>Ga0099798_10208_pt1 | contig 19656 bp, 35 predicted proteins | sample Uncmet_Sort29A_1_FD_89870 | JGI IMG/M metagenome (GOLD analysis project Ga0099798, IMG submission 89870) | Marine eukaryotic communities from CALCOFI LINE 67, Pacific Ocean - CN13ID_Sort29A_1 | ecosystem: Environmental > Aquatic > Marine > Oceanic | place: Pacific Ocean: Monterey Bay | collected...
AGGATGCACAATATAAAAGATTCGCGGCGCTCAAGCATCCATTATGGGTTGAAGCAATGGCGCTGCAAATTAATTCAAAAAAAGTCAAATTTTTTAGATGGCACGACTCAGGAGATGTACAGAACCTGGACCATCTTAACAAGATCTATGAAGTGTGTAGACTGTCACCTGACGTTAAACACTGGATGCCGACGCGGGAGGCGTGGGTGAAGGACCACCTGGCCAGCTGCCCGGACAACTTGATTGTTAGATTAAGCGCGCCAATGATTGACCAGCCGGCACCTTCGAGCTGGGTGCACACGTCAACAGTAGTTACCAGCGGCAGGACTTGCCCGGCCCCTGACCAGGGCAACCAATGTAAGGACTGTCGAGCTTGCTGGGACAAGGAGGTTAAAAATATTGCATATGGAGAACACTAAAAACAAAGAAGAATTAATTGAAGAGCTTGAAGGAATCCTGAAAGCTAACAAAGACAACCCACACTGCGATGAGTACTGGCTAGCTGATATGGTACGAGAAGCGCTCAAGCTGTACGAGGTATAATGCACGTATTCAAACATCCAAAATTTTATGAAGAGTATAGGCAAAGGGCCAAGAGAGAACAAGCCCGCAAGCGAGCAAGCGAAGGTGGGCGGGTGGGCCCGAAGGCCACAAGCTCACAAGCTAACAAGCCCGCAAGCGATCAGGCGTCAAGCGGTTCGCGAACCAACAAGCGCTGAATGTGGTCCCAGTCGTTCATAGCGAGTGTTGGAGTTTCCCTGTGGTCCGCAAGCAGACCGTGGATCGCGGATGACTCGTAAAGTTTTACGTTCCCTTCAAGAGGCTCTTGAAGTAGGATAAAGTTCCGATTACTTCTGGTCATATGAAACATTTTTTGGTGGGGGCTGAAGCTTATCTTTGGGCCTCTAGCTATCTTCATCTCAACCATAAAAAAACCACAAGAATCTTTATATCCCAACAGATCAGGCACACCAAAGGATGCCCAAGACTCCAGTCTAGTCCACTGGATTTTAGGTGTATTCTTTTTAATTAACTTCCAAAATTTGCTCTCTGGTTTCACCGGAATTCCTACTTGATAACTATACTAAATTACGGTAAATTACAAGTATGACACAACCTAAAAGATTAACAGAACAACAACGTAAATTTGCAGAATTACTAGTTTATAATGAGGGTAAGATGTCACCAGCAGAGGCTGCTTACGAAGCAGGCTACAAGACTAGAGCCCGTAAAGCTGCAGCAGAAATGCGTAACCCAAAATACTTTCCATTAGTTGTCAGCTATATTGGCGAATTAAGGGCAGAAGTAAGGGAGAAATATGGCATCACTTTTGAGAAGCACGTCACAGAATTAGCACAGATAAGAAACAAAGCATTAGAGAACAAAGCCTGGAGTGCTGCTGTAAATGCAGAAGTGGCCCGTGGTAAAGCTGGTGGACTTTACGTAGATCAGAAGTTAGTTATGACAGGCAATATAGATAATTTATCTGCAGATGAGATTAAAGATAAACTTAAAAAAATTCTTGATGACAACAAAGAGATAATTAATATTACCCCTGATGAGATAAAACTAAGTGAATTAGAATTAACAAAAGAATCAAACCTTGGTACTGATTCAAAGTCGAAGTAAGTCTATTTAATATTTTTCTAGGTAGTTTTTTTACGAATGCTAACTTGTTTATAACTGGTTTGTATTCCATTTGAATCTGGTCCTTTCCTTGGTGGAAGTTGATCCCATTTTACATTAGGCATATTCTTTGTCAATGTAGGGTTTCTCTCTGCTTTGTTTCTCAATGATTGCTTGTAGCTATCATTCAAATCAGATTGTTCTTGTTCCATTTTATTTTTCATTTATTTTTTCCATACGTATTATACACCCTTTAGGGAATACATTTCTATCACTAAATAATTCATCATTGACTTCATAACTTGCAAAAGTTCTAACATTTTTTTTATCTTTATTAAGTAAGTACGCGTGAGTTATCATCTCCGATGGCATAAAGCCTGCTGCTGTGTGTAAGTCTGCGTGCCCGCTGTCACCCGTGATGTCCAACCACGTAATCTTATAGAAGTAATATCTCTTCTTCTTAATTACAACAGATTTGTATTTAGATTTCTTAAGTCGTTTCATATCAGATCTTATACTGTATAGGGAGATTTTTGGGCAAAAAAAGTTTTTAAAAAAAATAAAAAAATCCCCGCGCGCCGAATACAGTACTGTGCCAGAGCAAAAATCAAAAAAGCTAGCAATACCAACAACTGTGCCAAGCTGTGCCAACACCCGTGGCACACTATTATTGGCTTATACCAACGATAGTAAGCCAAAAACAGGGTGTGCCAACTGTGCCAGAGGTTTTTTTTACTTTTAAAAAAATAAAATTGCTCCAGGATTCCACTATACATTGGCACAACTACCTGTCCTTTAGCCCCATTTTCGTCACAAATGCAATACTGGACGCATTTGTGCCATAATTGACTATCTTTTTCACACCTGGACCCTGTAATTCTAGGTCCGCGTACGGTTTCCACTGCTTACGTATCAGATTTAGTTCTAAAATCAGATTCGACCATTGTTTGGGACTTATGTTTGTCCCGACTATAGTTACCTTTTTCATAATCTATACATAGTTTACCTTCTAAATGATCCATCTCGTGCTGTATGCACCTAGCTGCCAAGTTATAAAAGGTTTTAACTATCTCTTCTCCTTCCTCATCCTGGTACTTTAGAGTGATTCTAATGTACCTTTTTACTTCTCCTCTCTTGCCTGGCGCAGATAAGCACCCTTCAAAATCTGTTAATGATTCTTTGGACTTTTTAATAATTTCTGGATTTATAAAAACTTGTGGTTTCTCTTCTGTCCTATTCACATCCATAACAAACATACGAAGCTGATAACCAACTTGTATTGCAGCTAAACCTATACCGTGGTGTTGGTACATAGCTTTCTGCATCCATTTAATAAGTCTTTTATTTTTTTCATCTAATGGAAAAGGCACGTCATTGCTTACTGATCGTAAAAATACGTCAGGATACTTGACCAATTCTATGTACATAGATGCCCCGCAGTCTCCCGTGAGGCACCTATTGGGCCCATATCCATTATGGATTCATTAACTCTGTTTATATGTTTGTGATCTAAATAATTTATCATTGTCTGCCTTTATTACTAATCGAGCAGGATTATAATCTCCAATTATATTGCTCTCTTGTATTTCAATACGTCTAACATCTTCTAAATGTCCACTCATAGTTTCTATGTAAACTGGACAATCAGATATCATAGTTCCTTTTTGACCATTAGTGAATTGGTCTAGTATCTGTTGTAGATCTCTTAATCTCATCTAACTTCCTCCCTATTTGTTTAATTAATTCATACCATTTACGGCCCCACATCTCTCTCATATCACCAGATGTATTCCAATAAGCTTTAGCTATATTATCCAATCTCTTTTGATCTTGTTTTATAATACTCATCCACCCTCCTTAAAAAGTTATGTTTATATTTTTGAAACTCTGCACCCTCGATTACAAACTCCTGGTAATAATTATCTTTACTACACATCATCACAACACCTTTTGTAATTTTTGTTTTGTAAATAAAATTATGTGCCATTGCATAAGCTGCTAGCTGAAGACAGTAGTCTTCAATCCATTCTCTACGCTTTGGTTTGTTAGTTTGTTTGAAGTCGATGATTGCATCTTCTCCCTTGTGTATTGCTACCAAGTCTGTTTGTCCTGCGTATAGTCCAGGATAATATAATGTACACTCTGTGCCATAGTATTCTGTAATATTACTTAATCCACTTTGTATAACTTGTAATGCCATATTGTGTGCTTGTTTACCGACTGTTGTCTCGTCAAGATAACCTTCACCAAGTACATACTTCTCTAATATCTTGTGCATTGCTGTCCCTCTCGCACCCGCAGAATCCACGATCCGCGTTGCTGTCTCCTCACCCACCCGTTCGCGCCACTTGGCCAGCGATTCGCGCTTCTCTGCGCTTTGTGTAGCTGACAGTATAGTGGTCACACTCGGCAGCTTTTCCTCGTTTAATATATAATGTCTTTGTCCCTCGACCATTTCACGTACGGTCTTCGGATATCTATAACTACTATTTCTTTTCATTTGTCATTATCCATCGTAAAGCTGATGTAGTCGGATCAAAGCCATCAAACTTTCCACTACATCCGGTTAGTAATATTAAAATAATTAATACTCTCATATTTTTAATTTAGTAGCCTCATCAAAATTTAAATCACCTACTATTTTTTTAATCTTTTCATTATTCCAATTAGTTGTTTTAGGCATCATCTTTTCATACCACGTAGGCTCCTTAATTTTTTTTAAATTCCACGCGTAATAACTACCACACGGAAACTTATTAACATACCCTGGAATCTTATCTCCACAACTCTGTGTCAGTGCATAGTATTTATCTCTCTCAATCGTAGCACCACCCCAACTCTTAATTAAATCTACAGAATGGTATCTACATTTTAATTCCATAAGATATTTATTATTAAATCTATCAGTTCTATTACGATTAGGATCTAAAATTTTTTTAATGGGATCACTTCTAAATACTTTACTATTTAGTTCTTGTTCCATTAACATCTCATCTACGTGTTTATACTTCATTTTGTTAAACTCCTGTAATGATCTAGATTATAAATATTATCTTTTTTTTTGATTGTCGAGTAGTGTCCTATAACTTGTTGTATCTTCTCTAACTTAACGTGAGCAAAAGGCCAGATTACACAACACACGTGAAAGGCATCACGAAATACACAACGCCACCTGTACTGCATCTTATGGCCGTTCTTACGTGGTTTTTTATTTAACGTACCACAACCTAGAACATCTGTTAACCATATTAATACAGACTCATCAGTCATTGCAATCTCCATAGAGATACGCCAACAATTATATCTATTAACTTTGTTACCTTTTTTCTTACGCTCGAAATATTTTTTATAAGTAATGGTCCCTTCACCATCAAATAGTCCTGCAATGTATGCTGCCTCTTCACTTGTCATTTCTTCTCCTTATATAAAGTTTCAGTCTTGTCATTGTAGCCATCATAATAATAACCAACAACTTCTTTACGATTATATTTCTTTTTACTTTCTACTTTTCTTTGTCTGTACTTTGGTGTTCGAAGGTCTTTGGCTACAGGATTCTTTTTCACTGTAGCCTCGCCGATGTTGCCATTGCGTTTAACTCGTCAATTGTTGGTTCTTCTAATCGAAGTTCACCTTCTGATTTACATTTATCACATTGTACAATCATATCATAAACTTTGTTATAACCGTTTCCCTTGCACTCTGGACAAATATATTTGTGATTAGCTACTTTTACTTTTGCCATTTGCTTTACCACCTTTGTTGTCTAAAAAAAATCTAATAAGTCTACCAATCATTTTTGATCGTGTCCTATTAGTTTTTGTTGCAAGCGTTCCTAATTGTTCCCAGTCAGCTTTGTTAACTGATAGAGATTTATATTTTGCAGGATCTGCCATTGTATTCCTTTCTTTGTTTTGTTCTTCTCATATATGGGAATTTACAATAATAAAACAAGTGTTGCAAGAAAATAATTTTTAATATAAAATTGTGATCTCTTCTCACACCTTTTGTTTGTTCGTCCCTTTCTTGGGACGGGCAGACAAGTTAGAATGATTCTAAACTATTTGTTTAGATTCGCAGGAAAATTTAGTGTAGGCTTTATAACTATTGGTCCATTCTGGGTCAAAGCTTGCCATTAATGTATGTGAGTAATCATAGCCATAAACTATACAGCTACTATAGTCATCAAACAATACTTGCGGGGTAGGGATAACTTTACAATCATTCGCAGCTATCTCGCTGCACAACCCCATCAACAAAACTACTTTAAACATTACCGCCCCTGGCCTTTGTAGCGTGTCAATTTTTTTTGTAATTTTTTGTGTTTGTTTAAGCTCTTCGTGTGAATCCCACGACGCTTCTTAGGTTTATCTCTAGGTACGAAATGTGTAAATTTTTGTTTGGCCATTACTCTTCATCTAACCATTCTTTGACAAAAGGTTTAGCCCCTTTAGGTGAAGTTATAACTGGTAGATAAGTTATCTTACCATTGACGTGTTGCTCTAAATCTGAACCACAACTCATACATCTAAAAAATACTACATCAATATTTACCATCATAGTAAATTGATCACACGTTGGACATTTACCATTAACAACTTCTGTTTTGATTGTAATTTTTTTGTTCTTAGGCATTACTCAAGTATTAACTTTTTTATAGATAAAGATCCATCTATATTTGTTTCAAGTTCTGCCATTGATTTTATGCATTGATATTTTATGTGCGACTTAGATTCACGCTTCGCGACCCTCTTACCTTTTAAACAGTCAGACATTGTAGCCTGTATACGGGCCTCCTTGATCTCTCCGTTGATAATCATCAATAAAGCTACCACTAACTCTGTCATACTGTTTTACCTTTGTTGGGTCCTTCTTTTAGTACATATTTCTGTGTACCGTGCTTACCTGTTTCTACTTCTTTTTTTAAATCTTTTGCTAGACTCGCAGCTTTATTCTCTTTGTTTATTTGTGCGATGTGATCTAATACTTTTCTATTAATGCGCCCCGTTGCCATTTGCCCTTACCTTATCTTTTAAATCTTCTATATCACTTAATGCTTTTTCTAATTGATGTCTTAAAAATTCTATATTAACTTTGTTAGTCATATTCATTTCTTGAGTCTCTTCCATCTTCTCAACGGATTTGTATAAATCTTCCAATAAAAAATGTTGCTCTTGATCCACTGGGACCTGTTCTGATTTTTTTAATAAATCATTTTCAAACAACTCACGTGATGTCTCTAACGATACTAATCTTGAAGTCAGCTCTGTGTATGCGAATACACCCATAGCAACTAAAATTATTAGAGAGGCTACCGTTTTCATCGGCATCTGTACAGCTGCGGACTCTGATATGTTTAATGGTTTAGTCATTTTTAGGTTTTGGTAGAGGCAGTATATAGTCTTTTGGTGGGATTTTCAATTTGCTTTTACTAGGTCCTATGATCTTATCCCCCATTAAAGTGAGGTCTGGGTTATCTTTTTTGTAGTCATCCTTCATATCATCCCACAAACTTTTAGAATCACCAGGTCTAGTATTATCTCTTGTAGGAGTAATACCTCTACATTTCATAACTAACAATCTAAAGTTTTCGTTCTGTGCGAGACTAGGATTAGCATTAACTCGACCACACATTTTCATCAATTCTAATTGTTGTTTTAATTGTACGTTTTCATTTATAGTCTTACAATCTACACCTAAATATTTTCTGTATGTGAAACTTAATCTATAATTATCATCGTCATTACGATAATTATTGTTGTCATTGTAATGACTGTATTTACCATTTCTATCTTCAGCTTCTACTCTAGTTTCAAAATCTCCACACCTTGCACCATACTCGTTAAGATATTCGTTTCTAGGATACGCAGGATCTACAAACAAAGCTAACATTGTAAGAGCTAAAATAAGTATTGCAGTAAATCTGTAATCCATCCTGAGAATCTCCATACATTACCTGTTTAAATCCTTAATATCATAGCTGTGTTCTCTAACTTGATCTGCTAGTTGTCTGTATAAATTTTCTGCCATCTGCCACGTAGATTCTGCAGAAGTTAGTCTTGTGTTTTGATCTGTAATTTTTTCTTGTGCAACTTTTAAATCTCTTTGAAGATTTATTATTTCAGTTTGATTGTTGTTGATTGTGTCTGTTAGATTAACAATGTATCTAACACCAGTGAACGTTCCAACTAATACAGAAGCTATTACCGGTACTAATATAAAATTCTTTTTGAATAGTTCTGCAATGTTCATAGTTTAAATTCCTCATTTTTTTTCCTCAATCTCATAAAAGAAATTGTCGGTGTCTTCTGTCTTCCACGCACCTGTATCTTCTACATTCCATTCATTTGTTTGCACCTTCCAGTCAGGAATTGTATCCTTAACAGTAAATGAAGGTAGGTCCCAAATGCATCTGTTGTTTGGCTGTGCCGCATAGTTCCCATCGTCTAGGGCTATGATGTGTGCACACTTATGTTCGTGTGGTATTTCCGAATGATCGGTATCTAGTATATTACCATCTGGGTGTCCCCAGTCAACGGTAAATAGATACCCACCGTAATGCCACTTCTTATCTTTACCAATATATTTTCCTGAAGCTGCGCTTAAAATATTCCAACTAGTAACAGCAGGATAATAACTAAAAGAATTCCAAAGCTCCAGTTCATCCAATCTTCTTTTTGGTACGTCTTCGACTTTGAAACCGCGTTGGATAAATGCACTAATAGGCAGGCGATAAAAGACTGCGCCGTTTTCCATAATTGCGTGCCATAAGATAGCCCTGCCACCCAAAGAGGTGAGGCCAAAGATAATACAGTCTTCAACTTCTCCGTGATGTTTTTTAAGATCATATAAATACTCCCTTCGTATCTGTGCATAGGTTGCTGGTATGTTAGCATTTAAGTATGCCATTATTTTATTTCACCCCAGTTAGGCCCGTGCTCATAATCAACTTTATTTGGAACCTTAAGTTCCACAGCAGATTCCATAATCTCTATTATTTCTTCTGCTTTTTTATCAGACTCAACAGAGATATCTACCTCATCGTGAATCTGTATGTGTGGTATTATACCATTTTCATATAAAGCTACCATACTTTTCTTTGTCATATCTGCTGCCGATCCTTGTATTAATTTGTTTAATGCTTTGTAAGTAAATGCACGTTTTAATGGCTCATCATATTCTTTTCTAGCCATCTCCAGTGGTAATGGTTTAAATATACCAAATTGTGTTGGTTGCCAAAGATCAAAATGACACGACCTACCAAGTAAAGTTCTAATTTTACCACGATCATTTGCCTTACGAGATACATTGTCCATCAATTGCTTAACAAACGGTGCCTTTGTGTGATATTGTTTTATTAATTTTTCTGCAGATTCTTTCATTAAACCTAACTCTGCCATTAATTTATTTTTACCCATACCATACATCAAACCAAGGTTAATTGTTTTGGCTTGCTTACGTTCAATGCCTGCCATATCTGCAACAACCTGGTGGAAGTCTGCATCACCTGCATTGTATGCATCTACAATCTCATCTACACCTGTTAAGTTTTGTAATTTTGCATAGTGTACTAAAATTCTAGGTTCTTGTTGTGAATAGTCAAACGATCCCCACGTAGTTTTTTCTTCTGGAATAAATATAGATCTAATCATTGGTCCAAGTTCTGGATGTCTTGCAGGAATCTGTTGTAGATTAGGATTGCTCATAGAAAATCTACCTGTCACAGTTCCACCTGCATCTGATCTTATCTGATTTATGTCTGCGTGTATTCTACCATCAACTGCGTGTTTAGTTATTGAATCTATAAAAGTTGTGTGTGCTTTGTTTATCTCTCTTGCGTCTGCAATTAATTTTGGTAATTCGTGTGGATGGTTTTGTAAAAAGTTTTTTGTAAAACTTGGCTCTTTACTTTTCTCTGTCCTGTCATACGGCATCTTTAATTTGTCAAACGCTTTTGCGATACTTCGGGCTGCGTGTATTTCTACATCAATTCCTGTTAAACCTTTGATCTTACTAACAATTTTAGCTTCTCTTTGCATAAGATTTTTTTTAATATTTGCCGCTTTCTCTAAATCAACTCTTACACCTTTGAATCTCATATCAACTAAACAAGGAAACAGTTTTGTCTCCAGGTTAAATACATCCCACAACTCTTGTTGGTATAATTCTGTCTCTAATCTTTTCCAAAGTTTAAGTGTAGACTCTGCATCACGTTCAGCATATTGTCCTACAAATAATGCAGGCAATCTCCACATATCTTTTTTAGCATCAAGTCCATATTCTTTTGCTGCTGCTTGTAATACAGATTCATCTTTACCCATTCCTATATAAAATTTTGCTAGTGTGTTTAATTGATAAGACATTCTGTTCTCATCAATCAAAGACGCTGCTATCATAGTGTCAACTATCTTACCTTTAACAATAACACCTGCTGATCTTAACCAACAGATATCATACATTGCATTGTGAAATATAAATGTAGTATCAACCTGGTTACAAATATCTTTTAACCAGTTTAAAACGAGGTTTTTGTCCATATTACCACCTTGCTCGTGATGTATCGGATAATACCCTGACCAGCCCTCTACGGCCACCGCAACGCCTGCAATGTGTCCTTTTCCAGTCACATTACCAGAGCCTAGCTCTTTTAAGTGTGGATCATTAGTCTCTAAATCTATTGCTATTTCTTTACACCCACGAAGATCTTTTAATTCTTCTGGCATAACCCATTCCGTTTCAGGCGTAAACAACGGGATCTGGGTACTTCTCATTCGTAATCCCTTTCAAGAACCATCTCTAAATAGTGTATTGCTTTTCTCACGTCCTCTTCTTTTCCCTTAGATTGATGTCTACAGATGTATTTTATAGCGTTCCCTTCTGCAAAAAGCAACTTGTTTTCGTTAATAAATTCAGCAGGTTGGATCTTCATATTTTTATAATGTTTACCACCCACTTGTTTATCTAACGAATCGTATGTAGCTTTCTTAAACATTTCTTTATTTGTCATTTTTTTTCTCCTCGTAATCTTTATATTCTTTTATTAATTTTTCTGATGGATGCCAAACATCAACTGCTGAATGACAATTAGGACAAGATAAATTACTTACAATATCATAGTCTTCATTATCTTCAGTGTCGTGATCTCCACCCCAAATTAATTCCGTGTCGCAGTGCCAGCAGTTCATAGTATATAAGCCCGGTCAAAATCTCTTGGATCTAAGACGTGTAATTCACGCTTCGCTCTCGTCGCTCCAGTATAAAATAATCTATGTAATTCATCTGGATCATAACTAAATGTTTCAAGCGCCGCGTTCGTTATATCTTGCATCAATAAAACTTTGTCAGCTTCTCCTCCTTTCGCTCCGTGTATGGTTGACATTATTATACGAGGATTTCTATTTAACGTTTCACCATTCGCCCTCATATTACGAATGTAATTTTCAGTCATAGCATCTAATCCTTCAAATGCTTCGTACCAAACTGTTGTTACTAGTAGTCCGTGATCTTTCTGACATTCTTCTAAACTATATTTTTCTTCTGCGTGTAATGTTTTACCTTTTCTAAATCCTTCTAATACACTTGATCCAAGGTATTCATAAATATTTTTTATTTCTAGTTGATTTAATAATCCACCTTTACGCCAAGCTTCCCAATTGTTTAACGCTAATAATAATTTTAATGGTATAGAGTTACGTCCTTTGTATTGATAGTACCAACCTCTAAGTTCGCATACTTCTTTTACTTGATCTAAAAAATGATTTGCAGAAGATAAGACTAACCAATTGCCTTCACTCATATCTACTTGTGTAATGTCAGAGTATCTACGCAACACTCCTTCCTCTGCCCTAGGTTTATAATTTTTGTCAAATCTATTTTGTACTTGTCCTATAATTTTTTGTGACAATTCGTGTATAGGTCCACCAGGTATACGATAAGATTGATCTAATGTTTGTATATCATCAACTTCTTCTTTGAGTGCTATGAAGTGATCTACATCTGCACCGGCCCATTTAAATATAGCCTGATCATCATCACCTGCAATGTAAGTTTTTTCTGCACGACTCCAAATCTTTCTTACCATCTCCCATTGTAACAAAGACAAGTCTTGTGCCTCGTCTATAAACAAAACTTTAAATTTATTTATAGATTCCTTTGCAATAAAATCTTCTAGTAAATCGTTAAAATCTTTCAAACCTTTTTCTTTTTTAAATCTTTTTAGTTCTTCTGACAATAGAAATAAAGTGCTACGTTCTATATCTAATATGTTCTGTCTTGAATCATAGTAGTCCAATAAGTCTATTCTTTTTACAGCTGCTGTATTTATAATTGTAAGGTATTCATTATCAGAATTAAATGTACCATCACTTTCAGAAAATTTTGCTGTCTTAATTGGTATGCCACATTTCTCACCAAACTCTCTATAGTCATCAGCTCCTAACATTTTTTCTTTTGTCATACCTAATTGATTAAATGCGTACGAGTGTAAAGTTCTAAAGAATGCTAAATCATTATCTCTGTCCAAGCCAAATTTATCCGCGGCCCTCGTTGCTGCTTCCGTTGCAGCTCTCTTGGTAAATGAAAAATACCCAATCTGTTTTGGTCTAACGCCGTCCTGTATAAACTGATCGACTAGATTTAACAGTGTTGTTGTCTTCCCTGTTCCTGGTGGTCCTAGTATTATTGTCTTCATATTTTTTTATTTTACGTGTTAGTATTTTGTTTTTAAGTTTAAGTTGTTCATTTTCTTTTTGTAACTCTTCTATTTTTAAACGAAACTTTAAGTGCCAGTTAACCCCCACATCTGTATCAAACATTAAAAGTTTTCTTCTTGATACGTAACTTTAGATACAGACGCATCACTTTGTTTCATTGTTTTAATCTTGATTAGTCTTGGTTGTTGTTTTTTAATTCTTACTCTTTCTTCTCCTACAAACTCATCGAGTCTTTTAATTAAATTACCTGTTTGATTCTTATCTTTCTCCCAATGATTTCTTTTACAAAAATTATAAAAGTCTTCCATTCTAAAGTATGTGTATTCTCTCTTCTCATCTGTGTATGGTAGTTTGTTAAATACATCATCTACAACTCTTGCTGATTGTCTGTTTGTTGTCCAGTCTTGCAACAGTCCAGTCAATTCATTAATAGGATCTAAAGACTCTAAAGGTTCTACTTCTTGTAGTCCTTGCATCATAGGTTTTAAAAAATGTTGTTTCCAATCTTTTGGTTTTGGTATTGGTACTATTAGATTTGCTTGATCTAAACACGCTAACGCAAATAAGTTTGGACTGTAAAGTTGTTCTGATTTTAATTCTATTCTTTTTTTATCTACATCTAAAAACCATTGTGGTGGATTAGATGAATACTTAGTTAAGCTTCCCAATACTGGCATCTCTTCTTCACCAAAACCTACACCAAATCTTTTTGTTCTACATAAACCAGATTGACATACTGCATTGATAGGTGCATCTTTACATCTATACTTGTCATAACCTTTTCTGTTTACTGATTTAATTAATTGTTGAACCTCACTATTACTTAGTGGTGGTTCCATAAATTTCATATTTGCTTTTACAATTTCATCTTCCCAAGTATCTGGATGTGCTTGTTTATAATATACTGCTACATTAAATAGTGCATTATTCCTGGACCCCTCACCAAAACCTGTTGTTGCTAACTTGTTTAAACAAGGAGGTCCTCCAGGAAATGCTTCTTCTATTTTTTTCTTTTCCGTTTTAATTTGTTCCACCTCTTCGCTTCGTAAAGAAAACTTATCATAGAGCTGATAAAATTCTTCAAGTGTACAACCGGTGCCATTATCGTTGATAGCATAACGTAGTCCTTTCATTTCATTGTAGTAGGGTAAATTTAAAAAGTTACCTGTGTCCCCACGTTCAACAAGTATCTCTGTTTGTTTTGGAAATATTTCTGAACCTTCATAACCAAGTATGATGGCCATCTCTCTTAATTTTGATTGCATCAATGATGCAGGAATGTTTTCTTTGGTAAATAAAAATACGTGTGCGCCGCCAGACTTACTACGGCAAACTATTAAGGGGAGGTTATTACTCCGAATACTTTTAACGAGGCTAGTGTGATCAAAGTTATATTCGTCAATATCAATACAGCCCCACCGACAATCATTGTCTTGTGTAATAGGGATGATTCCAAGTGCTGGTCCTTCTCCTCGTAAGTGTTTGTCCCAGTGTTCGTCGGTGACGGAACCACGTACAATAAAAGCTTTTCCTTTTTGCTTGCCGTTCTCTCCTCGCTCACCGGGTTGGTATTGTCCATAAGCGATTTCTAATCCTAAAAATATTGATTTAAATTTATTCATTATCACTTCTTCTTTCTTTGTAAAGGGGGATCTCACAATCCCCCTTATTTAATTTAGTATGGAGTTGAGTCCGATACTTTCTCTTCAACATCAGCTTTTGTTTGAACGGTCCCTTTAGATACATTTCCAGAAAAATCCTTTGCACTTAAATACAAAGCCTTATCTGCTTGTCCTAAAATTCTGTCCTGCGTTACAACCCAACCGTACCAAGAACCTTTGTCGTTCTTTTGTAGTGTTGACGCTAGATTATAAACAACTCCGTGCATAGGAGGGATAGCAAATCCACCCTTACCATCAGGTATTTGTATGGTTTTCATCATAGAATTCCATTTTTTACTGACATTTAATTGAGTTGATTTCATTGTGATCAAAGCAGGTGTATAACCACCACCTTTTGTCTCAATCATTACATAGTAAGATGCAGTCTCTTCAAGATAATTACCATTTGGCAATCTAATCTTTGATCCATCTCTCTTACCTGTTGCGATTACCGGACTGTTTGGTAGATGTACAGCCACAGGAGCACCTGGACCATCACCTCTATCAGACCATTCTGGATAATCTTTTTTGTAGTAGCAAGGAATAATCTTGATACCTTTTTTACCATCGTATAACTCGCTGGTAACAGTATTATAGATGTTACCTGGTTTGGCACCCTCTATATACTTTGCATCACCATCAGTTACCTGCGGTGATAGCTGTCCTAAGATTCTGACAAAAGGCAAAGCCATATCGTCTTGTGTCATATTCTCAAAACCTTTAGCTGCATCATCACCAAACAAGGCAAGTGATCCAGTGTCTTTTTTCATTACTTCATTACTCATTATTGTTTCTCCATTATTTCCGAGTTATTTTAGTTTTGTCTTTAATCCAAGTGCTAAAGACATCAGATGGCATATCGAGCCCGGACTCGATACGCTCTCTGAACAGGGCAGTTAATGTCATCCAAGCTACATCAGATTTCTGTTGTGGCTCATACCCATTCTCTGCCGCAAGGTTAAGCAATTGCTCGGCCTTGTCATCTTCTCCCTTACCAAAAGTTACAAAGATATTGTTTTTAATAATATCTCCTAACCCCTGGTCACGAAGCCATTGATAGGCTGCAGTTCTCTTCGCTTCATCTTTTGGAAGAGTGCACCTAAATTCTTTTTTAACAGATACTTTAGATCCATCAGCTAATTTAATTTCTGATAGTCCTTGCTCTGCAAGTAATTCTGGTATTACACGAGAACTGATATCATCAGCCTCTAGTTTTTTAGTTTTGAGTTGCTCTTCTAATGATGCAATCTCATCCTCTTTATCTTTTAACTTTACACATTCTTGTGCAATAGTTGATACTTCTACATTGTCTAAAAGATCTTTTGAATCTTCTAGCATCATATTTCTTACTTCACTCATTGTTATCCTTTCTGATATCCGTCCACTTCTAATGGATAGTATCTATATTCTCGTTTATCCCATTTCAACATATTAAACTGTCCGTTTGTAGTTTCACCTACTAGCCAAGTTGAGATACCTATTATTACAGGATCTCCTACAGCAAGTAAATAATCTTCTTTACGAAAATCTTGTAAATTTTTTCTCATCTTCTGCACATAAGGTGCAGTAGAAAATATTGCTTGGTCCCTGTTGGGTAAGCATATTACAAGATAACCAAAATCAGACGCACTTAATATATTTATATTAGGTGGTGGTTGTTGAATTACATAAACAAATTTTTCTTTAGGATTAGTTTTAGAAAATTCTAAAAAACTAGCTAATGAATCTGGTTTGTATAACTCAAATATTTTATTTTTCATTTCTTACTTCTTGACATCTTATATAGTAGTGTTTATATAATTGTCAACTAGAAAGAAGAAAAAAATTATGAATTATAAATTTAAGACAAAACCATACGACCATCAAATTACTGCGTTAGAAAAATCGTGGGATAAAAAAGAGTATGCATACTTTATGGAAATGGGTACAGGTAAATCAAAAGTGTTAGTAGATAATATTGCTATGCTGTATGATAAAGGTAAAATAAATGCGGCGTTAATTATAGCACCAAAGGGTGTTTATAGAAACTGGTTTTCTGGAGAAATACCTAATCATTTAGCTAGTCACATAGATCATAAAACTGTACTATGGACTGCGACTACATCTAAAACAAAGGATAAAGAGTATCAACAATTATTTAAAGTAGACATAGACCTTCACATCCTTGTAATGAATGTAGAAGCATTCTCTACTAAAAAAGGTTTAGAATTTGCTACAAGATTTTTAAACTGTCACAATACGTTGATGGCTATTGATGAATCTACAACTATAAAAACACCTACAGCTAAAAGAACTAAAGCTATTCTTTCTTTAGGTTTGCTTGCTAAATACAGAAGAATACTTACAGGTTCTCCTGTAACTAAATCACCATTAGATTTGTACACACAGTGTGGTTTTCTTGACAGTTTTTTATTAGGTTTTGATAGTTACTATGCATTTAGAAATAGATACGCAACTATGTTAGACCGTAATTTTGGTGGACGTAGAGTACAGATTGTAGGTGGTTATAAAAAATTAGGTGAGTTGTCAGATAAATTAAAAAACTTTTCTTATCGTGTATTAAAAGAAGATTGTTTAGATCTACCACCAAAGACTTATATACAAAGAGAAGTAGAACTAACTGACGAACAAAAACAAATATATTCTACTATGAAATCCGCGGCCCTCGCTTCTCTAAAAGGCAAGATGGCTACAGCACCACACATACTTACGCAATTAATGCGTTTGCACCAGATCACGTGTGGTCACTTAAAAAATGATGATGATACTATTACAGAAATAAAAAATAATCGTATAGCGTCACTACTAGAATTGCTTGAAGAGGTAGAAGGTAAAGTTATTATTTGGGCTAACTATGTCTATGATATTAAACAGATAGTCAAAGCTGTATCTAAAAAATATGGAGAAGACTCTATAGTACAATACTATGGCGCTGTTGAGGCAGAGAAAAGACAAAGTAATATAGAAAAATTTCAGGACCCAGACTCTAAAGCTAGATTCTTTGTTGGTAATCCACAGACAGGTGGTTATGGTATTACATTAACTGCAGCTAATAATATGATTTATTACTCTAATGGATATGACTTAGAAAAAAGACTACAGTCAGAAGACAGAGCACACAGAATAGGTCAAACGAAGTCGGTAACATACGTTGATCTTATAGCACCAAAAACTATAGATGAAAAGATTAGAAAAGCTTTGCGTAAAAAAATTAATATAGCTACAGAAGTTATGGGTGAGGAGTTAAGAGAGTGGATTTAATCATTTTAAATGATGGTCTGTTTCAGTTAATACCTGTTACAAAACAAATTATGGAAGGCATAGTAATAACTGCAGAAGTAGACTGTTTTGCTTTGTGTGACATACTAAGATTAAAACTATCTGGTTATGTTGATAGTTTAAACCTACATATAATGAATGATGGTTCTGGTAATTTTATTGGTTGCATTTGTAGGTAGGATATTATAGGATAAAAGTAATTTTTGAACAAAATTTTAGAATCAGTAAGTGTACAACCAGCGTCCAAATCTTGCCTCTGGCATTTCCCTGTACGTTAGCGATGACCGCAAGGTAGCAATGGGTGTACCACCTATAGCGTCAGAGTTCCCTGATCAGGATGGCGCTTGGGTAATATGAATTAACCTACGACTTTGCCGTCTTTCCATTCCATATCAGGAAGACCTTCAGTGTATTTTTTGCCGTCAAAAGTTAACACTTGTTTTCTATTTGAATCTGATTCGTGATAGCTTATGTGGACCCATCCGCCTGCAGGATCATCTTTGTCAAAGTACTCCATAATCAATTGATCGAAGTCTACGTTATTTTGTAGCCAGTAAGCTGTTTTAATATTAGGCACACCAAATATTTCTAGGTCGACCGCCTGGCCCTTCGCGTGCTGCGATGTCTTTTTGCTGCCGATCGCTTCGCAAAGCGCCTCGCTCCGGTATCCGCTGGTGATTGTCACTGGTTTGTCGAAGTGTGCCCGTAGTGGTTCTAAAACTTCATAACATAAATCACCTAAACTTTTAATCTCACCTGATCCTGGTGTGTTATCTATGCCCTTACGTTGGGCTGTCATCGAATTGGTCATCTCTCTTAAAGTAAAGTGTTTACTCAACTGCATATTTTTCTCCTAGCTAATGATTTTTTCTATGGCGAAGAGTGCAGCAGTTCCCGCTGCCGCTAAAAGAACCCAATAGACCTTGTCTATCTTACCGCCCAATTTTTCTACATCTTCGTGTACGTGTTTTAAATTTTTCTTAACACCTGAAATGTGTCCGTATAAAGATAAAATGTGTTCTCTAGTTGTTTTGGGTTCTATTGCCATTATGTTGTTCTTGTTTTTTTTCTGTAATTTTGTTCTAGTGGACTTAAATAAGTCTCCTCTGCCAATGTTAATCTACTTACAGGATCAATATTACCAAACTGTGCATTGTTTACAAGTCCTGGATTTGGCATAGCCGGTAAGCCAGGTAATGAGGCTGCAGGACCTAATGTAAGTTCTGGTAAATTTCTCAATGGGTTTTGTATGTCAGGAAATAAATCTGCACCTAAAGGTGTTGTTTCTAATACTTCTCTTATTCTACCTATAACATCTTCTGCTGCTTCAAAAGGATTAGATACCCCTAAATCGTCAGCTCTTATTTGAAACAAAGATTTAACTTCTTGAGATATTGATAAAGGTCTAAACTCTCCTTCGTTTATAGAATTAAATGCTCTTCGTTCACCCCTATCAGACATATTTGTTGAAATTGCATCTTCATTCATACCTAATACTTTTGCTGCATCTATATCTAAAAACATTCTTCTGTTAATTTCATACAAAGCTCTGTTAGAATTTATATATGCATCTACAATTTCTGCAGGAGTAATAGGTCCACCTTTAAGAGTTTCTTTTGTAAATAAATTTCTAGAATTTCTAACTCCATCTTTAAAAGATGTAATTTTATAATTTAAAGATTTACTTGGGTCTACATCTACTCTACGCATACCTGCAATACCAAGTAATTCATTTCCTAATTCGTATTCATTACCACGTTCATCGTATTTACCTAAACTATCTATAGGTCTTAAAGCTAAACCTAATCTACCAAGTTGTCTCCAGTTAAGAGGTGCTTGTGCTTCAACAAGGTGTGCAACTGATTTCATAATTTTACTACCGATAGGATCAATTGCAGGATCTTTATTATAGATTTCTCTACCTGCTGCATCTACACCACCTCTACCAAGAATAGGTGCAACATCTTGTAATGCTTCTGTCCAAATAGATTCTGATATAAAAGGTGAACCTAATTCTTTTGTTGATTCAATTAACCCTAAAATAAAATCATCCATAATTCCATCTTTGTCTCCACTACCAGAGTTAACTGCATTTAATACAGTTTGAATAGGTCTAGTTAAAGTATCGTATGCATTTAAATGAGAAAAATCTACGTAAGAAAGTTTGTCATCTTTATCTCTAAATGGAATTAATACAGAATTTTTTGACCATTCAGGTACGTATCTTCTCATTGCTTGCAGTTCTTCATCACTTACATCATTTAAAGTTTGGAACATTGCAACAGTTCCAAGTGGTAATGCAGCTGTTGTTGCAGCCATACCAGTTAATCTTTGTAAACCTCTTGCTCTTAATGGGTTAACTTCTTTACCATTTATTCTTG
>Ga0099798_10209_pt1 | contig 19650 bp, 19 predicted proteins | sample Uncmet_Sort29A_1_FD_89870 | JGI IMG/M metagenome (GOLD analysis project Ga0099798, IMG submission 89870) | Marine eukaryotic communities from CALCOFI LINE 67, Pacific Ocean - CN13ID_Sort29A_1 | ecosystem: Environmental > Aquatic > Marine > Oceanic | place: Pacific Ocean: Monterey Bay | collected...
GAGCCCGATACCCTTATCGAAATTTCCTTTTTCAAATGCGATCGCATTCGGCATCTATTTTTGCAATCTCGAATAACTCACCCTTGCAGTCACGAGCGCAGTCTCCAGGTAGGGATACCCGTCAGTTCTTCACAAATCGGCACTGTAATTGTCGCTGGTATCTCTCAGGTTGAAGTAATATTTTAATCCACTTTCATCTTCACTATCTCTATTATGCAAACCTACACTTTCATCTTCAGTATCTCTATTAGTATTATTAATGTTATTACTATCATTCTTACTTTCTTCATTTTAGATTTAGTTTCGATTTTCGTTTCCATAAAAAAATCTACCTCATCCTTCTGCTTATGGTTTCTTTTTCCTGCCCCAACGCATCATTCTTCGCCAAGCAAACTTCCAGTCTTGGAAACTGATGTCCTCCGTAATGAAATACCCTGTTTTGCACCCACTGCTGGACTCAGTATCCGTATTTGTATTCGATTCAGATACAAATTAATTTTAATTTTAAGTAAGACCACTACCACTACTGTGATATCCATAACCATATCCTCTCAAATAAGGCCAAAAGAAATTCAGCGTGCCACGATTAGGCAAATACCAATGAAGTCAATCATCTATTATAACATCAAAAACCTCCAAATTCCTTAACTCTACATCAAAAACCTCCAAATTCCTTAACTCTAAGTTTTTTCTTTGTTTCAACACCGCATTCCAAACAAAAGTGTCAACATCGGTTTTATTCGTTGAGCTTCCTCAATAGGCACTTATCCGCGTTTCATATCAATCAGCAAGGATTTCTCATCAATCAACCGTCGCTTGCATTGCCGGATCCAAATTATCCTAATCTTTACTATAATTATCCTCCCCCGTTTCTTTACTATAATTATCCTCCCCCTTTTTCACATTTTTCAACAGCGATCTCAATTCACCAGCATTTTGCCTCAACAAACTATTTACTTCATCTACTTACACTTTATCGATTTCTAGGCCGTAAATCCTTCAATTAGGAAAAAACTGCAGCCCAAACTCTCAGCCCCGGACCCGGTTTGTATTCGTCCTTCATTCATTTTACTATTTCCTGTCCTTAATTCTCATGAGCATTTTTTCCTTCATTCTCTTGAGCATTTTAATTTAATTTGTCCGACGCCTATCACTTGTTCGAGGCCTTTACGAAGTGAAACATATTGCTCGGCGAATATTAGGAAACCGAACCTATTCCGATTTCCAGAAAATTTTTTACATCACATCGGTGGAAGTTGCCGTCCTCCTCGTCACGCAAGAACAATCTGTCGTAAAGAAGACCGTACATATTTCCATAATTCACCTTCCGGTTAGCCTCCCCTCGATCCGATTTGAAATAGTCAAAAAGCATATTTATAAGACTCTTGTTCTTTTTGAAATGCATATCAGACCACCACTTCAGGCTCGTAATTTTTCTTTTTTCTCACATAATTTTTTCTTTTTTCTCTCTACTCGTACTCGCGTTTTCTCTTAGTCGATCTTTATGCTACTCTCGTTTTCTCTTATGCTAATCTCGTCTACCTTTATGCTACTCTCGTTCCTCGCATTCACGATGTAAAGCAACAATAAGTTCCTCAGGTGTCGGAACCTCCCAATTTTCCTCGTCTGAATCCAATTGTCTAAATGCAAATTATTATTATACCCACCGTATTCCTATAGTGCCAAACGCTAGCAGCAAATAGACAACAACATTACGATTACTCACAAGGAGCCTACTTGATAGCTTTGGTTATGGTTTTGGTTTCACCATTTTAGATTTTGAAAGAATAACTTTTAAATTAAAATTAAAAGCAAAGTAAATAAACTATGTTTGCGAAATAAATTGCTCTAGCTGCTTGAGCTTTCCCTTTCCCAACTATCAAAAACAAAATAGGAGAAGATCCACATTCCACATTCTCTTCAAAAGCAATGTAAAAATAAAGATTCCCAAGAAACCCATACCCATCCTAAAATTATAGGATAAAAATTGTAACACCTTAATGATACGGTAAACATATTCCCAATGCATAATCTACATTATACCTAAGACCTAAACCAAATTTTCTGCCTCTTTTTGCTTAGTCTTGAACTTCACATAGACGTACATAATTATAGTTATACGTACAAACGTAAACTCTTCGAAAGAATACCAATACGTAAAAATGTAAACTCTTCGAATGAATCAAGGATTTTTATCTGTTAAGTTTATCGAAGCAGCTGTTAAGTTTCTTGTTCTGTTAAGTTTCTTGTTCATCGTCAATAATTTGTAGTGCACAGTGTTGCTTCTCCGTGTGCTAGCAATTAAACGAGGGATACAACAATTGTTGAAGGTCCAACTGTAGTGGGCCACCTAGTCCGGATCATAATTAAAACACTCATTCACCCTTTTATACTGCCTCTCAAGTTCCTCCTTCCAACTTTTCTCGCGGCTAGAAAAGGCCTTCCTATCACCATTACTATCCCCATTTCTGATTTCACCATTACTATCTCCCGCATTTAGTTCTTACTTTTCGAAGCAGCAGACATCGAAGGAAAAATAGGGAATCAGAGGTCTTAACCGAGCAAAACTTTGATCTTTATTGCGTTTTGTATTTGAAACTCCTAACTCTGAAACTCCTAACTCTTACTATTGACTAAATCTTCCATGGATCTCTTGAATCTTCCTTGGATCTCTCGGATCTTCATATTTTATCATCTTCCTTGGATCTTCATATTTAATCAAATGGTTCCCTACCGTCGGTCTCTATCAAATCACAATTCTTTGCTCCTGGAGAGTCGCTTTATTGAAAAATCCGCTCTTTCAACTGTACTAACTCAAATACAGATTCTCCACCTCGTCTCCATCAAGTTTCGGGGGGCTCATTTTTCATTCTATTTTTTCATTTCATTTTTCATTCTATAATTTTTCAACCGGGTTTCTATCAGTTATTGCATCAGTTATTGCTTCTAATTTTCTCTCGATAAGGCGTGACTCTTTTAAACTCAAGTTTTCATCGTAATAGTCGTTCGGAATGAAGTCTATGTTGTTGCTTTTCAGCTTTTTACTAAATTCCTTACCGCCTATCCTCTAGGTCTAAGTTTACAATTTTTATTTTTTCACGTCTAAGTTTTGAATAGAAAAGTTCGAACCGCCCAACCCCAAGTCCTCACGGTCACACCACCGTCTCGAGGTAGGTGCGAAATATAAACGGTTATTTTTTATCTTCGAAATATTTTCTTTCTTTTTTCCTTCGTTAACCTTTCGTTGTTCTTAACTTTCTTTCGTTTTCCTGTTCTCTTTAACCTTCTCTTCCTTCTCTTCTTCTTTATTACCATTACCATTACCATCATTACCATTACGATTACTTACTCATTCTCATTCTGCTTCTGCACTGAAACACCGCTCGACCACATAAAGTAAGTCCTCACCAACTACACGTTTTTTCTTTTTCTTCATTCATCATCTTACTCGAGGATCTTAATGAAAATAATTCTCATTTTCTTACTCGATCTTGATAACATCCAAACTCTACACTAGAGACTTAAATTGCGCCTTCTGCAAAATTTTCTCCTCATTTCCTTTAAGAAAATCGCTCAAACCTAAACTCACTCTTTAGTTCGGAATTATTTTCGTCAACGAGCAGGGGAATTTTATGGTACATTCATTTTCTATAGTTTCTTCTTCGTCTTCTACATTTTCTTTTCTTATACTTATATTCTATAATTCATTTGGATCATTCTCATAAACGTAATACACCTTCGCAACTAGAGTAACTAGAAACAATTGTTCTTCGTGCCTCTAAATCCAAACGTTATAGGTAGGTCATTCTCATCGCCAACAAACTTCTGAGGCGTCCACCGTGTTCCAGAGCGAAGAGCGTTCCTGACCCTAGTCAAAGAGTGGAAAACCCAGCTGCTTCTTGGAGAACCTCCTCAGGAAGTCTTTAGATTTTTATTTCCTTCTATTATAATATTCTAATTTTTTTTGGCTTGTAAACGCTTCCTTATAATGCTTTAAATCTTACTCTTTCTCTTTCTCCTTCGCCAGCCTTTCCTCTGCAGCTCATTTCTTCTATTTCCTCAAAAATATTTGTCTTTGGTGATTTTCTCTTTGACGAATCTACTATTTTACGCTTTTCGTCTAGGCATTTTGTTTTCTCATTAACGAATCCATCCCAGATCGAAAGAACTCTTTTCTTCAATTTCAAGTTTAGGCTTAGGGGTTATTAACCTCGAAATTAGAGCTTTTAGAGCTTCAACTCTCATTTATTTATTCTCCTCCATTCTACTCCTATTCTATGTAATCTATAGTTTCATTCACTTTTAGCTACTAAGCCTACAAGGGTTACGAGGCATACATCCACTTCAACTACACGAATCAGGATCAAGCTGTTTAATTTACTTTGCTTGTTAGCTGTCTCTCAACCAATTTTTCCTCTTCAACCGTTAGCTCAAAATCTCGAGCTGATGACGATGAGGTAGTCTAAAATGATGACCCCTAGACCTAGAGCTGGGTAGCCTGAAATGATAACCCCTCCTCGTAGGTTCTTTACCGCTTTTTTACGGTGAACCCAGGGTCATCGTACTCGCGGAAACTCACCGTGGAACTCTGCAAAATATCCAAATCCTTCCTGATCACAATCAAACCTGAGTGGAAACATGAATCCTTTTCTACTTCGATTTACCTAATTATTTCATTTCGATGTTTTTTTTTTTTTTTTTTTTTGTCTTATTCAGAAGTTTCATCGGGATCTGTTTTATTTTTGCTGAGAGGTATGGTAATTAGCTCCTCATCGCCAAAATCAATCTTATTATTTAAATTCTCATTCTCTAGTTGATACGAATTTTAGTATTATCCAGAATTATTATTATTATTATCTTGGCCGCTATCCCTATCGCTACTCGAATCAACATGCATTTTAAATTTAAATTCTATTTTCTCTTCGATGGCCGAAAATATTTCATCCCAGTTGCCGCCCACTTTCTTAGAAGTCTACCCTCTCAATCTCTCCAGTTCTTCCAGCCGCCTCTTCTAGTGTCACATCCACTTCTAGTATTTCTCTCAAAGATCTTCTAGGCATTTTCAATTGAAGTTGAAGAATGCGTACATATGCGGCTTCTTATGTAAAAATTCATTAAGCTCGTTTTGAGTTCTAAAAAGTGAAGTGTCAGTAAGACTAGTCGTAGTCAGTTCGCTAGTTAGATTAGTCGTAGTCAGTTCGCTAGTCCTGGATGATGAAGAAGTTTCTTGCTTACCAGTTTCTTATACTCTTTTTTTTCAGGCTCAGTCATCTTTTTCTTTTTTTCCAACAATAAATTTCGTATTTTCAAATTTCTTATTTTCCATCTCGTCTTAGTATAAGGGCTTTTCATTCGTACAATTTCGAGTAGACAAACGGACCCCGTCTCCGAAATCCCCTCTATTAAATCCCATCATCCGAGCATTCTTCGAATCATTGCGATTTCTCCGATGTCATTTCTCCGTACCGAAACCGAACGAAGTGTCTAGATAAGGGCTTATTTTCGAACTCACAAAGGCGGTTTCTAGAAAGGGATACCCGTCGGTCTTTGATATATCAGCATAGAAATTATCACTCGTATCCCGTAAGCTGAAGTGGGAGCTTTACATTTAGAAGTAAGGAGTTTACATTTTATTACGTGAGGAGTAACTATTAGTTTTAGTATTAGTATTACGTGAGGACTAACTGTTAGGTCGCTTTTAAAATTTCCAGTGCATCACCGTTTTCCAGTTATCCCTCCAATCCTGCATCCCGATATCCTCAGTTATGAAGTAACCCGTCCTGCAACCTGCTTACTCTTAGTTATAGTTTTTAGTAGAATCGACATCATCTTAGTCTTAGTTTTTAGTAGAATCGACATCATCTTACTCTTAGTCTTTAAGTTCACTGTGATACCCCTTTAAATATGGCCAAAAGAAGTTAAGCGTTCCTCTGTTGGGCATGTACCAGTGGAGTGCATCATCGATTATCACATCGAACACCTCGAGATTTTTGTGATAACCCGAAAGCTAATTCCTCCTCAACCTCTCATTCTTCGCAATTACTTCGTTAAACACGAACTTATCCACCGCGGTTTTGTTCGTTGAGCTTCCTCAATAGGCGGTAATACGGGATTCATATCAGTTTGCAATCAGTTCCTGCTATCAGAGCTTTGTTTATATATTTATATCTCTCAAATTTTTATTTTCTTCTTCCTTGGTCATGTCTCTCATATTTTTATTTTCTGTTTCCTTCATCTGTCACATCAAAGAGCGGATATCCGCAGCGTTCTACTTGAGCTATCAATTTGCATGGTCTACTCACGCTTTATCGATTTCCAGACCGTGAATTTTTCAGTTTGGAAACACGGCGGACCAAACTCTCAGTCCGGGACCGGGTTGGTAGGTGAATTCTTTGAATCAAGATCAACTTTGTCATCAATTTCTAGTTGAATTTTGGGCCTACTGCGTTGAATTTTGGGCCTGCGCCTACTGTGTGGATGCTGAATCTAGGGCCTACTGCGTGGATGAGATGAAATGACCCATGTTACTCGGGGAATAGCCGGAAATAGATCCAATACCTATCGATGACGTCAGTTGTAGACCCCTTTACCTTTACCTTTACCTTTATGTTATAAGGGAACCGATGCCCTGGCCGATGGGTCTAAGCTTCACTTATCAAACTTCCTTTTCAATCATTACTCATTTGTACTCTCATCCCCCATTTTCCGCTTGCTTGTTCGAGAGCTCAAATTCCGAAGCTTGAATTCAATGAAACCTGAAACCTGAAACCTGAGGGGATAAGGCACATACGTCCTGGTTTCAATGGATATCTAAGTTTCAGGTTTCAATGGCTCTCTCTCAAATCTATTTTCAATGACTTCTTCCCTCGCTTATCCGTTCGCGACGTGAAGATTCAGGTTTCCGGGAGCCAATGTCAAATTTAATCAAGTACATACTCAGACTCCATCCGACTACGCCCGCAGCCGCTAACTACTTACCTTTGGGCGTAAAAGTCCGCGCCTGTAAACGGATTGCTCAAATTTTTTATCAGGTGGCATCTTGATTCAGTCGATACCAACTCATTATCAGCAGGCTAGTGTTTAATGTGGTCTGATGTCCATGCTGCCTCCTCTCTCCCCTACGGCTCCCCGTGACCAACACCGATTGGTCCCAGGCTTCCATCCCCGTCCCACCTCCACCCCGGCTTCCATCGACCCCGTCTCAGTCTCCCTCGATCCCATCTTCTTGCTTGACCTAGTTTCTTCACTTGCAATCGCTCCTTTGTCCGTTCTCCCTCCCCAGCCCCGGTACCTGTTTACCTGCATAAATTATTTAGTTATTTGGTAATGGTATGATAGATTGATTTTAAATGCTTCATATTCTATTTTCTCCATCGCATGGGGTTGATTATATATTTTCATATCTTAATTCAGCCATCTTCCATTCTGGTTTACCAAAAGCGCGATAGCACTTTGAAGATCATACAAAAAGAGCGCTAACATTGCCACACGAAAAAACACGAGAGCGCTAACAAAATTGCACTTGCACGGTAAACAACCGACATTATATTTTACCAACACCTCACTTAGATTTAGTTAGTTCTGGTGTCCTTCTAAGAATAATCGAGTATGTAGAAAATGAAAAAAAAGACATGAACAGCAAAGCGAGAAATGAAAAAAAAGACATGAACAGCCTTTTTTCGAAAATTTTATTTTTACTTAAGAAATAGAAGTAGAAATTGATCAAAAACAAAAATGACGACAAAAATTACTTTTAGAAGAAATAAGTAAAAAAACGACTTTTTCCCTTATAAAATCGTCAAAATCCCATATTAAGAAATTCATTAGCTATTTCCCCTTACAAAAACAAATTTTTATATTAAGATTAAAAAAAAATTAAAAAAACAAATATTTACCGTTACCGTTACCGTTACCGTTGAGTTTAGGCAATTACGTCCTAGGTTTCGGTAGATGGACTGGCATCAGATACTTAAAAGGGGTCTACAACTGATGTCATCGACCAGTACCAATTTCCAAAAAATTACGAACATCGCACCGGTGAAAACTGCCATCATCAACATCCCGCAGGAATAACCTGTCATAAAAGATACCATAGTGGTTTCCTCCACCCCCGCAATTGGCACCTTAGCCTCGATCAGAGTTGAAATAATCGAAAAGCGAATTTATCAAACTCTTGTTTTTCTTGTGTTGGACGAGGGACCACCACTTCAAACTTGTTATTTTATATTTATTTGCTGACTCGTAAGCTTAAGACGCACGCACGCGTTCCTTCGATCTTTCGTTTATGTTTATTTCAAGCTCGTAGACTTTTTTCTTTTTCCTATCTTCACACTCTTTCTGCAAGGCCACAATTAGTTCTTCCGCCGAGGGCACTCTCAAGTCGTCCTCTGACTCAAGGTGATTGGGATAGGCATCACAGTGAACGCCAGGGGATAAAAATGCCACAAGAAACGTCTACTTCATCAACTAAGATGCCATTTTGGAAATGATCTAATTTTTAGCTTTAGATAGCATTTTTTATATTGAAATTAATTATGTATTGTCGTAGCGTTTGCAGTCGGGTTTGCGGGTTGCGTTAATATTTTTATATTATTGAAAAATGCAAATGAGCACTCGACTTCGACTGCAGTCTGTGACGGTGAGCCAACCATCCCCTAAAAATCAAAATCTAATTCCCGAATAAGAAATACTAGAAATTAAGATTAAGTAGAAATAGAAATTTAGATTAAGTAGTAAAAATTAGCCTCCATGTTTCCAACTTTCAAACTCTGTGCTCTTAATCTTCATCATGTTCTACTCTGTTTTTATGCCAAAATGAATAAAATACAGCATCGGCATAACATCTATAGTGCGTACTACGCAATCATATACATATAGATATAGTTCAAGAAAAGCTCCATCAAATAAAGAGATGAAATAAAACAAGCCACTTTCACCCATTTTTATAGTCTAATCGTAACAGTTCAGGACTAGAGCTCCACATACTGTAATTGAATAATATTAATATCAAATCTCAAATCTATCGACAACCAATATAAAAAAGAAAAAATAGAAAGAAATTAAAATTAAAATTAAGAGGCACTAAAGGACAAGCAAAAATTTAAATTCTATTTCTATCTACAAATCCAAATAATGATAACTTACAAACATTTGTAGTTGCTAGATAGTATGAAAAACACTAAACCTAAAGTCGTTAGCGTTCTATCAAGAATCAACCAACTGAGCCTCTCTTCCTGGAAATGGTTCTGCACCAGAATACTGCACAAATAAAACCTGGGTCATTTTTACCTATCGATCATCCCTACAACAACCTCATTTTACCTATCGATCATCTCTACAACAACCGCAAAGTCCAACTCTACTATTCATTTTTCTACGGATATATATGACTATGCTTATGCACTTTGTACTATTAAGTAAGTTACTTAAGCAGAAAACGAAAAGGAAATAGTAATAGTTTCCAATAACTCCAATCAAATATTTCATCTTTTTTTCTAAGTGCAAAGTTTTATATAAATAATCTAAATCTAAAACTAAATGGGAATCTAGATAGAGATAGGTTAATAAAAATAAAAAGAGGAAAAGGATATAAAAACTGCAAATGCAAGATGTGAAAAACACGCAACTGCAACTCCTTACTTTCTAAAAAAATAGATCTCTTTTAAGAATATTATCAATTTATATTTTTCGGTTTGAATTAGTCACTACTTTTACATAAATTACTCATCAGACCTTCCTCGTTCGAACTTTGTTCATCTGCTTACTCAATGCTTCGAAGTAGTCGCGAATGTTACCGCGACCTCCTGGTCCCAAATTCTACCGAACATTTCCATTGGCTCCGCTTGCTAGTCCCATCGATACTTGATTGGGCACCGAGTTCGTAACTTGACTAGCAGTGTAGGAGCCTCTTACCTACCTAGAACCAGTTGCTGTTGGCGTATTACCGGCATGTGCCGCGAAACTTGCATAGTTCGCATTCAAATAGCTTGGGTTTGTTGACTACCCATTCTAAGCCGCCGCACCAGAAAGGTTTTAGTCCAAACTCAAGGTCGGATTTCCAAAGAATGTTTTCTGGGGCTTCTCAAAGGCCCTCGGCTGTATGGGTTACATCGGCTGAACCTGCCTTTGCTCGATAACTTGAACTCCACCTACATTGATGTTCGCACTTGTTTCAACTCCCCCAACAGCGCCACCACCCCCCAGATTTAACCCCTGGATCCCACTAGTTTATCTAGCCCAATCCCCCTAGTTTGTCTAACTCTAGCTGAATCCCCCTAGTTTATCTAGCCCAGCTTGTAAGAAAGAATGCGTACTAACATTTTGGTGCCCTTGATTCTAGGCCTACTACTGGTGCCCTTGATTCTAGGCCTACTACATCTTCGAGTTTATTGCGCCGATCTTTTCCTTCACATTTGACTAGATCTAGTTTCGCATCGCCATATTCTCCACGCCAAACACCGCCTAGGCCTACTGAGAATTCAGCTAATTTTGATTCGTTTTGATGTCTGTGACCGTCAAACTGCCCGGATTCACGCCGCTCTTAGAGGAGAGGACACTGGTTTTCAGATTTATGGTCGGATTTAAATTTTTCGATGTTCGCTAAACTCTTGTACGTTATCCACCAGTCTATCCAATTTATCCAATCTATCCACCCTACCCAGTCTATCCACCCTAGCCAATCTATCCAGATCCACCCTAACCAGTACCAGAACCAGAACCAGTACCAGTCTATCCACCCATCTATCCACCCTAACCAGTGCCCTGGACACCTATGGAGGTCGACCTTGAGTTCGACCAGGAATGACTGACCGAGTGACCGTGAGGAACTCTCGTCGAGGCACTAATTTTGGAACGAGAATTTGAATTCGAGATTTACCCGTGCTTAGCTATATACTCCGGCTCCCGTAACCACTGCTGATACAGACCCTCCTCCGGCGTCATTCGGTTACCCGGATCCCACCGCAAGCACCGCTCAACAATTTCCATGAAACTGCTGCGGTCGAATTCCTCATCCCTAAAATGCTGAAGTTAGTTCAACTTCCCCGGCGACGTTAGCTAAGTGTGTGTGACTGTGTTGTTCTACCGAAATAATTTCGACTTTAGCGTCCGCGACCCCGGGTGTCGGTACATGTGCTGCGCATTCTATCACAAGTTAGGGTTGTTCGGATCCTGATTCTACCCTGGCTGATTCTAGAGGTAATCCTTCCTAACGCGATACTAGCCGTGCTCAAAAACGAAGAACACGTGCCCGCGGGAGCAGTTTTTGAGGAACTAGGAATTGGGGATCCCATTCACCTCCATAATGAACTCCATCTGCTCGTACTCATTGTCACCCGGAAAAATTGGATACCCTCTTAACAATTCCTATATGATGCACCCGAAACTCCACATGTCGATCGCCACGTTGTAGGTGTCCATGTGCTGCAGGATAACCTCCGGCTAGCGATAGAACCTTGACTGGATGTAGGTGTAAACCTTCTCAGTTTCGAAGCACTAGGAGCCAAAATCGATGAGCTTCACATCCAAGTAAGGTGTTTCCTACAAAATGTTCTAGATATTCTGATACTGCTGTGACCTCGAATTCTCCCTCGAGGCGTCCCCCGCCGAGTTCCCCGAATTCCCCTGGAAGTTGTTGTGCAGCTAGAACTGCTCGCCCTTCAGCAAGACATTCTCCGGTTTCAGATCGCAATGGATAATCCGGTGTTTCTTCAGGAACTTCAGCTACATCAAAACCTGCCTCGATATGTGCTTTATATGTGGATTCAGTTTAAGCCCCTTGTAGTTGTTTCACTTCACCAGCTCGTATAAGTTCATACCCAATCACTCAAAGGAAATGAAGAGGTGGTTTCTGAAATAAAAGTATTCCTTCATCCGCACGATGTTGTGCTTGTCCTTTAGGTCCTTCTCCTTGATGTAGGACAAAATTTTCACCTCGATAACAGCTTGCTCGTGGAACCTCTTCCGATTTCTGATTATTTTCACCTACTAAATGCTCTGGTTCCGCAGCTGCAACTCTTTCTTTCTGGCCAGCTACTGCGATTCACCAACCGAGTTCTGCGATTCCGGATTGTACAAGTCCTCATTTACGGCCCCCAGATCCTTCTTCTAGCTCTAGAGCACCTTATGATCAATCACCTTCACGACTTGGCCAAAACTCCCCTTCCCCAACAGACTAAAGTCGTCCACATTCCTCTTTTACTCCCCTAGACTGTGATTATTGAACTCCAATAAATTCCTGTAATTGCAATTAACGAACCCAGACCAAAAGTAAAAGTAAAGAGCACGTCCTCCACAAATTTTTTTGGACTTATATTTGTCACAATGCTTCTTCAATGAGTTGAGAGGGCGGTAAGACAAAACTAACTGACAACCAAAATGGACATAATAAACCTATGCTGCAGTCAGAACAGACCTAATACACCTAAGCTGCAGACCCGCGTTCAGGGCAAAGCCGGCCAGTTGAGTATTGATCAACTGTAACTGGATTACGATTATTTCTCCTGAATCTTCTAGTTCTAGTTCTTCTAGTTCTGGGGGGTTCTTGTCCCAAAAGTGGGGTTTCTTGTCTCAAAAGCCGCCCATGAAATTTAGTTCATCCCCTGCTAAGAGGAAGCGGAACGCAACTGTGCGTCAATTAAGGAAAGGAACTCCACCAAGCTTCGTACGACGCATTATAGAGACCGTGACGGATTAAGCGCGATCTATGACTGAAAGAACAGTGTTCCGCACAAATCTGCATGTCGGTGCAATTTTGGCCCATGAATTCGTGAAGCGAGCTAGTGATGAAAAATGGGTGAAGTAAGGATGCACATTCGAGGGGCTGGAGGATGGCTTTAGCAATTAACTATGATCAGGAAACATAAGGATGGTATTAGAAATTAACCATGTCAAAGCCAAAGATGATGACGTGATTCTCAACTGATAATATTGTGTAAAAGATGAGGTTGTGGAACTCTAAAGCGTTTGTAAAGTCATGATCGGCGATCAGATGCCCTTGGGCAAAAGCTGCGTTGGATTAGGAAAGGTCTACGAGCTTTGTTCAGAGAGTGTAAGTAAATTTACTTTTTTCTTTGGCAGAGGGTGAAATGCGCCCGAGTATGAATCTCGCCTCACGTGGAGAGCACGAACTATCTAGACGCGTGAGTTGGCCAAAACTCGACTTATCCGGGTGTAACGGCCAGGATGTGCAAGTAGCATGACTCGACAGGGATAGAATCTTGCTGATGGCCGCACAACTCAAAAACAGAGGTTCGGAGGTACCGGAAAATACGTGGCGGGCGGCCCATAAGGGGAGAGTGACATTAAGCCATTAGGATAATTAATGCGAGGTTAGGTGGACGTTGTCATGAGGGTGTAGGGAAAATCAATTTCGGCCATGCCTTCCTTTTTGGAACGAACTAAAAAATTCCAGTCTCTACCCTTGATGTAGGAGGCAAATCCTTGATGTAGGAGGAGAGCGTCCGGATCATAAAAACCTCGGAGTCTAGAAGGAGAGCTTCCGGAACTTAAAATTCAATAGAAAATTAATGGCATGATATTCGCTATGTTTCAACCCCCTATGTCAAGGCGGCTTAGGCAATAATGAAATTAGGAAACGCGTCTGTTAAAAAATACGATAGGCGTCATGGTATTGTTGCTAGGACGCCAAAGGTAAAGGCTGAGACTCATAAATCAGGAAGTGACACTCTAACAAATCATAGAAGGGCGAGTTACGGTCCGATACCAAACGCATTGTCATCGCTACGGCCATTTGCGGCAACAATGGACGCCAAAGGTGAAGGCTGAGACTCATAAATCAGGAAGTGACACTCTAACAAATCATAGAAGGGTGAGTTACGGTTCGATACCAAACGCATTGTCATCGCTACGGTCATTTGCGGCAACAATTCATAGAATGGTGAGTTACGGTTCGATACCAAACGCATTGTCATCGCTACGGTCATTTGCGGCAACAATTTATAGAAGGGTGAGTTACGGTTCGTTACTAACTCTTTTGAGGGCATAGCATAGCAGCTTGGGATCAGCTCGTGTTAAAGAATGTATTCAATTTGGTAATTGCGAAGGCAGTAGTGATCTTCAGAAGTCTCCAACGAACCCTTCCGTCGTTCGGGCGACCAGTTGTCCCTATGACAGACCCTATGTACGCAACATAGGTCTCCTCGTGGGTTGCTCTACAACCTCAGTACGTGAAGAGGTGTCCTGATGGGAAGAGGAGATGGACCTCACCTTAAGTCGAGGAATCGAACTATCTAGAGCCGCGGGTGATGAAGATGGAATGCTACCCAACCCTGGACTGTGCTTTGACATGGCAAAGGTTGAAGTTTTAGCTGGTGGCTGACCCCCAGTTTATGGGAACTGGGGCTGATCACCAGAAAAGACCGGTTTGGCGAGAGTGAACCCTCGGTGGAGCTGAGGCACAGCCTGCTGCTGAAGTTTTGTGAATGTCTCAACCCTTCAGGTTAGTGAATATCATAAATATTAAACACACACACCAAGGACACTTATAGGAATAGCTGTACCAATATGTATAATATGTCATAATATAAATTTTCTTGTTTCTACAGCATCTTCTAAATTCTAAATCGCTAAATCTCATAGCTCATTCTAACTTTCTTATTATTTCCAAAAAAACTAAAGAAAAACATTGGAGAACGTGCAATTTACATCCCGCTCCTAGAATTTCTCGACAAGTTCTAATTCCTAGAATTACTGGAGAAAGGATTCACCTCAAATGACTAACTGACAATCTCGAATCTGTAACCGAGGTGATCACCCTACATGAGCACCACATAGTCTCCGTTTTGATCGTCGAAATTATTCGTCTGGAAGTTGATACCGAACTTCTAAATTTTCTCCCTTAGGTCACAATTCTGCTAGTAGTAATAGATATCCCGGTAGTCAAATACCTCGGAGATCTCGTAGTCGGTCAAAAACTATCGGTTCTCCTTAACTCAGAGCAACCTACTAGGTCTAATGGGCAGCTACAATTTCTGAAACTACTTCAGCGAAGGACTCGAGGGGCTTCAAGAAGACCTCTAGTTCGGACTCTAGTTCCTAGATTGCTAACCACCTTCCTCCGCCTACGTTTTCTTGTACTTGTTCCGCTTCGTCTCCAGCTCATCTCTCAACTTGCGTCTGGCCTCGATCTATTGAATCTTCTCGCTCAAGGGGTTGATTTGCGGCAAGTGCACCTGATTCGAGTCTGAGTCCAGCTCCTCATCCGAGGGATTCTCACCACCCCTCTTGCTCTTGAACCGCATCTTCTTCTTTCATTGCATTGAATTCTTCTTCGGATTCGAAAACACTAATTTTTTACTCTTCTTTATTTCCCCAATAATCCCTTTCAAATCAAGATTCAACTTTTTCTTCCCAGGATTCGGCATCTTCTATCCTTACACATCACCAGTATCGCCAGATTTTTCTCACAATCACGATTTTTCTCACGATAATCATAATGATCACTACCCCCTTGGGCTTCATTTTGTGCTACCCGAAAACTAGTTTTGCGCTTTAGAAAACTGCTCACTGACTACACCTACAGCACCCGCTTTCTCATTTGGCGCCCGCACATTCCGGACGAGTTCATTCCCCACATTAGGATTAGACTAGTTTGTATTCGTATTCCTACTCGCAGTTCCCCTGTTCAACCGCTAGATTCTAGAGCTCGGCATTCTAGAGCCCGGCTTCCTCGACCCACGACTTTCACTTTTACCCCGTCACGGTTCCTCTCAGCTCTTCAAACTGTTCGAGATATCAGTGGCCTCTCAGGCTCAACTTTGGATAATGGAGTCCTAGTTCATGTGTTTACTCTTGTTCATCTACAGCTTCACCGGGTTTTCCTCATTTTGGTTTTGGTTTTTCAGAACATTCATCAGCCCTAAGCCCCGCCCGAGATTCAAGTTAGACATAAGCCCCCGCCCGAGATTCAGGTTCAAAGCTCGCGCGTGACTCCCCTCCTTTTGCTATATCTCTCATCTTCACAGCTCCTCCTCCTGCTCGCTCATGCTTGTAGAACTTGAAACGAACTTCTCAGAATCACTTTGTCCCGGTTTTCACCCTTCTATTTCCTTCTTTTCTACATACGTACCTTCCGCATAGTAGTCCTTCATGTTTATGCCCTTTTCCCTCCTTGCGTCTTTTTCTCTCGTGTTATCTTTTTCCCCCGGACGAGACCTTCATCACGGTCGCGCCATCCCGCCTCATCCACCCCTCGTGCTCGGCTTTACGTTTGACTTCCTAATGTCGGTAATACCGCCCTTCCGATCCCGATCCCGATCGCGATCAGTTCTGTCACGTTCCCGAGCAGTAAGCGGCCACTATATGTTTTCCAACTCTGGATCCCTAGTGTCTCACTTTTCCTGGAATCACCGCCCATAAGAGTACTTCTTCACATGTTTGTTGTAAGTGTAACTGTACTGTTTCTTTGTTTCCATCTACTTTCTATTTCTTTCCAGAGTTTTATTCAGATCAGAATTTTGTATTTGTTTTTATTCCAATCAGGATTTATTATAATTATGATTATGTTAATTATACAAATTTGTTTTGCTGCCGGTTCCACTCCCAGACCTCGTCATCCCTTAATTCTTTTACTCAAAACTAATGGACTTCGACACTGGTTTCAGATCCTGTCTAATCTTCATCAAATTGTTGCCCGCTTCGGAATCCTTGTTCATTTCCTGATCCCGTTTCTACAAATCCAAACTGTGCCCCCGCGCCGACATTGGCAAAGGCAGTTCATCAAAGCTTTTGTCCTGCACTCACATTCATCCCCACTCCATTATTTCCCGGGCATCCATTTCCTCAACTTAACCTCAAGAATTAGCATTTTTCTAAATATTATTATTCAGTAGATTCTTATTTGTTCATCATCATTTTTAATTTTAGATTGTTCATCTAGTCCTCAAATTTCAATTCTGCTCTCACGATCACGATGGCACTTTCTACACCGATTGCTACTCCTTCTCTCACTGTCGCTTTTTGCTTCTATGAATCAATGCCTTGCGCTCCCGTTCACGGTGGAACGGAAGTTTGTAGTTATTGTACCTGTACTCCTTCATGTCCAAACTAGAGTCCAGCCATTCCCTGTCCGATCTATTCCTGTCCACCTTATTTCAACTCTCCATCGAATTCTAATTCTAACACGCTAATTTATTTTCCTTTCAATTTCAATTTAAATTACCTCAAATAACTCCTGTTTGATTTAATATATTTAGGTTACCGTTTCAGTTCTAGTCTTACCTGGACCCTCAGTCGTCCTTGCTCACTCCGTTCTATTTTTCCCAGTCTTATTTCGGCGGCGTTGGCGGACTGGTCCTGATAATGCTTTACACGTTCACCGCGTTGATGCTCTTAATCCGGCTTTAACTATTCGAATTACTGCTAGCGTTGCTCAGAGGCAGTTCCTCGTAGCTCACATTTTTACCATTAGAGTTTCAATTCGTACCACCTGCTTTTTCTTTTTTACCACTTCCAGTACGAGAATTAGAATTTCATCAAGAATTTCATTTAGAATTTCATCCAGAATTTGTGGATTATTTTCAACCAACTCCCACATTTCGATGACGCAAATGACTCCTTCTTGCAATGGGCAACGCTGCCTGGGCAGAAGGGGCTCAAATAGCATTCACTCATCATCAACTTCACCGAGCTCAAACAGCATTCACTCATCTATGACCCGGTCACCGACCCGGTCATATCGGTTAGTTAGTCTTAGCCGGTCATGTTGGCTACATCGGTTAATTAGTATTAGTTACTCATATTGGTTAATTCGTTACTCCTTTCATTATTAGTTACTCATTAGGTTACGCTGGTCATATTGGAATCTTGTTAAAAATCCCAACTTTGTTTGGCACCTAAGAGGAACTTGAAGAACTCGAAGAATTTGAATTTGAATTATTCTTCGGTGGTACATTAAAATTCGTTCTCGGCGGTAGCATCTCCATTTTCGATAACTACTAGTAGATTTTTGAGTTCAAATTAGATGCAGCAACCTTCCTAAACATAAATATTAATATACATATACTGTCCGTAAACAACTTTCTAACTTTTTAATAATGTTGCTTTCTATTCGTTTCCTATACCTATATTGCGACTTCTATTTTAAACCTATACCCTATTTTGCGTCGTCTTCTTTAAAGTATTCTAGTTCTAGAAATTGAACTAATCGTAAACGTAGATCCGTTCCAATCGTAAATTAACTACTTTGCGTAAAATTTTATAGCTAAAAGTAATGTTCATCAAAATTTAAAACGATCTAAAATTCAAATCCAAAATTTCCAATTCCGAAGTCAAAACACAAAAAAAATGCCAATGCAGATGGAATTATTATTATTATTATTATCATGTAGATGTAGATGTGGATCTGAAAAACTTGGACCTACTACTACTAAAAACATAAAAAATAAGTATATTTTCAAAAAAAATTAAAAAAACACTTCATTTAAAAAAAGCAATAAATTATAATTATATGACCGTACTATGTCTCACCAAACCTAAAATTTTAATTGGATGCAGGACCACTGGTCCTTTATACAGATTCGGATTCCGATTCCGTAGCCATAGCAGCAGCAGAAAAGAAACAGAGACTACTGCTACTCGCCTTCGAATAAAGATAAACAGGGCTACTGACCTAACTTCCAAATCACCCAAAAAGTATCAAAATTCTAAATCCAAATTACCCAACAATAAAGAACCAAGATTCAAAATCCAAATACCCAAGAACCAAGATTCTACAAATAAATATTAATATTGTGTCCCAACCGAAAGAAATCAATCTTAATCTTAATTTATAAAATTTAAGAGAAAGAAACCAGCCCACCTTAAACAATAAAATTTAAGGGGAAGAAACCCCACTTAAGAAACCCCACTAAAGACTAAAGATCCCTCTCCACTAAAGCGCTAAAAATTGATGTTCATACTCCTTTTAAAAATCGCCGAAGATTGATGTTCATACTCCTTTTAAAAATCAGATATAATTCACTTTTCGTTCATCTGAACTTTCGTTCGCTATCGCAAGCAAGTTCCTTTGGCCTTCGGCCTTCATCTATCAAGAGGGTAGATTCAAAAAATCAAGGTTGACTTCAGCCAAGGTATAAGTCAAAATGCCATTTCGTTTCCCCATCTTTCGTCTCAAGTGCCAGTAATAGTAATTATACCACAGTTCCCACCTTTCGTCAGTACCTATAGTAAAGTTCCCACCTTTCGTCCACAAAATAGCAAGAAACGGTGATGGTATCATGTAGCCTGATCATCTCCTTAGCCTTTCATTTTAGCTTTTTAATTTTATGGTTTAGTTTCTTTCGTTTCTTTTAATTTAGCCAACTCTCATTTATCTTTATGGTTTAGTTTCTTGCCCTTCTTCGAATTTCCTTTCTCATTCTCATTCTCAACATTTCGATTCGCATCCTCTCTAGGCGGCCCACATAAGAATTACTACTAACTTCCTCAGCATGCGCTTGCTGCGCAAGCAACTTCCCCAACTCCATGCAATATAATTCCATCCGAGGAGAACCCGTGGTCACCCGGTATCTGGAAAATGGGCCCGCCAAATCTGTCACCAGCCTGTGCGGTTCATAATATAGCTCTTAAATCAAAAATTTATTTTTTAATCAATAAATAGAAGGAAAAATTGATCAAAACAGAAAATGACGA
>Ga0099798_10210_pt1 | contig 19547 bp, 11 predicted proteins | sample Uncmet_Sort29A_1_FD_89870 | JGI IMG/M metagenome (GOLD analysis project Ga0099798, IMG submission 89870) | Marine eukaryotic communities from CALCOFI LINE 67, Pacific Ocean - CN13ID_Sort29A_1 | ecosystem: Environmental > Aquatic > Marine > Oceanic | place: Pacific Ocean: Monterey Bay | collected...
TCTGTCATATACTTTTGTGTCATTTTGATAATATATATATATTTCTTCTTCTTTTTTTTTATCTTCTTTTCTACTCTCTTCTCACAGGGTACAAGGGCTCTCATTTGGCGCATCATGGGGCCTTGCCAACCCCACCGGGCGCAATATTTCCATAGGCCAGCGGTCGAGTGAGATTAGAAGACGAAGTGGAATGCTACGCAACTCGGTGACGCTTCCACTCTTTTTTGTTTTGTCATTTCCTGTCTTATTTTCAACGTGCTTATGCGTTTCTTTTTCTGTTGTAGCGCCACAATGCGCCACCGAGCTACAAGACTGAGTACGAGGTTCCTGTGCGACCATCGTCATCCCTAGCCTTGGTACGGAGTGGTCAGCGTATTTCAGGAGTAAAACAAATTTGTGTGCGCGTGATGGTTTCGGATTTAGTAATTTCTTTGACTGTAGGGGCAAAGTAACATGCGCAGCAAGCAACAGCGAGTACTGCTCGATGCAGGTGCCAAGAGGTGCTATGAGAGGGTTAGCAAAGTTACAAGCAAACAGAAGAAGAATGCCACAAAAGATGATACGTACGCGTACCGTGTCAAAGAAATAATGAACAGTCTAAAAGAAGATCCGTATTCATATGGGGAATGGCAGCCCTCAAATAACACAACTTTTAAACATGATGCTTCACATGGTCCATCTTCGCGGCGAGGAGCGACAACATCCATTAGATCGAATAAAAATCCATCTAGTCAGTATTATATCTAATACTAAAAAAATCTTTTTATTTGCACTATGATCTGTTAATGAAAGTATATTTTGTAATCGCTTATAATTATGCTGCACAACTCAGGGAGACAATCTTTCATGAATGGTCCTGGGAGGTCTTATAACGTCACTAGGTTTAGTCATCTACCTTCAACACAGCAGCACCAGCACCAACCTCAACATCAACAGCAACAACGGTGTATAAACCTTATTTTACGAGACATTTTCATTTGGTTAATTTTTTAGAATCTTATTTTTCAGCCCTCAAACGTCGCCAGGCTTGTTAATCCAATCTAGTGAAGATGTTAACGTACAGAACGAGTCGCCCATTGAAAACCAGTATTTTCACTTTATCCATTGTGTATTCCATTTTGAATTAGAATTACCATGTCGTATAGAGTGACACCAAGCCTGAGTCTCCATTATTTACGGCCTGGATCATACACCATGTTGATGGGAAATGAGATTACTGACGAAGTCAAGGTACTTTTTGACATCCGGAAGTGCGTTTTTGTTGAGATAATATTCTACATAGAGTACTTCTGTTGAAGATGTTCTGCTCGATAAAGATGAGCTTTTCAAACTGAATCGATATCTTGCATCTTCAACACTGAATAAGAAATCAAAGTCCTCGGGCTCATCTGGACGCCGCTACATTGGTTTTGCTGTATTTCTCAAGGTTTATCCTTTTATATTTTGTGTGTGTCAGACAGTTGTGATTACCTCGCATAAGGCAATGCGGGCAGTGAAAGTAATACCTGGCGACACCAGATTTTACAGAAATTTATTTATGCAGTTTGATCGAGACAACGACGGAAAGGTTCTCTTTTGGGTGTTTACTTTTTTAAATAAACTAACTGTGTTGGTATGTAAAGGTGGAATTCCAAGAGATGTTGACTGGGATGTGTTCGATGTTGCGTGGAACAGTCAAAGAGAAATTACAGAGTTGTTTTTTTTTTTATTTTATTTTCAGCAGGATGTATTAATTTTTTTTTTTTAGTGTATTATCAAATTTATCACACCCCCGGCACCCTTGGCTTGACTCGCTTCCAGATTTATCGACTTTTCATGACTCTGTTCAACCAGAATACCTATGCTGGACAGGCAAAAGATCTCACTGAAACTATTAGATGTTTTCATGACAATGTACGACTTACTTTTTATTACAACTCTGCCGTTGCCAGCTTGACTGTTCATTGTGATGCAAGGTATTTAACAAAATTGACATGGATGGTGATGGTTTTGTCACTTTTGACGAACTGACAGCGTATGTTCGTGAAAACGACCTTCTTCATAATTTCATTCGAAAGTCGCGAGTGCAGGTTGACATAACATGATTATTGCAGTACTTCGTGGTATTGAACTATTATAGGTTGTTGCTGTCAAATCTCGTGCGGCTCAAAGAACTACTAAAAATGATTTAGATTCTATTGTAAGAATTGATGGGTTGAATGCTTCTCAGACAACAGCTTCTGTACTTCCAAGAAGACAGCGCGTGCGACCATCTTCGACTTCTGTCACTGACGAAGATGTTGACACACCTACTGGAGTGCCGTTGAGTTTTGAGAATTCGAAAGATATAATGAGCACTTTTGGCACATTAGGTTTATATTTTTTATTTTTTATTTAATATGGGATATCAGAAATGTGATATTATTTAAATTATACCCATTAGACCCATACAAATACGACGAAGACAGAATATTTGGAGATATTAAAACTGACGAAATTTTTAATAACTATATTATGCAGAAGGACGAAATGCTGAGAATGGAAGCACAGAATGAAAAGAACACCCATTAAAAACAGGGCGAAGAAACAGAACTCAAAAGAACTTACATGTCAACCAGTTTTGACACCATTGAACGATCCCAATAATTAAAATAATAAAAAGTCCTAAAATTATATTGTATTGTATTGGGCTCTGTTTATGAATATTCAGAAACACTTAATTTATACATATTAATAATATTTATTATTTAATTTTTCACTTGACTCACATTATCGATAATTAAATTTGTAATGGCCTCCGTATATTAATATTTACTATATTGGTCAAGTGACTCAAGTTATTAGTACTATTATTAATATGTTTTTGTATCCGATATTAGATACATGACATTGTAATATTGTTTTAATTAAGTCAAAAGTTTTCTAATCATTGACAGTTTATTCATTAAAGGGGGTCTATTAATACGCTCCATATGAACGTGACACTATGTACATCAGATATATATTAATACTATGATAGATAGTGTATTAAAATTATATAATTTATATCAGATAATTGCATTGCCAAAGTATTATTAATATCAGTCTGATATTAAAATAGCTCTGACAATGTCACATGGAAATACAAGATTTAAGTTTTCGTGATTGGTTCATTGGGATCAATGTTTGTATTAATATGTGATAAATTTGAGAACCAATCAGCTCTCCTTTTACGAATAATTGTCAATACAACCAGTGTTGAGTAAGTACTATTAATACTAATTGGACTCTTCTTTATTCGTTATCAGATAGAATATTAATATTAATAATATTATTATATTCTTGGCAATCCAATTTATGATTTACTCGAGTTTAATAATAATCAATTTTTATTTCATTTTATCATATTAATAAGATCCAGGATTCACTTCCATATTATGTAAATAAACAAACAAGTAAATTTCTTCTTCGCTCCAAATTTCGGAATAATAGACCAATTTAGCAGCTTGGGCTTTCTTTGTTCGTCATTCCCAATAAGATTTGGCAGTTTGTCACCGTCATATATAATAAAAAGTCCGATATATACGAATTCTGGAACCATTTTGAGTTTCTCGTGTATTACTAGTATTAGCCTTTCGTGCAGTGAGGGAAAGTCATCACACGACATCCTTTTTCTCCAGGCACTCAATCACATATATCAAATTTGAATCTCTTTTCCCTCATTACGTGCCAATGTACAGTGTAAATTATATTTTGATAGTGAATGGCCAAGGAGTCTTATACCGCCATGTGAAAACAATTGCACCTGGAGCAGAGTGGTTCATTCGCATACTTGCAGTCGATCCAACCATCATCTCACAATGATTTTTACGACTGTGATTAGCAGTGACATGGCCGCATCCCCACTAAGCCGGTTGAAATATAAACTAAAAAAAAAAAGTGCGCCTGTTACGCAACTTAATTTGGACCTTGACAACTCTACACGACACCGAGGCAGTTCGTGGAAATGCAGGACTTCATGATACATATCTTAGGATATCTGGGTAGCGAAACGTTCCTGACCAACCTGATCGACCAGTGTCAATTAGTGCTCAGGTCTCACAGATTCACTAGTTCTGTGCTTTCAAAAGTTATAAGCCACATTACGTTCCGGTGTTGTTTAGATACACAACACATGTTTATACATGTATTCAGATTGATATTATATGTCAGATATATATTTATCATTTCTTCCATTTATGCCAACTCGGTTTTTTGGAAAAGAAATTAGAAGAGAAACCTGTTCAAAGATGTATGTACACCACTTCGTGTGTCTAAAAATTTGCCACTTGGAAAACATGTGTTCCTGCTTACAAATAGCTTATGACACACTTGCTTCACAAAGTAGTTGGATCAAAAAAGGCTTTGCAGCTAACGCGGAATCCTCCAAAAAACTCACGACTTTTGCTTAGCAGACTTGGTTTTACCCTGACAGCATTTTTGACTTGTGTTGATTTTTATTCTATTCAACACGTCGGGCCGCCTAATAAGTATGACTTTGTGATATTATTACTAAGACTCATTTTTGAGATTTAAGGCCAGAAAAAGCTCAAATGGACTGGACTGCCGGGCGGATTTGTAATACATCTATAGAATCGGAATTATTGGATGTACATGTAATCATCTAAGTTACTGTCATTCAAGATTTAATTTATTTAGAGATTATTTAATAATATTTTTGGCACGTTATCAGATAAATAATTATTTATTTAGTTAATTATCATATGATATCCGGTATGCATTTTATAGCAATGATTATAATTATAATTATTGTAGACTATTCGAGGCATATTAAATGAATTGATACCATTAATATTGGCCGTGGGCCGTGGCATCATAAATATTATTAATTTAATAAATTATTAATTTAACCAGCAGCTGAAATTATGTTATTAAATAATAAATAGATCTAAGACTTGACAATGTAAAAACATTAATTTAAATTTTAATTAATAAACGATATCACTATGATAGTAAATTACATTAAATTTATATCCATCATAGATCTAGTCCTATAAATTAAATAAAAAATCATAATCATAATTATAACACATCATTGAATCATGAGATCATGCATCGTGTGATTATATGATAATTATTCATATATCTATCAAGATAATTATGCATAATTTATTATCTAGATCTGATAAGTTTATCTTGCAAATTATTATATTTAATTATTTATCAGATAACATTTCAACGACATTGAACTAAGCTTACATGTTTTTTTATTGCAACGATTGCAAATTATGATCAGGTCCTGGATAGTTGCCTGGTTCCAAATGAAGGGGAAGCTAAAGGGGGGGCCCCAAGGAAGCAAGCAAATTTTGGCCGCGAGGCCAAAAAATTTTTGAAAATTGGGGTTTTTAATAGGATTTTTACATCAATTTTTAAGTTAAACCTCTAATTTTGGGTATTTAACAGTATTAAAATACCATTTAAAGTCATAATTTGTTATTTAATAGTAAATAATTGATAAGATGCTTATTAAATGCTTATATCCCGAGTCTACAAAAGGACAATAATTAATTTACATAGTACATACTACTGAAACCATGTATAAATGGCATTATTTGTCTACAAAATGATAATTATTAATCTAAATACTACTGAAACACTGCATGAATGGCATTATTTGTCTACAAAATGATAATTATTAATCTACATACTACTGAAACGATGTATAAATGGCATTATTTGTCTACAAAATGAATGTACATACTACTGAAACACTGCATGAATGGCATTATGTGTCTACAAAATGATAATTATTAATCTACATACTACTGAAACAATGTATGAATGGTATTATTTGTATACAAAATGACACTTTTCATGCATTGTATTGGTACTTAAGGATGATTTTATTACCACATAGTCACATAATTACTATATGATTTATATAGTACAGTCACAAAAAGTCACCAATATATAGCAGCTTCCTTGGCCGCTTCCTAATCCGGGATTTGAGGAGTTAGGAACGCTTCATTTGGAACATGGCAACTGGATAGGACTAACGTTAACTTAAAAAAAATTGTATATAGGACTTAGTTATATAAATTATTATTAAATTATATCATACAAATTATAAATATATTTTTATTTTATATAATATCAAATAATTAAATTTTATAATTATTTAATATGATATCCATAAAATTATATTTATCATGATATTAAATTATAATTGATTAAAATTGAAAATTAGGCCCCTAATAATCTAGAACAATATAATAAATTATAATATTAATATAATTTTTGATAACTTAATAATTTATGCTTATCATTAAATTTAATTTATCAAATAGTTTTAGATTTTGTAAAATTTATAATTATAATTCAATAATTATTATTGAATATAATTTAATATAATTTATTAATAATATAATTTATGTAATTATCATTTGATATCGATACTTAGTCTTGTTTAAAGTTGACCTGTTATATCTTTTACATGCAAATTTTAACCAGCAGGTAAACTATAATTTAGACTATCGATACTAAGAAAACTACAATAAATAATTATAATAATAATTAATTTATAATTAAATTACTTGATCTAAAGTTTAAAAATACCCGAGATAATAATATTAAATTAAAATTAAAAAATAATAAATAAATAAATAATTCTCGTCGATTTAAAATTATTGAAATATTTATCATTTTTATAATTAAATATTATTATTCAGATTAAATTTTTTAATACATTAAATTTCTAAAAAAAAAAAACAATTATTATTTATCAGATCTAGATATAATATTATATAGACCAAAAAGAAACTTTAAAGTTAGATAATTTATAATAAATAAAATAATAATCTATTAAGTTTAGGAATAATTAAAATTAGTATTATAATTATATATGCATGTTTACAGTTAACGTTAGATGCGTCGCAGTAGGTTATGCAGTAGAATCTGAATAGATCTGTTTGCACTACTGCTACTCATGGACGGATATTTCTCTTCGCTGTGTTCAGGAGAAAGGCACCGCGTAGGGAGACAGATCGCCCGCCGCTTTACATCAGACTGCCAAAAAGCAAGCCCAGCTGCATTACAATTTTTGCGCGCGCTAATTTTTGTACTAATTTGTTCAATTCAAGTTGTGCGCATTTATCCTATTCGAGTCCTGCTCCTGCTCTTCCGTGCTTGGCACTGTCACGATATAAATATGTGCCAAATGTCCTTGGTAGTACGGTCAAACCTGTAACACACACTTTGTCCTTTTTTATTCTAGTTCTTGTTTTCGCGATCTTGATTATCTTCTGGCAGTGCGTCTGTCGTGGTATAAAAAGTTTTGTTGATTGGTCGTCGGAAGATTCTAAAACATAAAGATAAGAGACAGTTAAAAGAAAATTAAACAAAAATATTACGAGTTATAAAGCAGCAAAGAAGCACCTGAAACGAAAAGAAGTTGTTGGTAATTTCATCTTTTGATTTCATATCTAATTTCATTCCTAATTAAATTTGATTCTGCAGTCGCGCAGTCATGTTTTGCAAAATTCTTCGGATTCCAATGACATCTTCAATTTCTCGATCTGTTGCAGTTGCTACGATTGCACTTGGTCAAGAATGTTTTCACCTATTATTAATATTTTTTTTCCACCTGCTATAAATAATTGTTTTCAAACAATTGTCTTTTTATTACTATTATGATTTTGTTATATTACAGCATTATTTTTCTCGATACCATCTGCCGAATCAGAGGAGTCTGCCAGCACTGTGTCGTGCGATGAAAACATTAATCAGAATCTGACCTTTTCTGATTCTTTCCTGGTTAGAAATATCATCAAGCAACTTTTTTTTGTTCCATGGATCATATTTATTATGTTTTTTTGTTTTGTTATTTTTTGTCTTTTCTGAACACGAACAATAATTGAATTACGGAAACCTGCAGTCAAATTGCATCGTATCGGCAAGGTATTTCATCATTTATAGTTGATATCTTCGTTTTCTTTTCTTTCTTCCTTTCTTTCTTAGTTTCTGTTGCCTACACTTGAAAATATTTGAAAAAACTAAAAACATTTCGTTCATTAGTGACGATACCGAGGCTCCAGTTAGTATTGCAGGAAGCTCAGTGAATGTTGTGTTCGTCAACTTTGAATTTGCTGGAAACTCTAACACAGATTCTGATAACGACGGAGGTATAATAACACTTTTCCAATAAAATTCGAATATGTTAACAGTGCCATTAAATAATTTTTGAACAAAGTTGTATGTAAACATATTCCCCGCTGTTATAGCATTATCATTCCTGTTTTCTGTAAATACTCTTTTAAATATTATGTATACCTACAATCAGGCGCGATCAATGTAAATTCTGGCGCGAATGTGTTGCTAGTAAATTCCAATATTGTGGAAAATTATGCTGAAGACGAGGGAGGTAATATTACGCTGATAAAAGATTTCTGTGTGTCAACGTTCCCGTTTTTTTTCGCGCCTTTCCCTGAGCAAATCACGCGCGCGTTCTGCAGATTTTCTTCCAGAAACTCTTCCGTTTTTGTTTGCTCGCTGCCTCTCTGCCTCTCTGCCTCTCTGCCTCTCTGTCGTGCGATTGTACGCATCTAAATAATGATCTCCTGCGTGGCGCGTGTGTGCGTGCGTGTGTGCGCGTGTGTTTGTTTCTCGCAGGCGGCCTGGGTGTCGTCGATGGCGCGAGTGCTCAGTTGCTTGGGTGCCGGGGGGAAGAGAATGAGGCTGGTAGTGTCGGTGGTTTTGTTTACGTTGGCTCTGCTTCCCTGTCCGCCGAGTCAACGAGGATTGAATCAAACACTGCTGGCAACGCCGGGGCAGGTGAAAAATTCTTGTTTTTTATATTTATCGTTTTGATATTGGTCTTCAAATTAAATTATATATATAATTTGCAATTCGAAGGGCGTGTATTGTTTTTTACCCGGTTACACCACTTAAATAGACCTGATTCTGATGGCAGCGCATAAATTAAATTTTGAGAATCCATTATTTTAGGATCTTCAAAAATTTAATTTTTTTTCTGCTAAATTCAAATAAATATTTATAATCCAATATAATAATTATTTCTATTATTATTAAGCTTATATCCTCTTTAGCTTTTTCGACATGTTCTGAAAACACAGCTACTAGTTTTGGTGGTTGTGGTTATCTTAATTCTGACGCGACTGGTTCTCTCTTTCAAACCAGCGTCGATGGAAATAAAGACGGCGGCTGGGGCTCGGATGCCTTCCGTGCTATAGCTAGTTCTAGCTTAGAATTGACATGTGGTGAGACTACTAATACTTACTCCCCAGGATCTACTCTTTACTTGGACGAAGGTAATTATAATCATAATAATTATGCATATAAATGCATATCAGATAGGCCTATTTTTATAATTTAGCATAAATAAGTTCTGCATATCAAATACCGGATCCGATATATTTGATAATATTATGCATAATTATTTTTTATATATTATTCAGAATAATTTTGTAGGAAAATTTGAGCTTTAAAATAATTATGCTGAATAATTAAAAAATTTATGTACGTTTTAGGTGACACGAAAATATGCTGCGAATATATGTTGTGTATTTTGTATTTCGTTTTGTGCACTGTTAATGGCAGTATATAGCGTAATTAATTGATGCATTCTTACTAGGACCATATATTATAATGCATAATTTATTCAAATGTGCTGCATAAAATGAACTGAATATTCAGAACTTGAGTTACTTTTATTAATATTTTTAGACGATATCGACCAGTGCATGGAAGGTGCCTCATAATTTTAATGTATTACTATCTGATACGAGTGTTTCTTTACGCATACAATTTTGCATTTACCATCGTTTGTTTAATTTTTTTGACGTTTATTTTGTTCTTGTTGAAGGCGGCGTTTGTTCTACTTATATAGAAGAATTAGAAGATTCGTCGATCTATTACATGTATCCCTTAGATATGCATATATATATAAAATACTATTTGAATTGGATGAAGTATAATACAAACGTTTTATATACAAACTATTATTAAGAATGAGCATGTGTATCCAAACCCGATGTAAAGAAGAAGATGTTGCATCAATTTATCAAGCTACTATTGACGATTGCTTTAAGTTAGCGTTGGGTAAATATTCATTCTTTGGCTTCAAGGAGGAAGCGAAAGGTGACGAGACGTGTGATCTTATTCCGTTTGATGATGGTTGTCCAGTTGAGTATTTAGACGTCAATATGGCATTGAATTGGCAGATTTTTGAAATTGTTTGTTGAATTGTATACACTCAACTTGAACGCGAAAGAGTAAAATTCAAGCCAAAAATACTTAACGATTTCTTAACGAATAATGTGATTACACTTTAATACGTCTTTAAAGAAAAAAAAATATTATTAATATTATGTACGGCTGCATTGCCAACCAAAAATAATTTAGCTGAGCCTTAAAGCCTGTTAAAGCCTTAACTTTTAAAGGCCAATGTTCAAGTTCTTTAATAATAGTGGAATATATATATAGTAGAATATTTGCACATGGTTACTATTTGATATATCGATATTAATAGCGGATAGATTTCATTAAATATTGTGACACGCCAGACGTTTTTAGTCATGACTGAGGCAACCTCTAGCATAGGATTCACCTAGTGTTCACCTCCACTTCCACTTCCACTTCCACTTCCACTTCCACTTCCGCTTCCGCTTCCACTTCCACTTCCACTTCTACTTCTACAAATTCTGAGACTCCTTGTACAAATCTCAATGGTTGCTATGGCTATCCCTGTGACTACCAGTTGCAGTTTGGATACACATGCTCATTCCTTGAAGGGCCGATCGTCGCTTGTGATTGCACTGGGTGTGCTTGTGACAAAGAAGAAGTACTTTGTTCGCCAACATGCTTTGATTATTCCTGTGATGAAGTGCTCACGTATGGTTATAATTGTGAGTTCCTTGAAGGTTTGATGGGATGTAACTGTGACGGTTGTTTTTATGAAGAAGTTATTTCCTCTTCAGACGAACATTACTACAAGAACTACTATGGTGAGGAAACCTGCTATTATGAACTTGTGAGTGGGAATTATAATGTCTCTCATATAATTTTCCTATTAGAAAATGTAAAAAAATGACAAAAATTCCTTTGCCCTTCCAGAAGAAAACCAAACCAAATTATACCCGATGTAAAGGAGATGATGTTGCATCAAATTATGAAGCCACTATTGACGATTGCTTTACGTTAGCGTTGGGTAGATATTCATTCTTTGGCTTCAAGGAGGAAGCGAAAGGTGACGAGACGTGCGATCTGATTCCGTTTGATGACGGTTGTCCAGTTGAGTATTTAGACGCTAAAATGCAATTGAATTGGCAGATTTTTGATATTGTTTGTTGAGTTGACAATGTATACACTCAAGGCGAACGGGTAAAATTTAAGCAAAAACATTCTTAACGAATTCTTAACGAATTCTTAACGAATGTGATTACACTTACGTCTTTCAAGAAAAAAAATATTATTATGTAAGGCTGCATTGCAAACCAAAAATAATTTAGCTTAGCCTTAAAGGTCAATGTTCTTGAGTTCTTTATTAATAATAATAGATTTATTATTTTAAAAGTCTTTTTTCTCGACGTTTATTATCTGATAGTTATTTAAATAGTAAAACATAATATTATTTATAAATGTTTTCCGATATATCCTAGATAGGCTAAGCATTAATAAATAATTAAATATATGTACGTAACCGTGTGCGCGCCCTTCTTTATATCTAAGCAGAAGAACCTGCACATGCGCAAACAGTGAACACTGCCGACAAAGCTGTGAACACGGATGGCAAAATTGTACCTGCGCAGACGTCTGCAATCTCGCCGACTTTGAATCCAGGAATTCAAAAGACAACTATGGCTGATTCAGCTAGTCTGAAACAAACGGAAATCGAAAATAGTTTCACATAAATGAAAGCAATTCTAGAAGCCTTGCGAAAAGAAGTTAGTCAAATAAATGCCGGCATACCTGATCCTAATCTCACAAGATGCGATATGTATCGTCACAACAAAGAACTCGAAATGCCTCTTCTCAAACAGCGTTTTCACCTGAATGGTCTCAAGGTATTCAGGAACTTCAGACAAAAAAGAAGTTTAGAATTGCGAAGAGACCGCTATAAATTCGGAATAAATAAAATAATTAGAGAAAGAGTTAGAACTTGTCTAATTGCTGGAACGCTTTTCATTCCAAAACATCAAAGTGGACATCACTATTCTTTTCTGATCACGACAAATTTGCGGATCCAAGATCTAGTTCTTGAGTTTATTATTATTAATTGACTTTCGAATGAACACAAAATGTCTCAAACATGTATATCCTGATAATGCCTGCATAAAATGAACTAAATATTCTGAATCAGATTTTGAGTTACTTTTATTTTTATACGAGATCGACCAGTGCATGGAAGGTGCCACATAATTTTAATTTATTACTATCTTATACGAGTGTTTCTTTACGCATACAATTTTGCATTTGCTATCACTATTTATATCGCTAACGTTTATTTTGTTCTTGTTGAAGGCGGCGTTTGTTGTACTTATAGAAAGTAACAAACACTCAATACCGGCGTGACTCTACTGGCTACAAGAAAACAGATAGCAGTCACACAATCTATCAAGCAGATATCCATATGCAGATGGCCTGATCACCCACCTCATACTCAAATGGCGAGGACACTCCTGCTATGCATGCCGTCACCATCGCAGCAGCTCAGCCAAGATTGAATAAACGACGCTACACGTTTATACCGTAACGTATTGAGGAGACAGTGGATTGAGGAGACAGTGTGAAGATTGCCACCATTGAGCGTACGTTACTTTCTCTGCATATGTCGCTGATGATTATACGCACTAAGCGAAATCGTGTGGTTATCAGTGATGATACCAATTAGGCACGTAATGAGCCGACCATACCAAAACACAATATACCCATTGAACTCACAATTATGTCAATTGCAGCTGTTCACACACATACACAAACAAACAATTATAACAAGATACCTCTCCCTGCTAACTGTGTTCAATAGCAAATAAAGGATTATACAGGAAGCAGGAACTGGAAATACCGGAAACAAAAACTAAGAGATGAGAAATACATAATACAATATCAACCTGAATACGTGGATAAATAGATATTTTATAGAAACCAGACCGGAACGTAATGTGGGATATATTTTTGAATGGGACGTATGAGGGTTTTGAACGCAAGCAGAACTAGTGAATCTGTGGGACTTGAGCACTAATTGACACTTGTCGATCAATGTGTTAAGCATATATCTCGGCCGCTAACAGAAACCATATCACTTAGCAATAAGTGACGTATCGGGATCCTTAACTGTTGATCTATTGAACCGTTTCACTACTGAGATATGTATCATCAAGTCCTGCAGATTCACGAACTGCCTCGGTGCCTTGTTGATTTGTCAAGGTCCAGGTGGGGTTCCATCTCCGGTGCCAATCCACCTAGCGATTAACGAGCGCAATCTTTTTCCAGTTTGCATTTTAACTGGCGTAGTGGGGATGCGGCCATGTCACTGCTTGATAAAGTTGTGAAAATCATTGTGAGATGATGGTTGGATCGGCTGCAAGTATGCCAATGAACCACTGCGTCGGGTGCAATAGTTTTCTCAGCGCGTTAGAAGAAGGCCAGTCACTATCAAAATATAATGTACAAACTGTACATTGGCACGTAATGATGTCATGTGATGATATTCCCTCGCTGCACGAAAGGCTTAGTGCTCGGGCCGTTACTACCCCTGTTACTAATGCTCGGGGGGGTACGGTGTCAAGGGTCGGCTCATCGTAGTGCACGGCGTCGGTGAGTTTATAAGGGCAAAAAGCGGATCTGATTCTACCATCTTTGACGTGGCAAACGAAAACCGTTACATAGTCGACTCACTAGATATTCTAACCTATAGAGTACTATATATATATAAATACGCAAGTAATTCCTACGAAAGAGGTCGCCTTAAAAATGATGAAAAAATCATTCCACAAATGTATAGAGCTATCCGCTATACAAATACCTGTCCACTATTCCACTATTCCACTATCGTGGATATATATTATATTTTATTTTAATAATATGGGATATCAAATATGTGATAATATTTCAATTATACCCATTAGACCCATACAAATACGACGAAGACAGAATATTTGGATATATTAAAATTGACGAAATTTTTAATAACTATATTATGCAGAAGGACGAAATGTTGAGAATGGAAGCACAAAATGAAAAGATCACCCATTAAAAACAGGGCGAAGAAACAGAACTCAAAAGAACTTACATGTCACACATTTTTGACACCATTGAACGATCCCAATAATATTATTTAAAATAATAAAAAGTCCTAAAATTATAATTGTATTGACAATGTATTGGGCTTTGTTTATTAATATGAATATTCAGAAACACTTAATATACATAATATTTAATTTTTCACTTGACTCATATTAATGAAATTTGTAATGGCCTCCGTATATTAATATTTACTATATTGGTCAAGTGATCCAAGTTATTAATACTGTTAATATGTTTTTGTATATATCCGATATTACAATACATGTAATATTGTTGCAATTGAGTCAAAAGTTTTCAAATCACTGACAGTTTATTCAATATTATTATATTAATATGAACGTGACACTATATCAGATATATTAAAACAGTAATAAAACTATGATAGTGTATTAATATTTTATCAGATAATTGCAGAGTATTAATATAAGATATTAAAATAGCTCTGACAATGTCACGTACAAGATTTAAGTTTTCGTGATTAGTTCATTAGGATCAATGTTTGTATGTGATAAATTTCAGATTCTAAGCCAATCAGCTCTTTTTACGAATACAACCAGTGTTGAGTAAGTACTACTACTTGGACTCTTCTTGGATGAATTTATTCGATAGAAGGATCAATATTAATAATATTATTATATTCTTGGCAATCCAATTTATGATTTACTCGAGTTTAATATCACTTTTTTCTTCATTTTACCATATTAATAAGATCCAGGATTCACTTCCATATGTAAATGTAGAAACAACAAATGCAGTGTACGCTAGGATTTTTACAGACAAAGTCAATTTCTTCTTCGCTCCAAATTTCGGAATAATAGACCAATTTAGCAGCTTGAGTTTTCTTTATTCGTCATTTCCAATAAGATTTGGAATATAGTCCGATATATACGAATTCTGGAACCGTTTTCAGTTTTTCGTGTTCTATATTTTTCAAGTCGTTTTCAATTATTTTCTCACGTTTCAGATTTTTCATCTGTCAGAGATTTCGTTCTGATTGGATCTGAGCATAGTTTGTTTTTACTGTTTTGATGAGATTTGCGAGCAGCATCGGTTCTGAAAGGTCTTGCATATCTTTCGCATCGATCAGTTCCATCAGAAGGCCAATGGCATTCGTTTGGACTCAGATTTCGAATGGACCGGAAACGATCAATTAGACTCTGGCAATCTACGATCAGCCGACCCACCGCATATTATTAGTTCATAATAACAATGTGTATTAATAGTATTAGCCTTTCTTGCAGTGAGGGAAAATTATCACACGACATCCTTTTTCTCCAGGCACTCAATCACATATATCAAATTTGAATCTCTTTTCCCTCATTACGTGCCAATGTACAGTGTAAATTATATTTTGATAGTGAATGGCCTTCTTATACCGCCCTGTGAAAACCATTCGCATACTTGCAGCCGATCCAACCATCATCTCACAAAGATTTTCACGACTGTGATTAGCAGTGACATGGCCGCACCCCCACTAGGCCGGTTGAAATATAAACTAAAAAAAAAAAAAGATTGCGCCTGTTACGCAACTCAATTTGGACCTTGACAACTCTACACGGCACCGAAACGTTCCTGACCAACCTGATCGACCAGTGTCAATTAGTGCTCAGGTACCACAGATTCACTTGTTCTGTTCTGTGCTTTCAAAACCCTTATACGTCCATTCAAAGTTATAAGCCACATCACGTTCCGGTGTTGTTTCTACACAACACATGTTTATACATGTATTCAGATTGATATTATATGTCAGATGTATTTATCATCTCTTCCATTTATGCTAACTCGGTTTTTTGGAAAAGAAATTAGAAGAGAAACCTGTTCAAAGACATGTACACCACTTCGTGTGTCTAAAAATTTGCCACTTGGAAAGCATTTGTTCCTGCTTACAAATAGCTTATGACACACTTGTTTCACAAAGTAGTTGGATCAAAAAAGGCTTTGCAGCTAACGCGGAATCCTCCAAAAAACTCACGACTTTTGCTTAGCAGACTTGGTTTTACCCTGCCAGCTTTTTTGACTTGTGTTGATTTTTATTCACGTCGGGCCGCCTAAGTATGACTTTGTGATAATTAAACCAAAATTTGAGAGGAATCTGTACTAAATTCATAAGAGTAATACATATAGAATCGGAATTATTGGATGTACATGTAATCATCTAAGCTACTGTCATTCAAGATTTAATTTATATTATTTAGAGATTATTTAAATATATTTTTGGCACGTTAAATAATTATTTATTCAATTAATTATCATATGATATCCAGTATGCATTTTATATCAATACCAAAAATTATAATTATAATTGTAGACTATTCGAGGCATATTTAATGAATCGATACCATTGGCATCATAAATAAATATAATTATAACATATTAATTAAATTTTAATAAATTATTAATTTAACCAGCAGCTGAAATTATGTTATTAAATAATAAATAGATCTTGACAATATTAATGTAAAAACATTAATTTAAATTTTAATTAATGAATTATCACTAGTCTATGATAGTAAATTACATTTAATTTATATATAGGCCTATAATAAAAAATCATAATTATAACACATCATTAATATTGGATCATGAGATCATGCATCGTATGATTCAATGATAAGTATTTATGTATCTAATAGTATGCATATCAGGATATGCATAATTTATTATCTGATACCATAAGTTTATCTTATATATAATTATATTAATTACAAATTATTAATTTAAACTTAGCAGTTGAAATTTATAATTTATTATATAAATAATTTTTTTATAAATTTAAATTTTTTGAACAGATCTTAGTATATGCATATCGTGATATGCATACATCCTAATTTTATATAATTTATATAACTTATTGCGTGTATCAGATATACCGTATCAAAGCTATATCAGGGATATATAATTAATAAAATTTAAATATATCCCTGACTTATAATTTATAATTTTATAATTTTCAATATACCGTGGTATGCATAATTATATATATATATATATAATAATATTATATATATTTTTATTATTATTAATATTCAATTAATAATATTTAATTTATAAAATTTACTAATTATTTATCATTTCATTTAACGACATTTATCATATTAATATCACAGTATATAGGCCTATCATATTGCAAGGATTGCATCATGATCAGTATAGGACTAACTTTAACAAAAAAAATGAATATGGTTATATATATTGCATATATTAATTAGGCCCTATATTAATAACAGATAATTACATTTTATTATTATTTAATAACCATATTAAAATTATAGTTATGCATAATATTTATCGATAGGCCCTATCATGATATTAAAATTTAATTATGCATATTAAATTAAATTAGGCCCCTTATATTAATATAATATTAATATCATTTTTTATAGTATGCAATGCCATATCATTTAATTAATTCAATATCAAATAATTTTAGATTTTGAAAATTTATAATTAATAATATTATGCATAATATTATAAATTATGCTATAATATTAATAACATTATCAGATATGTAATTTAATAATTAATATTTATCGATATGCTATTATGCTTACTTGCTTAAAGTTGAATGTTATATCTTTTACATGAAAAGTTTAACCAGCTGGTAAACTATTTAGACTACTAATTATAAGTCTAAGAAAACTACAATAATAATATAAAAAAATTACTTGGTCTAAAGTTATTAATTATTAATACCCGATATAGATATATCCACATAATAAATTAATATTATATGGATAATAAATAAATAATTCTAAATTAAATTGAAATATTTATCATTTTTATAATTAAATATTATTATTCAGATTGAATTTTTAATAAATTAAATTTCTAAAAGAAAAACAATTATTATTTAAATTTTAGACCAAAATTAAACTTTAAGTTAGATAATATGATTATTATTAATAATTTATAATGATAATAATCATGCATAATTTATAAGTTTAGGAATAATTAAAATTAATATTATAATTATCGTTATTTGCCTGTTTAAATTTAGATGCGTCGCAGTAAGCTACGCAGTAGATCTGCCTGTATGTCATACTACCATACTCATGCACGGATGTTTCTCTTCGCCGCCTTCAGGAGCCCACCGCTTCACATCAGACTCCCAAAAAAGCAAGCCCAGCTGCGTTACAATTTTTGCGCGCGCTAATTTTTGTACTAATTTGTTCAATTCAAGTTGTGCGCATTTATCCTATTCGAGTCCTGCTCCTACTCTTTCGTGCTTGGCACTGTCACGATATAAATATGTGCCAAATGTCCTTTGTAGTAAGGTCAAACCTGTAACACACACTTTGTCCTTTTTTATTCTAGTTCTTGTTTTCGCGATCTTGATTATCTTTTGGCAGTGCGTCTGTCGTGGTATAAAAAGTCTTGTTGATTGCTTCTGGTCGTCGGAAGATTCTAAAACATAAAGTTAAGAGGCAGTTAACAGAAAATTAAACAAAAAGATTACGAGTTATAAAGAAGCAAATAAGCACCTAAAACGAAAAGAATTTGTTGGTAATTTCATCTTTTGATTTCATATCCAATTTCATTCCTAATTAAATTTGATTCTGCAGTCGTGTTTTGCAAAATTCTTCGGATTCCAATGACATCCTCAATTTCCCGATCTGTTACATCTGCTACGGTTGCACTTGGTTCCACAATGTTTTCACCTACCATTAATATTGTTTTTCACCTGCCATTAATAATTATTTTTCAATAATTGTCTCTTTATTACTATTATGATTTTGTTTAATTACAGCATTATTTTTCTCGATACCTTCTGCCGAATCAGAGGTGTCTGCCAGCACTGTGTCGTGCGATGAAAACATCAATCAGGATCTGACTTTTTCTGATTCTTTCCTGGTTAGAAATATCATCAATCAACTATTTTTTTGTACCATGGATCATATTTATTATGTATTTTTTTGTGTGATTCTTTGTCTTTTCCGAACACGAACAATAATTGAATTGCGTAAACCTGCAGTCAAATTGCATCGTATCGGCAAGGTATTTCATAATTTATGAATGATATATTTGTTTTCTTTTTCTTTCTTCCTTCCTTTCTTTCTTGCTGTGTTCTGTAATTGAACTTATTTGAAAAAACTAAAAACATTTCGTTCATTAGTGACGATACCGAGGCTCCAATTAGTATTGCAGGAAGCTCAGTGAATGTTGTGTTCGTCAACTTTGAATTTGCTGGAAACTCTAATACAGATTCTGATAACGACGGAGGTATAATAACACTTTTCCAATAAAATACGAATATGTTAACAGTGCCA
>Ga0099798_10211_pt1 | contig 19538 bp, 15 predicted proteins | sample Uncmet_Sort29A_1_FD_89870 | JGI IMG/M metagenome (GOLD analysis project Ga0099798, IMG submission 89870) | Marine eukaryotic communities from CALCOFI LINE 67, Pacific Ocean - CN13ID_Sort29A_1 | ecosystem: Environmental > Aquatic > Marine > Oceanic | place: Pacific Ocean: Monterey Bay | collected...
GCGACTTCGCTGGATCCCGACAGTGCTGAGACCTCTGGAATCTCTGGCCAGTACATTAGTGGCACGATTCGACGATCAGTGGCGCATACAGTTGGGTTTAACTTTCATGCGCCGATTGGAGCGTCCCTGGACTCCGTGTCGACAGCTGCTAGTGGTGTAAGTAATCATCCGCCGTGTGCCTTAGATAAATACCGCTTGCAGCTTGGTGCTTTGAAACAGAAATGGATGCCAGTCGCTGTCAAAGGGACGTTATTGGGGATTGAAGAATTTGTAAGTACTAATTCGTCAGCTCCTGCGGCACGTCCTAACAGTGATGTCAATGAACCTCCGACTGCCCCTCCCGTGGGAACTGCTATGGAGCCTATGCTGCTGACGCCATCTCCCGGCAAGGTCGATGCCATCGTCAGCAAACACAACGAAAAGTCCGTGGAGAGGGCCGTGGAAGCCACGGGGGAAGGCACGGGTCACTTAACCTCAAAAGTTTTGTCCACAAGCTTGACTACAAGCTTGACTCCAAACGACACCAACATTGTCCTAGCGGAGACTATGAAGGCCAGCATTCACACCCTCTCCTCGAAACTATCTTTCGTAGATCTTCCGCCTGGATGTTTTGCCGAGCTATTAGAATCTACCCTGAAAGTCGCCGTCCAATATGAGCTCACGTTGAGAAACCACCACAGCTACGCAACATTGGGTATTCCTGGCGTCCCCGCAAATGTGGTGCTCGAAGTTTTGAGAGATCAGGGTCTGGCTGTGGAATGTCTTTTGAATCGGGAAACTTCAACGGGGTTGGCGAATTTGATAATGGGGATTTGTGAGAGGATTCGAGTGGCGGGGCTGAGCGAGGCAAATTACTATTCCAATTGTGGAAATGGCAGTAATGCCAGTGGTGCCGCAACTTCAGGAAATCTCAGTAATGCGCAAAGTACTGGCAGTGCCAACTGTGCCAATCGTCCCCCCATCAGTAATGGCAGCATTAGCAGCACCAATATTCCCACCAAATCTCGCGGCAACGACCGCACTCACGATAATTTCATTCGTCGTGGTCCTGAGCGGGAGTGGGAATTGGTCAGAAAACACTGGATTAGCAGATGGAGAGCGACCTGCGGCCGCTATGTGCAATGTTTAGGTTTGTTGAATCAAACATTGAAATACGTCAAAATGAAAGAGGATTTGGAGGTCAAAGGGTGTTGTTTGATTGCGGAAATGGTCGACTCTGAAATGGACCGGGGCTGCGCTCAGGCAGAGGCTGCGGCCCGTGCGGAATGTGAATCGAATTCTTCTCAATCAGGTGAAGTAGGAGCTGAGCCAGGAGCTGGCAATTATGTCGAGGGGGAGAAGTCTGAGAAGTCTGAGAAGCTGTTCAAGAACAATAACCATCATACTGATGCCAAGATTCACAGGTATGACCCCACCCACGTGTGTCCGATGCGCAAAGTCATCACTCGGTGGATGAACGCTCAGGAGCATCTGGTTGATGCTGAGATCCAGAAGGTTGTTGATGTTGGGATTCAGCAGGGCTTACCTGCTGACGTAGCTGCTGGCGTAGCTGCCGGGATTCGGCAGGGGCCGCAGGAGTTGAAAAATTATAATATGACGCAAGGTGCCGAACGGAAGAAATATGCAGAAATGGCTCAGACGGTGGTTACGGAGGGGTTTGAAGAGTAATTTAAGGGCTTTTAATATTGTCAATGAGGGAGATCATGATGTTGCGAAACTTGCAGTTAATAGTATACTGATTTACTCATATAGTCTGATACTTTTCAGATGACAAGAATTATATTTACCCTCATCATGATGTATAATTTCTGCACTCTCAGAATCCTCTTTCCCTGGGCCTCGCATTATGATTTCATCGTCCCTCCTTCCGTTTCCTCTTAGGTACGTACTTGGCTACCCCTGGACTTCGCACCACCTCCACTCTCATCTAAACCATCCCCCACCACCCCAACCCGTCTTGAACCCTGTAAAGATTTTCGAAATCATCCGGACGATCATACCGCATGCGGTGAAAGGGGCGGTATCGCACCTTGGGCAGGTGTTAGAGACTGTTTCTGAATTGGATTTTGTGTCGAAGGAATTTGTTTGTGGTGAGGAGGAGATGCTGAGGAGGATGGGCGGACTGCTAGATCACGATGATGACAACGAGTGTGAAAACATCAATAATACCAAGATCGGAGGAGACGAAAACATCAATAATACCAAGATTCTCTTTCCATCATCAATAATGAGTGGACTGGATTCTCTTTCCCTTTCCCCGGGGATGTATGTCAGGGTCCACGGATTGAAAGGAGCGAAGCACTTAAATGGTAGAATCGGCATGATTGAGGCGGTGGCTGAGACGGATATTCTTGATAGCAGTAGTTGTGAGATGGATCCTGAAGGTTCGACAGATTCGGGAGCTTTAACATTTGGGAACGCGAGCGCGGCTGGAATAATTGAGGGTAGGAATGGCAGTAGGAATGGCAATGGAAGTGATGCTACGAATGATACTAAAGGTTCTGATTCCGGCAACGAGCGCTACGCCATCCGCCTTTTGCGATTCACGGAGACAGGGACTAAATCCCTGAGGCTGGAAAACTTCAAGAACAGCCTCGCAGTAAATTTAAAGTCTGAAACCCCAGGCAGTCAAACAGGAAGTCAAACGGGTAAACGATGTAAAAGACCCGCTGCGAAACCGGAAACACCGAATCAAAACCGCCGTTGGCTGAATAATGAAGTGTTGATCCCAGGGGCTAGAGTGAAACTTGAAGGCTTAAAAAATGCACCGAAACTGAATGGTAGAGAAGGGATTGTTGTCTCGTATGTGGAGGGGCACAGCAAGTTGTCTACGACGGACCCTTCCACTGGTTGCAGTGCTAGGGTGGGAGTGCAGCTCGTGGAAGTTGAATCGGTTGATGAGACTGTGGAGAAGGGGTGGCACCAGGACATTGCTGGAAAAGAAATAAAGAAGGAAAATACTGATGCAAAAGCGACAAACAATGCAAAAGAGAATACTGATACAAAACCCGCTCCAAAATCTCGTTTCATCCAACCAGAACCTTGGGATGATAATTTTGACGACCCCCGACGAACCCTAGTTTGGGATGCGGAAGCAAAATCGATTAAAAGGAACAATCTCGAAGTCTTAGGTATTCAAACTACCATCGAAATCGTGAAGCTGCGAGAATCACAGGAGTCCGATGTTGGTCTGGGAGAAAAGAAAGGGGAAAAGAAAACTTCATGGTTGAAAGCGAAGAAGACTGTGTCGCTAGAAGAATTTTTATGGATGAGGAAGGAAGAGAGGAGAGAGAAAATTCTGGCGAAGAAAAAAAGGGAAGCAGAAGAGAGAGAAAAAGATGAATTCAGCATAGTGAATGTTGAAAGAAGGAAGAATGAGATTCGGTTGGCGGAGAAACAAAATTATAGGAAATTGCTTGATGCAGCTATTGAAGAAGAAGATTTCCTTGAGTGTCACCGTTTAAAGACCGAACGAGATGGTGCGATTGAGATTGCGCTTGCTCGATATGATTCGGAGGTCAGTGCAGGGAAGGCTGCCGCGAGAGCTGCTAAGTTAGCTGCGAGCTTGAAGGAATTAGAGGATGCTCCTGAGACCAAGAATAAGGAAGCTGGCGAGAAACAAAAGCAACCTACGGAAGCTGAACCCAAAGAAAAAACCTACTACACCATCACTCGCAACTACAACTCCGTCTTCAAACCAGCTTTACTCAGACTAGCAATCGAAACGGTCTGCTCCGGCCGTGATTCACCCTTAATCTGGACCGCGCGAGATGAAAAATCCGACGTCACAAACCTAGAACAATCTATTTCTCCGGAGAGTTGGTTCCGATATGTTTTAGGCGGAATCTTCGACTATCCGAACAGTTGGCGGATTACTGGGTGTGGGAGCGCTAATTGCAGCCGTACGAAGGAGAGGGAAATAGCTGGAGAGCCATTAACAGAGGCAGGAATTTCTGGAAAAAAACTCGCGTCGGACCAAGAAAACCGTAACTCAAAAACGCGAAAGCCCTCCGCACCTTCGACCAGCTCCCTAAGTTCAACAACCGCCCCAAGTTGCTGCGGCGATCCGACGTGTCCGGCGAAAGCAACAGCCCAAGGATCGCCAAGAGCAAATATAGCGAAAAACACGTTAACTATCAATGACCATGCTCTGCATCTCCGCGCGCTCCAAACTACATTCAGAAAGAAATTTTCATTCACATCGGCGAAAGCATCGATGATCGGCTCCATTGATATTATTGCGAAGCGATTTTTTGTTTCGGAGTTTTCCAATAGGGACGATATTTTAAAAGAAGCAAGTAAGAGACAAGCTAAGAGGGTGGCGGAAGCTAGGAAGGAACAGGTAAAAAAACGGAATTTGAAGGCTCAGAATCTGAATCAGAAGTCTCAAAATCAGAAACCAGCGAGCTCTAGTAGTGCTACCGGTGCTACTGCTTCTACGAATACTGCGGCGACTTCCTCTACGACTACTGCTACTACTTCCACTGCGACTGCAGGTACTGCTGCTGCTTCTACTACAACTCCAGCTGCTGCTGCTACTTCTTCTGCTGACATTGTGACTCCAGGTGGGGTTCGGCTCAGACCTTCCGGTATTACTAACGTGCAGATTCCTCCGGCACCTCCAGGACCTCCCCCTACCGGTCCTAAGCCTCCCACAAACCCCACAAATCCCAAGCCTGCCGCAAATGCCCGCGCCAAAACACCTCCAGTAATCCCAGCCCTTCGACCAACTAATAACCTCTTCAAATCTCGTTCTGAATTTCTCCAAAACCTACCAACCCTAAAATCCCCAAAACTCCGCTTACTTGAGCATTTGATTCATTGCGTGTTTGGACCAGTTAGAGCGTTAACTGGAAATTCGGTTCCTTCGAATTTAAGTGATTATCAAGAGTGGATAGATTCGCGCCCGCCAAAACCCACAAAAGCCATGATGTCTTTGAAAGGCGATCGCGCAATCAAAGACATTATGTTCCCGAAAGGCGACCGGGGACTCAAAGGCGCTGGACTAACCGAAACAGCCCAGCATCTGAGGCGGACTGGCATGATTGGGTTGTCATTGTTTAGGCGGGGTGAAGATGTATTAAATTTTGAAATGGCAGGCAATCAACATGTTCCAAAAATCGAGGAGAGGAGGGTTAGGAGTGTAAGGGAAAATATAGGATAAAAATTTCGTATGCTATTGCTCGTATAATACTTTAAGTTCTGTTTTTCTGTTTTGAACAAAATTACTGAGGGTGTTGAACTGCACGACATTTATGATTTCGCAAAATTCGCACCTCCAAAATTTCCCCACATTTTGAAAATGTTTTTCCTCCCAGCCCACCCCCTCCCCTTCGAAACCCGCCGACCCCCTCCCTTCTATTGAGTGGATTCGGAAAGGGGAGTGGCTCCGAGCGTGCAGGCACGAGCTTGACACTGTAAAGGCAGCGAGCGCGTTCCTGAGAGGGCATTCTGAGGCTGAGAAAGAAAGAGCGAGGTATTTGATGAGTGTTGGGATGAAAGGACAGAAAGGCGAGAACGGAGAATATCATGTTGATGCAGCACGGGCGGGGAAAGCGGGTTTGGCGGGGGTTGCGGGGGGAGGAAAAGGGCTGGAAGCAAAAGGGATGGGAAAGGAAAACGGAATAGGAATAGGTAAAGGAACAGGTAAGGGAACGGGAAAGGATGGTCCAGGAGGATTGGGAAAAGGAACGGCAGCTCCTGCGATTCCAGGAGCTCCTGGTTCTGGTGCTGTCGCTGCTGCTGTCGTTGGTCCAGCTCCACCTCCGGCCAATCCTACAGCTTCTGGCGGCCAAGCGTCGAGTTCCGGAAACAATAATAGTGCAGGACCATCATCTGCAGGTTCTTCAAGTTCTACAATGTCGAATGGCACAAGTTCCACAACTTCCAAACGCAACCTCCCCCTGGATCCAGAACCTCAAATCTTCATCAGTGGTTGGGAGTGGGCCGATAGGCGGTCCGCACCTTTCATCGATCCCCCAAAACTCCCCACCCCTACCTTAAGGGAGAAGAGACATAATGATCTAGTCACGAGAGGGGAGGAATGGGATGGAAGGTAAGTTCTCGGATTTTGAAACAAATTTGGTAAAAGTTTAAGTCGACTATATTTCAGACACATTTCATAGGAAATTCAGACTTAATACTTAGAGTGATTTCGATGTGTACATTATGCGTATTTGATATACAATCCCCATATGTACGTGACTCGATTTACCAAATGGCCTTAATCCGAGGACTTACTGGGATGGGAGGCACCCGGAGATGGCGGCAGCCCTGAGAGCACATTTGCCTCCTGGCGACCATATCGTTATGGACGATGGGCATCCTATGTTGGCTGGGCTCCAGGATTTGCTTGGTCGGGGAGGAGAACTTAGGGTGGAGAGGAGGGTGGAAAGAATGCCGGGGAGGGGAGGTCCAGGATGAACATTGGTGATAGGTAAACCGTGATTACTTTTTGATGGTGTCACGTGGTGCGTATTGTGTAGAATTTGTAGCAGGGAATCCAGTGATTGTATTATGATCAGATCGCGATAAGGATTCAGATCTCATAAGAAGACTACTGAGTAGACTTAGACTTAAATCGAAATTCGTGAATTAGCAATTTGGCTGACCATTTAACTTAAGCGTCAGAATCTCACTCGCGGATCATACGAGAGCCAACAGTGCTCCACCCTAATGGCGATTCCGACTGTACAATAACATTGACGAGGCTATTTTCCTCTTTGGATCAACTCAAAATATAACGAAGTACGTGATCTCACCTTTGTTACGCTCAATCTTGGATGTCTCTCTGAGACTTCACTTTCATCGTTTGTGCGTAAGTAAGTGAGTTCTGCTGAATTCGCATTAAACTTGGAATCAACGGCAGATGATCATGTGAGTTGCGTTTTTCCGTCACAATTAAAGAGCATAATCGGTGAGCCCATTGATCATTATTGGTCTCACATCATTCCTACTAAACTCGCATCATGATTCCATCCGCGAGTGCCCATGGGGCGGCAGCAGCCGCTGGCGATTCCGAGTATGTTCCATTGAAGGTCACTTCCACAGCAACGGTCGACGATGGCGGGGTTAATGAATATGGTAGGGTGAAATTTAAGAAGGCTTTTGTAATACACGGGCTAACCAACACGATGTGAACGAGTCTAGAACAACACCATCGTGTATTATCATTCGCAAATTATTATTTCGAATTGCCAATCCCCAGCCATCCACTCCAACCTCGCTATGGGCCGTTTTTGCATGGTGTTCGCGGCGAGTTCGAGAAGCAAAACTTCTGGAAACGACGGCAGCGAAGAGGGAGGCTGTACTGAATTCGTCATCCGAAAGTATTTGAGGAGAGATGTGGAGAATAAGATGGTGAGGAAGATGCGTAGGGGGTCAACATTATATCGCGACTCTACCATGTTCACAATTAAATTTCATGTGATGCGCATCGCAAATTCGAAGAATCCCCACACGCATCAGAACTACCTCCCCATATCAAAAGGTCGCCAGCCGCGCCAATCAAAAACACGGGCGTTATCGTGACATTACGCTGGGAAGTCACCTCAAAAAGGAGATCCGCGTGCTCCGGAAGATCGAGAGTGGGCACCGGAACATCTGCAAAACCATCGAGGTAATTGACGGGGGGGCGGATACGGATGTAAGGAAATTTAATCGAATTGTAGTATACTAACGGTGGGGATAGATGCGTACGGTCGTTGCTGACTGGAGGCGGTTCCGAAATGGGGAACTTCGTTTTTCCCTTTCCGCGAACTTCGTTAATCAGATGACGGTCACGGATAGCCGGTGACACCAACTTTGAGGAGGACCAGCTGTGTCGCTGTTGGCAGTGGAGGCTACCATCGCCACATGTCGGCCGACGTCCTCGAGATGCTCTTCCTAAACGACGACAAGTTGCTGATGCACGACGAGGAATACGACTGCGCAGTTCACGAATCCTTGAAACGCCCCTTAACTTTCCTGCTGATCCACAAGGTTTACCCGGCGGTCCTGTTGCGGGAACCTGTTGAATCCGATGAACGCCGAAGCGAACCTTTAGCGACCCAACAATCCATTCGGAAAAATAGAGGGCGGCGCGGGCTCCGGGAACTAAATGGTTGCGCGCGGGAAGCTCGCCCGGGCGGAGCCGAGAAAAGCGAAACAAAGCATGAGCGTGATAAACGCGCGATGAAAAATGTGCAAATCCCCCCACCAACACCTCCGCTAATGTGACTCGCATATGACGTTCATCCTAAACAATTCTATCAACTTACGTAGGCGAATGTAAAGATCACAATTATTCAAACAGCATTCCCTCACACCCACAGACATTTGATTCTGACTCTCCCCAGATCTACGTCGTCCTTGAACGATTGCCGCTTCCGAGCTTGCTGCACCTATTCGAATGCGCAAAAGGCTCTCTTTACTCTGCTTCGCCCTTCGACTTGAATGCAAATACACGAAACCCTAATAATTCACTTTCTCCTAGGAATCAGAATATGATTCAGAATGGTTATCTCAACCGAACCTCCACCTTCTCCCCACCCCCGAATCACCGCCCCTGCCACACAGTTCTTACGTGTCGAGCACTGCGGGAGGTGACGCGGCAGTTGTTGAGTGGGTTGAAGTTTTTACACGACAGAAAAATCGTCCACAAAGATGTTAAACCCGACAACATCGGTATGACGAAACCGTTTCCTAATGAGGCGATTTACGAATATTGCTGGGGTCGAGGTGATCTCTTTAAGAATGTGATTTCGGCGAAGAATAGTGGCGCAAAGAGTAGCGGATTCAGTAGTGGGTTGAAGGCGAATAGTGGGCTGAAATGGAGCGGATTAGGCGGCAACAAAAACAGTATTGACGGCGGATTCGGGGTGTTTGGAAATGCTGGGATCAATAACGATAAACAGACTCGGGGCGGAGGGATATTTGGAAGTGGATTAGGAAGTGCCAGCGGAGGGAGTGGATTGGGGAGCTCAGGCGGTGGTGGTAGAGGCGTGTTTGCGGAGAAGATGGAGGTCGATAAAGGCGGAATATTTGGAAGTGATGATGACGATGATGAATTATTTTCGGATAAGAAAGCCAAAAAAAGTGGTGCTGGTAACAGTGGTAACACCGGGAATGCCAGTTCTACTGTGATTGCAAATGGGAACAGCACGCGGCTCTTGGATTTCGATGAAGAGGGAGGCCTCGCACGAGATAAACCCGATACAAGCCCGATGGGAGACATTCTCCCCGAATGTAGCGACTCGGAATCACCTACAAGACTTCAATTCGGCTTGGAGGATCGGCCAGCGGAAGCTTATAAAAGGATGAGAATGATGAGTTCGGGGGAGAAGGACGGAAGCACAAATACAGGAAGTAATGCGATTTCAGTGCTGAGCGTTAACGAGCGCGAATTTTCTAAGATGCCCAAAAACGGTATCGGCAACAGTCTTTTCGGTAATTCTCCCGAACCCTCTGCTCAACCTTCTTCCGTCGGTATCGACGGTCTTGCTGGTGGAGTCGCTGGTGGTCTCGCAGGGAAGTTGAATAAGACTACGAGTATTTTTAGTAATGATAGTGGTGATGGAGGTAAGGATGAGAAGAAGGGAGGTGTGGATGACCAGGATGATGACGACGATATGGGATTCATGATAAGAGGAAATTTAGATGCTGCAGAAGAAATGTTTAACGAACGAGAGGAGCGTGAAAGGCGGTTAGAAGCTTTCGGAAAAGACCAAGAGGAGTTTTACAAAAAGAGAGATGATTCTACTGGAGGAAAAACCAAAAAGTCTAAGAATAAAAAGCCGAAAAAACAATTGACCAGAGAGGAGCAGATGGAGAAACGGGTGCAGGAAACAAGGAATCAGCTCGCTTTAAGAGCAGAACTCGAAGCCGCATATGATGAACATGTAGCACGGTTTTTGTCGAGGCAGGATTTTATGGGGAGGGGCGACTTTCCGGTCTTGAAGATCTTTGACTTTAATGTGTCGGTGATTGGTAAGATATCATATTTACGCAGGGTCATGTGGATGATGAAGTATGTATTAACTTCGAAATTCACGATCGCAAATCCTGACTGACTAAATTTCACCCCACCTCAGCCGACGACCCCGACTCAGCCTCCCGGAACACGAGCCAGAAGTCCAACGAATCAGGCGCCGCTTCAAATAAGTCTAATAACAACTTAATCCCTGATTCTCCCCTCGGCAGTCCGCTCGCGTCTCCCCTCGCTAGTGATGATGGTCACGGATACAATTCTGATGGATCCGAGGGGATTTTGGATTCGGATAGTGAAGGGATATTGGCTACGGATTCGGATTCTCCCATCCCGATGTCAGATTCTAGTGGGGGAATTCCAATGTCGGAATCAGATTCCGATGATGATGAGAAAGAAGAGGACGGTGACAAGAAGAATAAATCTGATATTAACAAGAAAGGCGAAGACGATTCCAAAGCCACCTCCGACACCACCGCGAGCCTCATCGCCACCATCCCTTCCCCCGCTAAAAATAGATTTCAACAAGCAACTGTTACTCAACCAACCCCTTCTCAACCACAAGAACCTCCTCTCCTGATCTACGACGCTGAAGGAACCCACCTGTTCACATCCCCAGAGTGTTTTGCTGAAGCTAAAAAGAAAGGAATCTGCGGCAGGAAACGCGACTATTACAGCCTCGGCTGCGTTCTTTATTGCCTTGCGTTTGGGATGACGCCGTTTAACCCTGGATTGCTGCAGAAAAACACAGCTATTTTCTTGCAATTAGAAATCCAACAATGCAACATTCATTTCCCAGGATGGTTGGAGATGAGCGTGGGGGAGGCGAGGGAAAGAGAGGCGAGGGAGAAAAACGGAGGAAATGATGATTCGAATAAGATGATGATTGAAGATGGAGGTGGTTCTTCGTCATCTGCGTCTTCAGGTGGCGGAAATTCGTCTGGAAATTCTATTGCTCAGGACACCGTCGAATTAGTCACATTGATGCAAAGTCTTCTCAGGAAAGACCCGGGTGAGCGGGTGGTGGAGGCGTGCTGGGGGAATTGAAGTGAGTCTTCTTCGGAGGTTAGTAAAAAAGAGCTCTTGTGATTCAATCGGAATAGTTTTTTGCTCGCTTGGAAAGTAAGTTGGAAACGAGCCATATTATTATCCGAGCTGCAGCGTGCATCTGGTGCTAATTCGAGACTGGAATCTTTTGTAAGCCACATCTCGTGCGTCGTCATACCGCATGCTAACCCCGTAAATACCACTTAGTACTCATCATTTTGTCAGAGCGCCAAGATTGAGTGATACTAAAAAATTGGTTACAAACAATAGCCCATGTTGGCACGAATATGACATGGCCGTCCATCATTCGCATTGACATGCCATTGACTGATTAACCCCTAATACCGTTGCTGCAACTTGGATAGAGAGTTGTGGCTGGCGTGAATTGTGCGTGAACTATTTATCTTGGTGGTTTTGTATCATAGAGAGGCAATTAACGAAGAAGCATCAACGCAGAGAATTAAGTAGTCAGCGGTGTTTTCACCCAACAAATTGAAGCGAGAACTGGAACCTTGGCATTTTTTCACTTTAAGTTTTCAAAACTTTTTTCCCTAATTCAGAGTGTGCGCAATTTTACCCTTTGCATTTTTTTTCTGTGCGCTAGATTTTTAAGGTCGGAAGTCGGGAGCGTGAGTAGGAAGTATCTCCAAATCCGAAATATTATCTATCCAAATTGCACAGCGGGATGGTGACGGTCGAGTGTGGGTGCGTATAGAATTCCTTATCAAGTATTGCCAACTGTATCGCAGTGTGAGAATTCTACACACCATTAATCGGACGAAGTCCGCTATCACTCAAACACACCTGAGCATTACCAAGTATTCCTTTCGCCAAGATGGTCCGCTCCATTGAGTATATTGAGGAGTACGACTCCCTCGTAAAGAAGGGATCAGTCGCTGGCAAAAAGTCAAAAATAACGAATGCGGAGCGAATGCTAATCTTGGAATATCTTCGGAGAACAAGATTGTATCAGCCTGATGTGGCATGTAAACATGGGTGTGCTTTACTCAGCGAGTGGAGTGGAAAACGAATGCTGGGAGATGAGATATGGGCGGTGTAAGAGGAGAGTTGATGATAATGATGAATTCAGTTTGATCAGACATGATAAAAATGTGATTTCAAGTGTAGAAAATTCGAAAATCGGCAGTTCACCAAACAAAACAAATCCCTAGGTACGAGCAAGTCTGCGTCGCATCATTGCAGTTGGGGCTTATGGGGTGGTCAGCGCACTGCGTAGAAGCTTTGCTCGAGAAGTTTCCGACAAGTAAGATAAATTTGGTAGTGGATTGGATAGTTTCGAAACTGAAGAAAATATGCTATTTTCAAGGACGATACCCCGTTTCATATGGCAACCATAGACTAAGTATGGCAGTGTGATCTCCCACAATATTGTCCTCCCCTTCCTAACACTAGGTAAGCGTGTAAAGCGAATATACGCTCAATATCGGGAAGCAGTCGGAGAATGGGACGAAGCACTGACGATATACAATGATATGATAAAGGAGAATCCAGAGAGCACATTTCCGAGGAAGAGGAAGATTGCGATGTAAGGAAGATCGGAATTATGACACGTAATAATTGTACCATTAAGTTCTGGATAGCATTTGCCCAACCGAATCACTCCAAAAGCTCTCCTTCAACTCACTCTCATATCTACCAGTACGAACTTTACTTCAACTCACTTATTAACTTTCCCACCTCGCAGCCTCAAACAGCAAGGCGAAACTTCCAAAGCCGTCGATGCGATGAATGAGTATCTGGAATTGTTTCAGACAGACCGGGAAATATGGAGCGAATTGGGGCATACTTATATCGAAAACGCATGTTTGTCAAAAGCCGCGTTTTGCTTCGAAGAGCTGATTATGCACGATGTTAGGAATCTGTAAGGAGATGGGGTGTCATACTTGTTAATATTGATATTGATATGGAGCACAGTTGATTGAACCTGATTATCTCGTTGTATTCGTAATGAAGCCCACGAAACTCGACTCTCGTACGTGACTTGGCTTTCAAGCTGTGCGACTGCTGGTTGGCCAAGGGGTGACGTGGTGAGTGGCGAACTGCTCCTTGAGAAGCAACAGAATCTGGTCGTGGCAGAACCCATGGACCTGGTGCTGGTCGTGGCAGAACCCATAGTTGCTGATGATTCGGAGAGGCGCCCATCGTCCTCAGAGACCTGCGATCGCGGCGAAATTAAGAGCCTACGACAGATAAGGGTGCATGATATCAATGTCGACAGAGGCGCAGATCGACATAAGCAAAGTCCGACGATTTTTTCGACAAAAAGGTTTAGGGGAACGCCCGGCTTTCTGTGGGGACAGGAAGGTCTAGGAGCTCTCAAAGTCCTGCTCGCCATCCTAGGGGAGCCCGCGCGGGCGACCGCGGGCGAGCTTGAAGCACGAAAGCGCCGCCGCCGCGACCGAAGCACACTGCTGACAGCAAGGCCACCGCGCGCCGGGTGACGCGGCGGCGCGTCAGACATTTGGTTTTTCAAGGAAGGCGCGGCCTCTGTTACTGCTCTCCGCGAGTGCACTCTGGAATCTTCTTGCCTGACGTGAAACCTTCTGGCTTCGCTGAAAACCCTCTAGGAAGAAGAATACTACGAACCCGGCAAGATGTCAATGATGATGCAGCCACCGCGACGCAAAAAAAATTGCCGGAGAAAAAGGACCGCGTTGTATTAATGGTTCATGACCAGACGATCTGAAACTCAGACGCACGGCACGAATGCGGCGAATGCAGAGGGGGACTGAAAATGCTGTTCAGGATCCGGGCCAATGCTCGGGGCAGGGCATAATCCTCTGCGATCACCATTATCGGTGCCACAGAAGCGAGAAGGGCCCCACTGCGTTCAAGGTGGGACCGCCGGGGTCGCCAAGCGCAACGGGCGGCCGGCCCGGGCCGGGGTCGCAACGACGCGACGCGACTTTCCGCGCGGCGCGATTCCAACGGCGCGCGCGCCCAACCGCCACCAGGCAAGCCGCGCGACATGACGACCCTTTCGCGAAGCTCCATGAAACCCCCAATGCCAATGACACTCCGCAACAAGCACCAAAACCATTCCCCACCTGCGCCCCCTCGGATAATCTCAAAACAAAACCCTCCCCCCCCAGCTACGCCCTCCTCACCTACGCGGAGCTTTTAGCGTCTCAAGGGGAGAAGCACTTCGAAAACGCACGCAAATACTACTGTCTCGCGTGTGAAGTGGACGAATCCAACCCACGAGCCCTCTGGGGCCTAGCCACTCTAAATCTGCAAATGGTGAAGCGCGATACAACGTCAGAAAGAATGCAAATGCTACAGAAGTTCACATTGGCTAGATTGAGGAAGTTGTATAAGGGGGGTGGGAAAGGAGGGAAGAAGAAGAAGGAAGGTGATGCAGGAGAGAGTGGGGTGATAATGCTCGAGTTGGTGGAGGAGATTGCTACGACGTATGGCGATGCCGTTTTTGGAAAGGGAAATCCGAAGACGATTGAATTTTGAGATATTCTCTGCGAGGATTCCGGAAATTAGGGAGAGGCTGAGCGGCATACAGTAGAGTACAGTACTTAATACTAATTGTAAGGAGCAGGCGTATGATGGTACTGCACTGTGCTGAATACCGAGAAGAAGTTGAAACGGACAAGACGATTGAGGAGTCACTACTGTGCAATTCGAGCGCAGATGTACTATAAAAACGGCGAGGAGAAACGATGGAATGTTTTTTTCATGACAGAAACTCTGTATATTTACTTTTTGTGATTTAGCGTTTTTGCAAGTATTCCGGAATGATTTGCAGTAGCTCTCGGTGCTAATCGTGGTATCTCAATGATGATCTTGGTTTGGGAATGTCAGTCACAGTATTGGTTTGGTTTCGTTGGTTGTGTTTGTAGCTTGAATTTAAGCGATAATTCCAAATGAAAAACATCCAATACAGGAGTTGTACAGTAGATAGCATGCAGGAACCGACCATCAATCATAGGATCCTGCAAAACCATAATTTATTGCAATATCAGCCGCAGTTCAACACTGTACATATTGTATAGAGCAGCGCATTCAAGCTCAAACACAGCCTAACCCCTGGTAAATTCAAAATTTGCCCCAAATGTCCAAAGAATCCGCCAATTCCAAATCTTCTTCGCCCCCGCAGTGGGGCGACGCGCCCATCGTCACGGGCGGAAACAGCACTGCCGCACAGCGTGAAGCCACGCCCTCGAAATCCCCGAGAACCGCTCGATCCTCTGGGAGCGATAGAATAAGCGAGGCTGGCATTCCGAAGAAAATTGAGCCTAGGAGTGGTGGCGATGGCGTCACTCCAAGATGGATGACCCCTCGAAAATCGGACGTAATGAGGAAGGAAAGAGAAGATGAGGCAAGGAGGGTGGCTTTGGGGGTCAAGGAAAAGCCGAAGGTGAGCTATAGAAATGGATATATTAGTGGATTCGAATACTCAATGACAATCATATGAAAATTATGATAGCGATATGAAATTATTCGATGTCAGTGACACTTTGAATTTGAAAAAAACAAACAAACAAGAAATACAAACAAGAAACACAAACAACATTTTAAGGTACCGAGCCTGGGCGATGTCGCCCGGGCACAAGCCAAGAGAAAAACCGAAATCGGCAGCAAAGGAACCCCCGGCATGACCGCAGGTGGCACGCACGTATTAGAGCGGCTCCCAAACGGCAAAATCCATTTTGTAAATAAAGCCCCCCTCGCTGAAGGTTCCAACACTCCTCCTCAACATCGCAAATCGTTAGCGAAGTCTGCACCTGTTGTGGATCGGCTTGATGCTTTCAACGAGAGATTCTCACAGAGATCACCGAATAGTGCGAGGGGAGTTACTCCGAGGAAAACTGCGAATATAACTGGGATTTCTCCGAGGAGTGCTCGTGGAAGCAGCAGTGCTCGGAACAGTAGAAGTACTCCAGAGGGAGCTTCTCAATGGAGTGATGCTTCTGTGAGGGGGTCGAGAAGTTCGCGAGATAGCAATGGGAGAATGGTAGATCCGAGTGATGCTGATGCGATTGCAAAAGATAAGTTGAGGGCTTCTCAGGGGAATGATATTGATCTAGATGCGGAAGTAGGTCCGGGTCAGGGGGTTGATTTGGATGATGTTAAGCTGGATAAGAAGGAAGGAGGAGATAAGAAAGGTGGTCCTGGGGGTAATAATGACGGAGGTGATAATGACGGAAACGACAATAACGACCCCAATAACCCGCGAAATAACATCAACGATTCTCCCGGGAGTAGGCTAGGGACGCAAAGAGCTGATACCTCTGGCCCTCCTACAGCAACCGACATCGACGGTTCTCCCAGGCGCTCAACTCGAACACGGAAAAACTCGATCGCGATAACTCTTCCAGTTTATTTGACGGGGAAATCGGCACCTTCGGCTCACTTAGTCCACCATCCAGTCGGAGGCATGCCAGACATGAGGAGGAAAAAGGCTAGTGAAAGAAGTAAATCCCCACCTGAAAAACCAGGGTCCCCAGCGGATAAAGCGATGCGAGCCTCCACCCAAGATCTTCTCCTCACCAAAGGCCAACGCCTGGCCCTCCGCGCAAGCATTGCGCAAGCCACTTCTCGTTATCGAGGGATGGTCTTTAACCGACCAACACTGGTGAATCCAGCCCAGTGCTTTAAATTCAAGCAATTCGTCTGGATAAGGGAAAATCCGAATCTCGATTGCGTCAGGCCTGCGATCGTTGCTAAAGTCGATTCCGATATGGGGTTGATAATGCTGGCTGAAACGGGTAGCGGCCTGCAACCAACGGTATTGCTCGAGGCGAGGAATAGCGGGAGATGCATTTACCCGTTGCCAGGATATGAAAGGGTGGATGATTTGTGTAAATTGGAAGTGATGCCTTCACATTGGGAGGATTGGAAGAAACTCCGCCTAGAAATGGCCACTCAAACGTTAGATTTAGAGGGCAAATTGGAAAGAGTTCGGGGAGTTCAGAAGCAATTAACACATTTAGTTCTTGAGCAGGAGAGGAAAATTGAAGAATGGCGAGTGAATTTCGGTGAGGAACAGATGGCAAAAGGGGGTGAAAAGGATGGGGGCAAAGCAGGGGATGATAACAAAGAGTCTAAGAAGGAGTCAGACAACAACAAAGAGTCACAGAACAACAAACCTGATGCCAAAGCCATTGAAGCCCAAACCAAGCAAATCATCAAATCTCAACGAAAAATGTGGAAACGCCAATACGTCCTACTTGAATCTGAAATCCAGCGATTGGATAGAATGCTGACGTTGAGCAATAGGTCGAGGGCTGAGCATCTGATTCTTACATCGAAAGATCATATGAATTGGAAGCATCATTTTAAAGCTGATAAAAAATTAGGGGCAAGAAATAGTGACCCTATGACGGCGCAAACAAGAAGTAGGACAACGAGCGTTGCTCATTCAGGAAGTGGCAGCCGAGCAAATAGTACAGATAGATCACGAAGTGGAAGTAGATCGCGCAGTAATAGCCGTCCCGGCAGTAGAGATCCATCTGCAGAACGCGCAAGAATCCGCGCGCACCACGATCACTTTTCAGATCATCCAGAAGCTGCTCTTGACTCCCACACACTTCCTACTTCGAGTCTCCATAATTTCGCAGAAGTCATCAAACATAGGTTTGCTATGGGGGTTTTGTTCAGTAAACTGAATTGGAACACCAGCGTGGCGTTAAATTCGGCGAGGGAGATTCCGATATTTACGCCTTATTTCGTGGATAAATATTATGAACAAGAACACGTGTTAACTGATCCTGTTTTTGCAGGTACAAGATTCGCCAGCAAATCCCCCGACCCCGTCAATACCACCAGCTTTCCTCCTCACGTCTTCAAAATCGCCGCAGCGGCCTATCATCGATTGCAGGAGAAGATTCAGAGTCGACTGCCCGAAGATCAATGCTTGATAGCTACAAGTCAATTAGAGGGAGCGGGAAAAAGTTATATGGCGAGGAGGATTTTGGAATTCTTATTGACGAAAATAGCGCAAGAAAGAGGGGAGATGTTCGCTACTTCGTCGGCTGGGAGTCAAGCAGTCACGCCAGGAGGAGGGAGTGTCGCTGCGAGCCCAAGTGTTGCGTCGGGTACTTCCGGGAGGGTTTCGTACGGATTTAAATCAACGAGTTTCTCGGTCCGATGTAAACGAGCGATGAATGTTCTACCTTTTTTTATCGGACGGTGGATAGGGCATGACACAAGTGGAATCGAGACAGTTGGGGCGGATGGATCTGGCAATGTCAACAGTCCTCTAAATCAAGCCATGACAGGTGGTACCAATGCGTTTCCAACGACTCCCAAAAGTTCTGCTAACGTTGATCATGATCGGGATTTGAAGGGGTGGGCATCTACGAGTGGTACCGTGCAAGTCAGATTAGGTTTTAGACAAGGAAGCAGCGTGCAGAATGGACTGGTTGAAAGTGACGGAAAAGCGAATGCTGATGCTACTAATGGTAACCCGGATGATCCTGCTTCCCGCGAATCCCGCCTCGCGACCAGTTTATGTCAAGTGCGAGTCGATGTTTTCGGCACGGATTACAGCACTGTTTTCGGATATCATAGGGCAGTGTTATCTGAGAAGCTGGAAGATAGAGTAGCTGAACAAATCATCGAAGATCTTGACGATGAGGACGAGGATTATCAGGACACTAGCGAAAAGGCTCAGGAAGAAAGAGCGGATGAAGCCGACGATGCTGAAGGGTCGAAGGACGGTGGTGGGGCCGATCCTACCGCAGGTCAGGAGCCGCCTCGAAATCTAGCGGAAAGAATCGGCCGAGCAATCCAAAAAGCGGAAAGGCATAAATCTTTACATCATTCGCGAATCCCGACGGCGAACTCGAGTTCAAGTGCTTATTTGGAGAGACCAATGAGTGATGCGAATTTCGACATCTTTTTCCTGTATTTGTTATACTTGAAGAAGAACGGCAAGTCGGAGGATAAATATTTGAATGGAGTAAGGAGCTACCCTCGGGTGGTTCGATCCAAATATACTAGAGCTCTAGAATTGGCTGTATTCGACAGCAAGGGAGAATTGGTGGTGGATTCGTTGGCTGAGGGTGGGGGAAAGAAGGGAGATGATAAGAAAAAGGAAGGTGATGGGAAAGATGATGAAAATAAGAAAGAGCCAAAAGAGGGAGATGTGGATCTGGACGCGGATTGGGATAAAAAGGCTTCGAAACAGGCTGCTGATAATCCAAAAGTCCTCTCCGCACCAATGGCTCATTATCTGAAGCAGGCGAATAATCGGTTAAAACAGCTTTTGCAGTTGTTGAAGGAGCTGAATTGCGATCTGGAGTATATTTTTAGGATGCTGGCGGCGGTGTTTCTGTTGAGTAAGCGCGAAATGGGAATGTTTAACGCGATGTTCTTCTCGATTGAATGGAATGCCACTCACGATGTATCTCTGCCCACTCACGATGTATCTCTGCGTATTATAATTTAGTCCGAAGGACATTTGGAGATGAAAGTTATGAAAGATTGTCACTTCGGCATTTGCTAAGTTCAACATTCCTCCCCAATTCTCAAGGTAAGCTCGAAGAAACCG
>Ga0099798_10213_pt1 | contig 19482 bp, 19 predicted proteins | sample Uncmet_Sort29A_1_FD_89870 | JGI IMG/M metagenome (GOLD analysis project Ga0099798, IMG submission 89870) | Marine eukaryotic communities from CALCOFI LINE 67, Pacific Ocean - CN13ID_Sort29A_1 | ecosystem: Environmental > Aquatic > Marine > Oceanic | place: Pacific Ocean: Monterey Bay | collected...
ATCTTACCTGGATCAGCAGCATCAGCAGCAGCACCACCATCACCAGAAGAAGCAGCACCAGCGATCCGCGGAACACCGTTGGCATTAGCACCGTTAGCATTAACACCATTGGCATTGCCAGGACCTCCACCATCCCCATCACCTCCGTTGACGTTGCGATCGTATCCATCTTGGCCCGTAATCATCTGTTCACGACTAGGGGACAAGTTCAGGAGCATCTGGTTCTGCTGATTGCTTCCATCTTCCTGCCTATTCGGATCGTCCTGTGGATTAACACCATCCTGATTTTCCTCGTTCTGGTGAGCAGTCTGATTTTCCTCGTTCTGGTGAGCAGTCTGATTTTCCTCGTTCTGGTGAACATTCTGATTTTTCTCGTTCTGTTGAACATTCTGATTTTTCTCGTTCTGTTGAGCATTCTGATTTTCGCCATGCAGTTGAGGTGATTCGAGGGATGGATCGGGTGACCCTTCGGGGAGTTCGATACCAGCGATCTGCTTGTTCAAGTCGGCTATATTGACAGGAATTTGGACTTGGTCTGCTTCATCCGCACTTTCCTTCCTCTTCCCGTCGGTTCCCTCAATCGCACGCCTCTTTTTCGTCATATCCATATGCGTTGCGTCAGTTACGGAATCGACCGGCGTTTGAGGTGGAATACCTGAGGTATGGATTTGGAGGCTTCGATATAGGGGACGTGAGAGTTACACCAGCGAGTGGTCCCGAGAAGATCGTTTGAGCTGGGAGGAATTTGAGGCTAATCATGTTTACGTCATCGATGTCGGCAAATGCAGCAGGCGGCTATGTTGGAAAAGCTGGAGATAAAAGAATAATTTTCTGCAGAGGAAGTGTTTCTTTTTGCACCTTCTTCTTTTGAACAGCGCCGCTATTATTATTTCAAGGTTTTGTTCTTCAACATTTTATGTATACTTCACAATGGATCTTCACAACCTTCATACACGCCCTATAGTCCAGTCGTATAATGTCATTCCCCCCCCAGCATCCACTCCTCAAAACCTGAGTCAAAATTCTAATTGCATCTCACCTGCATCACCTGCATCATTCCCGGCACCCACAGCAGCGATAGAATTGTTCTTGCGTTCAGCGCTGTCAATTTTCATGTCGTTAGCATCAAGATTTGCTCCAGGTCGCTCTTCTGGACCATCTCCTCCGGAGATTTCTCCAGCATCACCATCTTCCACGTCCATGACCATATCATCAGGGGAGATCGTGTGAGTGCCTAAGGGGTTGAGATTTAAGAGTTCAGTTGATGTTGAACGGAATCGAGGAGTGAAGTCGATTTTGAAGGTGGAATTCCGAGTGAAGTTGAGAAATGAATTTCGGGAGTGGAGGGAGTAATTACCGGCATGTGCCTAGGCATGGTAATTTGAATCATGGAATAATTTTTCGCAGAGTACGAGACCTCCTTCTGCATTTCTGCTTTACAATATCTGTTCTTACTCTCTTTCAGCAGACCTTGAATTTGTAAAAACTCAATCGTGGATTCAATGGCTTTCATTGCGAAAATTTCCTGCTCGTAGCTGAGTCCGACGGAGATCGCCGTGGTGGGGGAGAAAATATCCGCGAACCGAAACCACGCGGCCAGCTTGTGCTGGTCCCAAGCCGGCACGCAGTGGTCATGAAACTCCTTCTGTGACATATGAAAGCAGCCTCGGGAGTCCAATCCTTCGTAGCATCCAAGAAAAATTACGTACGACGCCGTCGCCTCGGCTACGACCTCATCGCGGTTTGGTGCAGCGCCACGTAGCTGGGAAATGGAGCGAGAAGTTTGAAAGGGAATTTGATATAGTTTTGAAGGGGATTTCTTGATTAATATAGTCAAGTGCCGGGGCGGGTTTAGGGTAATATCGGAGGCGGGTATTATCATTTCTTTTTCAGAGAGACCAATGATGAAATATTACTGGTAGTATTTTCATTTCTTTATAAATTATGCGCAGTTTTGAAAATAAGAGGTTCGTTCAATTGAATACTTGGTTAATCAAGTTTAGAGTATCATGCCTCACCCAGCTCGGCAGCCGGGAAACCAAACCGACCACAAACGCCTTGCCCTTCTGGCTGATGCCGCCAGCGGCTTTATTGATGGCCTGTCTGGAGCGGTTCCAGACAATTCCGATGTCGCGGAGACCCGGAAGTCTGAACTTGCCCTCTCTGTTAACATCATCCAGTCCCACAGCTGCGTTTTCCTCGCCGTTTTCTGTACCATCTGAATTCTGAGATGCTTGCGGAGTATTTTCTTGTTCGCGTTTTTCTTCCTTAGCATTTTGCTGCTCACGACCTTCTTCCTGAGGTTTTTCCTGCTGACGATTTTGCTCCACCCCGCTCCACAGTCCAGTAAGTGCCGCCTTCATCTTGTTCATCTTCTCCTCCTCCAGCATAGCTTCATCGCTCTGCTCGTGTTGGGAGCTGGGAGAAGTTGTATATTGATTCAATGGAATTACGATTAAGTGGTTTCATGTAATACGATATTGTTCCGATACTATTCGTCTGGTATGTCTACTTCTCAACATTTCTCTCTCACCCAAATTCAGCAGTAGATTGGTTGACGTCTGGTTGCTGCTCTTCGTTAACGTCTGGCGGCTCGTTGTCCATAAGGAAGTTCTCCTGGTCGTAATCAGCTAGCGATTGGTTGCCGTACGGAAGACCACTGGCGGACAGGAACGAAGAGCTGGGGAGACATTATCGTTCGCATAATCTTTATCTGGAGAATAATATATTCGGAGTGTTGAAATGCAATCTAAAGGAAATCTCCCTCAGTATTTAAGAAATGAGTACGTTTTTTGCCTGCACTATTCACATTTAATTCGCCAAATGCACTATTCACATTTAATTCGCCATTTCCCGGGTTCCTACAATCAAATTTAATCTCACCTTCTTCTCCTCAAACTGCGCCCTGCATGAGACGGCCCAGATGTATCGGGAAGCAGGTAGTCGGGTTCGTCACCAACAGATTTGAATCTCTGAAGAGGCCTTCGACTGCGATGATGCTTTCCTTTCTTTCCGTATCCCTTCTCACCCAAACGTTCGGCCCCGTTCGTAGGCACAGGGTAGATCTGAGGGAAAAAACATTTAGTTTTCAGCAATTGAATTCCAACTTAGGGAGCAATAATATTTTCTGTATTAAGAATGTAATTGTGGAATTGAGAATGTAATCCTTGCATCGTTACTTTCGTTCAGGATTATTTACTCTCATATCCCCTTCATTTTTCTTCACCGACATGTAATCCATACCTACCAGCACTCAAACTAGCGAGTTCTAACCCCATTCTCCTCTCCCTTACCTGAGCACAGGCACCAGTTTCGATAAAGAGAGTAAATTTAAGGACGCCGATTTTGGATGCTATGTCGTCACTTGCCACTTCGATAGTTCCCGACTGACCGCCTTCCTTCGTGTCGGTCAACGCGATACGGACGTCGTCAAGATTCAATTGCTCCCCACCGTTGCGGTTAGCGTACCACTCCTTGAGGTGATCTCGGATCTAGGGAGGGTGATGGTTTAGATTGGCCTGTGACTAGGATTCGAAAGGCAGTCTTGAAGGAATTTTGAGTCAGAAAGACTTTTGCTCGCAGATAAATCTCAGTTGTATCCAATCTGACATTTGTGTGTACCAAATTTACTTGCGATTCTAGAATACTCCAGACTTCGTGACCGCAATTGACTCCGTTAGTAGTGCGAGTAAGCATAGATCTACGTAAACAATCTTCCTCACAATGTCAAGGCTGACGATGTTCTTGGACTCGTAGAAGAAGCAGGCACTCCTTTCGATGCCGTCGACATCATTTTCAAGAGCCGAATCGTTGGATTGTACCTGTGGTTTTTTTTCATGATATCGATGGTCTCTCAGACTCCGTAACTTTCCCTAATATGTAAGTAACTCGACTATGAATCATACAAATTCTTTGTAGATACTCCATCATGCAGGAGGATACCTGATATGTCATTCATACGAGGGACCTAGCTAGTACCAAATTATCATCATTAGGAATTTATCATAATCGACTTTCCCATCTGCTTACATTGGTTTCCAAAACAGGATCGTTAGCGGTGTCTTGATTTTCGGCGCCAGCAACAATACCATCAGACTCCTTATTATCATCCGCACTCGAAATGGGTTTCTTGCCTTCCGCAGCCGAGAGAATAGAAGTGGCACCATTAGATTTGTTGCCTTCTGGAGACTCGGACCGAATTACAATAGCCGCATTGCTAGAAGATGTCTCGCCTTCTCCAGCGGAATGCGAACGAATAGCCTCAGAGTCATTGGTAGCGGATTTCTCTCCTTCTCCAGCAGACTTCGAGCCATCAGCCGCATTGTCAGTAGACTTCTTAGATTCCGCACCGGATTTTTTGGCTTCTTCCGCAGAAGAGCCAGCGGTGCCACTAGCACATTTACGGGTTTCCTCAGTCGATGATAAGGCGGTGGTACCTTAAAACATATTCAAGATTAGCCGAGCGTGCGAGGTAACCCGAAGTTTAATCCCGATTCACCCTACAGCACAAGGATACGAAGTTGAAAATCATCATGTAACATTCTGGTTCTACGAAAATCATCACGTGAAAATATGATTATATTCCGATTCAGATGTGAATTCCCACTAGTCGTTTCCCTCGTCGTCTATTAATAGATTACTATCTTCTGGAGCCGAGCCATCGTGCTTCTTCGCAATAGGCAGAGGATGGGAAGTGGCCTGTTTTTTTGTTTGATCTAAAGAATTCGGTTTGGAGTTTACGAGTGGAGGCCTGTCTTTTTTAGTTTGGAATTCTGAGAATTTATTAAGGGTTTTCGAGCTCTCTGGAAGTGTGGCTGGGAGGTGTTTTAGTTGGTAGTTAGTTCCGCCTAGGATAAGCGGGATTCTGAGCGAATAGAGAGGGATGCTCGGGATCTGGATATTGGAAATTATAGTCAGTTGGTTGAATACTATAGGGTGATATCCTAGCAAGGTAATCTCACAGAGCCGATGCAGAAAATCATTGGGTCGACATAATGACATCACACAAGTAAATCAGTATGTTCACTATTAGTATCGCGACATTCCACTAAAGTCTTCCCTCACCTCGACCTTGATCCCCGAGATATCATCCAGACTGATGAGGGCTTCGCGGACGTGCATCTCTCCCCAAAACTCGGCCTTAAATCTTAAGATCTGCTGTTTATCATCGTCCTTCCCTGAACTCAGTTCAGTGAAGTCGAGGAGTGGTGGCCATTGAAGCTGGTCTTGGAAGAAGTGGCGCGCGTCGTCTATCGGATGACGGAAGCCGAGCTGGGAGGGAAGGGTTGAAAATGAATCGCAACAAGAATCACGTATCAAATACGACTATTTGCATCACTCGACTATTAACTCAATATCTTCACGCTATATACGCAAAAAACTTACCACTATTTACCACCATTTGATATTCACCAAGTGTATTTTCTGAATATTATCCTGAGAATCATAGCTCACCTTTGGCGGTGCGGTAGCCTTATCGAACTCATCCTTCCACGCGACATCGATAAAGTACTCTCCTGCGATCTCGTGTCTAGTCCTCGCTTCTGCTTCCTCTTTCCTGCGTTGTTTACTTCTCTCCCTGAGGTTATGCTGAGCCCTGGGGACGGCATGCACGTCGTATTGCTCCTGAGGGACACGTCCGAACGGGTTCAGAGCTTGCTTTCGCCGAAATTCCCTATCCGCTAGCTCCCTCCGCGCTTCCTCCTCCCCTTGCTGGATAGCTCTCTGTTTCTCCTGCTCACCCCTCCTGACGCAATCCTTAAAATCCTCCTCCCTCTTCGGAGTCTTGCAGATCTTCATTTCGGCGAACTGCTCGGGGTATTTCATCAGCGGAATCGGGATGCCTCCGAGCTCCTTGTTGTAATACTCGTCGATGGTTCCCTCTCGATAGTCCTTCGCACCCGGAGAGGCGAGAATCGATTTGGCAGTTTCGGACGTATCCGATTTGGGAGATTCGCATACAGAGAGGTAAAAAGGTTTGATTTTAGGGTTGTGACGTGGAGGAAAGTTCGGCGTGAATTTCGGCCGAACGTTTACTGGAACTCCGCTGATTGTGCCCTGTTGATTTTCCCAGACGTACGTAGGCCGCACCGGACCTGGGGGTCAAGGATTTGAGGATGAAGTGCTGAACCAGTATTATTCCGGATGTTTTTGATTTTAAATAACATTGAAAAGATTTGAGTTGTTTTGTGAGGGATAAATCTTCTCAGATCAACTGTTGGTGTAGCAGTCATAATTAATAGCAACTTTCGTTGAATATCAGAATGCATTCCATACTTCCATTCCTTATGCCTCAGAATCCTACTGTAGAGGTGAGTGTAATACTTTCATTTGGAACTACGTAAACTCTCAATATTAACCGTCTCGCTAATATCAGTCCCCTCACCTTCACGTCGCGGCTTCTTGTGTTAAACATAGAACTTACCAGCAGCTCCAGCACCGGAAAGACGATTTTGTAAATGATTTAAGGCTCCCCGAGTGGTCGAGTTGGCTCCAGGATTTCGATTCGCATGTTGCAGCGGAGCTTGTGGTTGACCTGGAGAAGGGAGATTCGAGAATTTAATACGCAATGAATATTGATATTAATTAGTGATAATTTTCGGAGTTTCTTGAGTCTGTGTATTAAGGAGTATTGGAAACGAATGCATTTTCTTGTACTTCGCACATGAACAGATCTTGTACTGACCCAGAAAAAGCTATGAAGAATACCGTACCGCTTACTCGGATAACTGCTATGATTTTGCCTGGGTCCTTCAGGATTGGAGTGAGGAATTACAATAATATCAGTCCTTTCGTGTCTCTTACGTCCCTTACTTCATTACTTATCTAATACTCGTTCCTTACTTCATTGCTTACCTAAGACTTTTCTTTCACAGTCTCCCCAATACGGTTTCTCTCACGGCGACTATCGGTTGTTCCCATCTTGAATACACGTCACATCCTTACCTCCTCCTCCATTTCGCTGCGCAGCATTTTGAGTGCTTCTGGGACGGAAGATGCTGCCACGCTCACTATCTCCCCGCTGCTGAGTGCTCATGCTATTTCTCTCCGGACCACGATTCCTCATGCTGCCATTTCCAATACCACCATTCGGCATATTCCTATTTCCCATACCGCCATTCGGCATATTCCTATTTCCCATACCACCATTCGGCATATTCCTATTTCCCATACCGCCATTCGGCATATTCCTATTTCCCATACCACCATTCGGCATATTCCTATTTCCCGTACCACCATTCCCGACATTGCCATTTCCGATATTGTGGTTGTTGCCTGTACCACCATTAGTACTCCCATTATTGTTCATCATGCCAGCAGTCACCATCGCATTGTTATTCCCGCTCATTTGCCTGTTGGTTTGTGGACGAGGTTGATGCTGCTGCACCTGCTGCTGGGAAGGCAGCGAAGACTGAGAGGTTGATCGTGGCTGCGAAGACTGAGAGCGTCTCCGTTGGGTAGGGCGTCCAAAGGCGTCCACGTTGGACTCAGCTCGTTCTCTCCTCTCGTTCCGCTGCACTGATCGCTGGTGGTTGCCGCTAAGGTTTCTGTCGTTACTTCCACCAAAGCTACCGCGGTGGTTGGTCTGGGTAGCACCACCACCGGGGAACTGCTGGTGAGGAGCATTCTGATGGGGGTTTTGGTTGGCACCAGGACCGGGGAACTGCTGGTGAGGAGCATGCTGATGACCAGCATTCTGATTAGCACCACCAACATGTAAACCCTGCTGCTGGCCAGCGTTCTGGGCAGCCTGAGCCTGCGAAGCCTGTTGCAGAGCCGGACTGGAGTCGAACATTTTGAGGTATCACTAGCCTAGTCTAGTGTTTAGTAGGAGGATGATAATTATAAAGAAATGCAAATGCAGAGAAATAATTATTTTAGAGTCGTTTTCAACCCACTATTTCTCGCCTTTCGGAGTACTATAGCAATACTCCACCCTGTCATGATTTTTTGGTATTGTGCAGATTTGTTTGGAGAATTGAGTTGCGAGATTACTGGACATACAAACGGACTCAAAAATCGATTGGGAACTCAGAGACCAGACGAGATTGGTTTTTTCTACCGGCAAATCAATTCACGAAAAACAATAAAAACAGGGGGACTGTATCTACTGGAGAGCTGCATACAAACTGGGGAAGCTAAAAATCAACCGCCTATCACACTATTAGTATTAATTCCACACAGTGCGAGTCCTATCGTTATTCTTTTCAAGACTCACTCATTCTGAGTTTGTCAACATCCTCTCTTCGAAATAGCAACGCCTCTAAAAATCGAGGTGCAAAAACCTTCTTCTCAGATCATCATTGCACACGCCTCATCGCACCCGAGGCCATCGCTCTCGTCGCGCACCTCTCAAAGCTATCATCCGTACCACTTAATCTATCAAAATCTCCCCGTCATTTAATGTATCAAAATCCCTCCGTAAAACATCTGCTAAAAAAATACCTCGTCATTGATCATCATTTCGTTCGGCTCTCGATTGCTTATCGTTCCCAGTCTTCATCGCGATTCCCATAAAAACGTTTACGTACGTTTTCGTCCCGATCCGATGGAGCGAATTTTCTTCGGTGTTGGGAGCGAGTGTGATGTGCGAGTCACGTGTGATGTGCGGAAGGCTCGGACGAGTCCAAGTGAATAATCATTCTTTCACCCCTCTATGAACGTAAACAACTCTCTCATCATATCATATGAAGAAACTGTGACGGCGTCTAGCCCACGTGAAGCCTGATTGATATGGTCTGGCTGGTCTTGTACGACTGGCTTTGTACGCAATACTAGGTGGTTTGGAGTTGTCGGAGTCGACCGTGTCATGAGCGGATAGCGATTCCTCCAAGATATCTTTGCAATATCAATCTAAAGATACCGCGAGCAACCCCATCCGATGTTCATTTAGTGATTTGGAATTTCGGTGTTTCGAAAATTATGCTGTCATCAGCATTACCCTTTCTATCATCCTGTATTGCTACCCAGAATCCTGAGATTTCTGACACTCAAATTTATCACCGTCAGCCCCCCTCTCGACACCCCAGCGAAATCGAATTATTTTCGAGTTCTGCAGAATTGAATTTTGTGAGACGCCGACCCGACCTTTAATTCGAGTTCTGCAGAATCAACTCGCCAAACCTCTAATCCGAGTCCGACCCCACTTCCTTCTTCGGTCGTCCTCTCGGCCGCTTCTGAGGCGGATCCAACCTGAAGGAAGATCCTGCAGCGGGAACAGCGCCTATTCCACTACCTATTCCACCACCTATTCCGCCTGACGCACCGCTACCCGGATGTACATTACTGCCGTAGGGGTTTCCGTGAGAGTAGGGACCAGAAAAAGCCGAGTCGACATTGTCTGGAGCCAGGTATTCATTACCTAGGTCGGCACAATATTTGATATCAATTTGTGTGAGTAGGAACTCCGAAGTGGATGAGATTCGCGGAGAGAATATTAGAGGGAACTTTATTGGATAGAACCTTTGGATAGAAATACATCGTCAGAGTTGTTCATGCGAATCGCAATTCAGAGAGGTTTCTACAATAATATTCATCAGAGAGTTTTCTATGAGAATATTCGCAAATTTCCGGATCACCTCGCTTATATTATTTCAATTCTTAGCCTACTCCCCACACCGCTATCGACAGACTTCTCTCCTGCTTTCTTTCCTTGGCTCGATTTCTTTCCCTGACTTTTCTTCTTCCCCGGTTGCTGTTGCTGCTGCTGCTGCTGATTATAAATCATCTGTTGCTGTTGATATTGCTGCTGCTGTTGCTGAAACTGCTGCTGCTGCTGATACTGTTGTTGATACTGCTGCTGATAATCATACTGCTGTTGCTGTGCGGAAGACCCAGCAGTCGGAGTTCCACCAGAAGGATACTGTCCCATGTTTTGAGGACCCCCCATACTCTGAACATTCGCATTACCATGGCCCATATTCTGAACATTCGGATTCCCATACCCACCCTGCCCAGCGTTCCCATAAACACCACCAGCGTTTTTGCCGCTGGATTTTTTCTCCTCTCTTAAATTTTCTCTCAAAACTTTTTTATCCTCCTTTAATTTGGCGTTTTCGTTTCTCAGCCTTTCGAGCTCTTCATCAACCTCCTCCCTCTCACCTTTGAGTCTCGCGTTCTCGCTGCGGAGCTTGACTAACCTCGGGAATTGGAGATTTGTGTTGGGAGTACTTATGTTGAAGATTTGTGTTGGGAGTACACTTCTGAAAATTTGGCGGATAAAGTTTTGGGAGTATCAAGTAAGTGCTTTGAAGTTGGAGAAATACACTGCCCCGTTTACATCAACTCTCACACTGACATTAATGCGTGGTCCTACGTCTATAAACCCGCCTTCAATTTCCCAAAATCCCTTCTTCCGCGTCCAACCCCTCAAAATGAATCGAAGTGATAATCACCTCATTAACATCCAATCTAATAGAATTCTTAGCTTACTGTTTCTCCGCAGCCTCCGCCCTGCTTCGCAGTTCATCGCTCTCCACGATAGTACTCTGAAAACTGAGATTCATCTGATGACTTAAAGAATCCACTAAACTCGCTAGTCTATCCTCAACCCGCCTGCATTCCTCTTTATGTCTTTTAACCGCGGCTGCTTGACTATGTTCTATTAACGATAACTGCAGCGGAGCAGACAGGGAGAGAAAGAAGGAGAGGATGGATTGAGGCTGCCCAGAGTGAGAACCGTGAGAACCAGCACTGCTACTGCTATTAAGATTATCCGCTGGATTACCGGTCTGATTGCTGTTCTGATAACTGTTCTGCGCTTGCTGCGGGGACGAAGCAATATTAGTAGGGCCGAACATGTCAGAAGGGCGATCAGAAGAAGAAGGCCGATCAGAACTAGATCCAAACGGATTTTCATTCCTATGATATCCCTCAATTGTATGACCAGGGAAATGTTGTGAAGTCATCGACTGCAAACTAGCCATATGCTGTGCTGAACCGAGAGAACCTAATGTTCGCATACCCTGCTGCTGGGAGCCTTGATACTGTCCACCTTGGTACTGTCCACCTTGATACTGTCCTTGTTGCATCCCTCCCCAATGTTGTTGTCCTTGCATTCCCTGCTGTCCTTGCATCCGCGAAGAGTTCTGCAGTTGTCCTAAGGTCTGCATCCCCTGCTGTGTTCCCTGCATCCCCGAATTACCACTCTTCGCATTTCCCTGATTACCACTATGACTACCTCCCCCAAGAATCGCCTGCTCCAACCCCAACCCCATCATCCCTTTCATCTTATCCGCATTCATAGTGTTCCTAGCTTTCATCAATATCTCTCTCAATATCTTCCTCTGCAAAACCGAAACGGGTTCGACGGAACAGGATGTCTTCTCATTCGCTTTTCTTTTAGCTTCAGCTTTTGCTTCTTTTCGCTTCTCATAATAGGTCTTATCCGCATTAGAAACTGCATTAGGATTGGCATCAGAAGCAGAAGAACTCGAAGACGAATTAGAAGATCCACCGCCGCTTCCAACTCCTAGAATTTCGCCTAATACAACTCCTGTTCGTTGCAGGAGACGGCAACAAGCGCGATATCGGAGTTCGCAGAGCTCTTTTTCACGAGCGCGCTCTTCGAGTTGTTTACCTAGGGATTGAGGGAATGAAAGGTATTTAGGGAATATGGAATACGATATTCTCCAGTAGATGTCTCTCGCTTCAACAGCAGCTTGGAGGCATGAGTTTTAGGTATTTCGAAGGAAGTAAAGTTCTAAAAATGTGTGCATGTCTAGCACGCATGATATACTTCGTCTCCGCAGAGGGTTATATTCTTCGCCTCCGCATTTTTTGTGCCAGTTTTTACTAAGCAGGAAAGCTGTAGGACGAGTTTTAGATTTTTTTAGGTATTTTTTGGATTTTTTTAGATATTTCTAGAATAATTAGCGATCGAATATTGGAAGATCATCATTTCGCCTCGCTTGAATGAAATTCTCATCTCGAAGAAACGCTTGATACATCCAAGATTCACTCCCTCCACGTTCAATCGATACATTTTTCGTCTACTCGTCGGATTCAGCCCCACAGATATTGCAACCGCATCTCAGCCTCTTACTTGTAGGATTCAGTCCCTCCGTCCTATATAAATACTGCAAGCGCATCTCTGCTTCCTTCAGCGATTTCTTCATCTGCATATAAGTCTGCTGCGGCTTCGTGGCGTTCTTCATATTGAAAGCAGGAGTCGATGTGTTACCGGCGGTGTTGTTACCAGAAGAGTCTTTGGCATTCTTGTTATGGGAATTCATGAAGGGCAGGGGATCTTCGAATAGATCCATCGAATTGGTTGGGAGAAGGGAGTGGTCACCTTGAGGAGAGATGGAATTGTTTGGGAGGAGGGAGTGGTCACCTTGAGGAGAGATGGAATTGTTTGGGAGGAGGGAGTGGTCACCTTGAGGAGAGATGGAAGTGTTTGGGAGGAGGGAGTGGTCAGCTTGGGGAGAGAAAAGTTGGTCAGGAACTTCATAGTCAAAGCCAAGTACCGCAAATAAATATTGAAAAAGTCCCTTTGAAGACTCGATTAAAGATCAGTCAATAATTATCCCTCTTACAGACTTACCATTCCCCCCTTCAATTTAAATATCACCCTTACCACCATTTTCTTCTTTCTTTCCTCCGGCAATCACATACTCGCTCTTCCCCCTCCCGAGTAATTCACCCCTCAATCGTTTCTTCCCTAAATCAATCTCCCTCCCAAGCCCTCTTGCTTTCTCCTTAAAATTATGCCTCAAAACGTCGTGCCAAGTTCTGAACTCAGGGATAGAGAAACCGCCTGCTGATGAGGAGAGAGGAAGTGGTGTAACATTAGTCGAATTACTGGAATTACTACTTCCGGAGAGCAAATTCAACATGATTTTTGCGCCTCGGATGGAACTGGCGTCCAGGCCATCGCCACTACTACTGCTGTTCTTTTTGCTCTCGGTAACAATCCAGTCGCTGGATAAAGCATCCGAGTTACCTTGGTTGAATACGAGGAAGTAGTAGTAGTAGTAGTAGCACGGCTATTCAGCGAGGATGAAATTCGGAAGGAATTATAATACGAAAATGGTTTTTCTGTCAAGTGCTAACTATGTACCTCGGATATGCACCATGAAAAATAAGCGTGACCTACCCCCACGTCGAAAATCTCGTCTACAAATTTTACTCTCAATTTCCAGAAATCAATAATATCTTGCCTTCCAGAAATCAAGAATATCTTACTACTCTTCCCAAATTCGTATTGACACAAAGTCTGGCACATTTGCCAGCACAAGTTCAGTAAAAAATGCCGATTACTCCCCATCCGCGGGGGCGCCAGATGAGGCTGAAATAGACGCTTTGGAACGATTGGATTTTCAAATTTTTCACGAGGAGAGCGAGGGGAGGTTTGATTTTGATTGGTTTGATTTTGATTAGCATTATTCTGTGCGTTGTTGGCATTATTACTTCCACGTGGGCTAACTCCCCTTCCGGAATTCGCTGAATGCGTGCTTGATTTACTGCCTCCTCCTCCTCCGGCATTTGGATTTTGAGGATTCTGATTCTGGGGATTCTGATTTTGAGGATTCTGATTTCCACCACTATTCGCATTGTTCGCACCATTATTCGCACCACCCGCATTCCCACCCTTTTCACCAGTCTTTTCGGCAGTCGGCGAAACCTCCCTCTTCCTGGGACTATAATTATAATACCGCCCAAAATCATGCATCTCCATCAAATATACCTCCGCACTCTTCTTCAATGCTACATGTTCGAAATAGTCAATATTCTTCCGAAAAATCTCCTTTGGAACAACAGTTTGGCAAAACAGGTCCTTTCTTTCTCGGAACACCGAGCGCCTCATATCTTGATGACTCCATTTTTCTGGGTCCGCTGTGGTATTACTTCTGGTGGTGGGATTGTAGTTTGTGCTGGTGGGATTCATATTGCTATTGGGATTATTGGTATTGAGATTATTGCTATTGGTGATATTACTGCTGTTGAAATTATTTCTGTTAGGATTTGCATTGGAATTAGCATTGGAATTTCGGTTTTGGTTGTTCTTTGCGTTAGACTTCCCGAAACCTCGGCCGAGACCTTTCTTCCCTAGACCTTTCCCTTCTATCCCTAGACCTTTCCCTTCCAGCAAGGTCTGATGCTTTTTCCACTTGTCGTTCGCCGCCCCTGACAGCCCTAAACCCTTCGAATAGGTGCTCTGGTCCAGGTCTTTGGTTACCTTTAATGTATTTTCAAAATTGAATATGACTAAAAATCTCCATGCTCATTATGTATTAATTACATCTTGAAAATACGAAAGTGAATTACACCTGTAAACTTTGCATACGGATATAGACTTCATATTGCTATCCCACTTGGCACTATGGGAGTGTACGTAATAATATTTTGACAACTAGCTTACTTTCTCCCTCTCCTCCCAAAACCTTCTCCACTTCTCTTTCGCTCCTTGCAATTGCTCCTCCGTTAGAATCACCTTCAAGGATTCAAATGGTCCCAATTTCGATGACGCATTAGGATTTTCGAGGTCACCAGCGACATCCACATCAAAACCACTATTACCAGATGCACTTCCAGCTATATCAAACCGCGAAGCATTATTCCCTCCACCCGCAACCACCATACTAACATCACTACTCGCACCCGACGCAATACTCCGGTTACTAAGCTCGCCCTTGGCGGTTGTTGGGCTGATGACATTAGAAGTACCACTGATAACATTAGAAGTAAGTCCACCAGCATTACCACCAGCGACATTCCCATTAGAAGTACCAGCATTATTTCCTTCTGTCAACCCATTATTCCCGATAGTGATCATCTCCATGACATCATTTTCCTCGTCCTCTTTTCCACAAATTATATCCCCAACATATTCCTCTATCGCCGATTTCTCGAAGACCAAAACCGCGCCAGAAAATTGAGTTTGGAGGCTGTAATGAAACTGGTTGTATAAGGTTAGGACGTTGTTGTTGCCACTGTTGGCATTAGAATTATCATTTCCGCCGAGATTAGTATTGCTATTCTTCAGCCTCCGCGCCTCCGGAGATATGTTGAGAATAATGGGATCACTCATAAATTTCCCACTCAACGGGCATGTGAAGCACCACGGTGTGAGACCGGCTATCGCACTCCGAGTCAGCAGCATATTGTGAAGCGCGATAGGCTTTTGCACATTGAATCCTGCTTTATTATAACTCGTGAGGGCGTTGGGCGCTTGCAATCCTGGCCGAACCCCACTGGCATGCATTTGCGCATGGGAGCCCCGCACTCCCCTTCCTCTGGTAATGGAGTTCTGGTTCACATTCTGGCCATTCCCACCGTGCTGTTGTGAACTCATATTGAAACTATCCCCTCTATTTGGCGAATTCGGAATCGGACTCAAGATAGAGTTGCGATCCCTCGGTCGTCCACCAGGCAAATCGTGTATGCTATGTTTATTGCCATGACTGCTATGCGCATTAGTAGTCATACTATTACTGCCACCAGGAAATCCAATCCTCCCGCTAGACGGTCCAGGCCCACTGCCAGGCCCCGCTCCTGGACCACTTTGACCTATCCGTTGGTCTAATCGTGGATCAGATCTCAGAAAATTTTGCCGTTGCACAGCCATATTGAATTGATTCTGAACAGGATTGAAGCCGCCATTGGGATTGAATGCAGGAGGTACTTGGCCTCCACCCGATTGCCCGGAACCATGACTTCCACCCGATTGACCGACATTATTATTCGCTGGCACTTGCTGTTGGGAATTCGCCGAATTCGGTGGACCATTTGGAGGAATCTGCGAAGAAAGATTTGGGGAAACCTGAGGCCCTGTAGCACCGGCGACCGCAGGAGGCACTGTAGCGTCGGCGATGTCGGCATCGTCATGGCCATCCCCATTGGCGGGCTCGGATACATTCTCGGGTTGGTGAGCTGGCGCAGGGCCGCCCTCGAGATCCACATCCATCTTGGCGCACGGATTTCAATGATGTTAGCGCATGAAACTTGAAGTAATACGATCTGATTCTACGTAGTACGGCCTTAATCCTTAATCCTTAATTCATTGTACGATATGCTCACTCGCTCATGTAAAAGCTACTAGAGGGCGACGATAATGAGTGATTTTTCGATCAATTCAATTCTGCGTGCGGCGCGCGCCTAGAGTTATTAGAGTTCTTCTGTCTGCATCGATAGAGTCCTACTGCCAGCACTCTCGACAAAACCATTTATCATTGCCGGCCCAAAAATAAATTCGACGCGAGTCGTGCTGCTTCAAAAAACAAAGTCTACAAAAAATCCGAGTCGTACTCCGTGTCTCTGTAGAATCTTTTTCTGCGACTGCTACTATTAATCGCGATCACTAATAGAGATCTTCCACTGCTCAATCAGCTTCGATTCAGACCTCGTGTTTCTTACTCGCGTCGTGCTACCCATCCGTTTGCATTTGGATGATTACGCAATCTTCTCAACCTCCGGTCCGGAAATCCCTACCAAACAGTCTCACGTTTTTAACTAGTGCATCTCCGATCGTTGATCTCATCTTCCCAGACCTACTCCCCCGACCATCACCTCACCCTTCCCAGCATCATCATACTCAAACCACCCCCAAAATATTATAGACCTGATCTTTCAAATACCTAAAATTATAAGGCCCATTGAGCTCATGTCGATTGAATAAATCTTTCAGCGCAGCCTCCTGACTTGCTCTCGAAGCGAAGGCGGAACTGCCATTAGAAGCACTAGGTCCACCTTGTTCCTCGATTTTCCTCTTCCTATCATCATTGACACCAACTAGATACGAAGAGATCTCGTGATTTTTTAATTCCCCAGCGAGAAGCATTCTTATCGCGGATTGGATCAACTCTTCCGTTTCGGAAGACCCCGTCGACTCGGGCATGGCATTATTCATCGGATTATTCCTTGACATGGCGTTGGAGTGGCGGACTTGCCCGCTGGGAGGTGTTTTTTGATTGTGTTGGTCATCGGGACGTTGATTCTTATTCTAAGCCTCAAAATTCAAAGCTTCATATCCAAAATTTAAATCTACTATCTCTCCTTCCTATCCAATTCCCTTACGGCTGCGGCTTCTCCACTTTGGAGATATCACTTGAAACGCGCCGAAAAGTCGATGTGCCCATACCGCAATTCATCTTCAAGAGATTTTCGTCGGTGTAGACTTTTACCTTTTTTTGATGGGGTTTGTGATGTATACCGGAACTTCATCTTCACGAGATTTTCATCTGCGCAGACTTTTACCTACGGGTGTTTTCGTCGGAAAATATTTATCCATCTTCAGGGAATTTCATCGATGGTACACATATACACTATGACTTCACCTTCATTCTTCCACTTACCCGATTCACTCAATGTTTCCTCACTTGTTGAATATCCGGCTTAGCCACCGCCCCCTAATATCATCAATACAATTTCAAATCTATCTCATTACTTTTACCTGCTGTATATCGGGCTTCGCCGCTGTGCCGCTATTGTCGCTGATGATGTTCTTGGCGGAATCCATATAACTCGTCTTATTCCCGGCAGATTTGTGGAGGAAGGAGTTGTCTTGGTCTGGAGGGGATTTGTTTTGGGGTGAGGCAAATGTTCGATTTGTAGGTTGCGTATTTTCGATTTTTCGGATTTGTATGAATCATTTTACAATACTATCATTCCTAATCACAAATATTTTTCCTCTCACTCCACACCCTCAAAAACTTCTCAAAAGAAATCTGCGATCAATATATCCCTCACTCCACGCCCTCAAAAATTTGGCAAACGTGATCTGGGGGTCATTCTGCAACATCCTTAAAACCGGCAGTGGCACCGCATCCCTCCCCCCAATCTCCTCGACGAACTTCCCTATAGTTATCTCGCCTTCCTGAAAACGCTGGAAATGATGGTGCAATTCCGGATTTTGGTGGTGAGCATTTTTTTGATTTGCGGCTGCGTGGGCGGCGTGCGGGTGGCCGCTGAGTTGGGCGAGTTGTTGGGGGTCCATTGTGGGGGGCTTTGCGGGGGATATTGTTGAAGGAGCGTCGGGGGTCTTTAATACGCGTCCCGCGTGAGGAGTATTCAGCTGCCTAATATAGCAACACTCCTCGCTTTTAATACTTGCTCTGATTTTAAGATGGAATCTAATTTAGTCTTTACGACTGCAAATACCAAATATCTATTGCAACTTCAAGAACCACTAACAACCAATTGAAACCCGATTCAACAACACCAAACCACAAACAAGACCACGGTTTATTCATCGATAAATATTTGTCTCATCTTGCAAAAACCTAGAATCTTGAACAAAACAACGATTCCGCCTCATATGGACGGTATTAGTTTCTAGCTGGTAGTTTCTATCCGGGTCTTCCATGTCCGACACGCTTGCCGTTCGACGCAAGCGCATCGTAAATCCATCATGCGGGCATCAGCTTCGCTGCTGACAGCGACCTGTAAGGTCCATTTAGTCGAGATGAGATTGCATATCTACATGTCGTTTGCATCTACCATCTACACTATCATGAGGTGCTTTCCATTCTTGCCACTCTGACTTGTATGATGTAACTCAGTTATCTCAGCCAGTGACCGAAAGTGCCTGTCTCTTAATGAAGCCGGCACTGCTGCTGCCTACAGCAGCACATTAATCAAGTAATTCGGTCCGAACATATCTGCTTAGATATTCGGTATGTCTCAGGATATACCTCACTCTGTATATGAGTTCCATTGTGTGATTTACGACCATCTATCTACCAATTCTCCTATCACCGCTTACCGCTCGCATCGCACTCAAATTTATGTTTGCTGTTTGAAGAATGCGCTTACTCTCTCATATGCATTTCCTATCCGTTTCCTCTCGCCTTTGTATGATACATGTTGTCCAGCTATCCTCAATTCAACTGTCATCAATTCAATATTCTACCATCACTCCCACTACTCCACCTCTGCTCCTCTCTCAAGCACCACTAGCAACTCAAATTCAAACGGGTTGGCCTTCCAGCTTAGCGCCTGCTACTTCCCGCCGAAGGGTCACCGGACCACCTGGTTTTTTTGACAAAAAATATTTATACATTTATTTTTTGCGGAGATTTAGGGTGTGGTAAATTGACAAATTCCTATCCAAACAGTATCGCATGGTCCTTATTTACAAAACCTTACTTGTTAGCCCTAGCATTCCTCCTATTGCGCTCGTCGTCGGAAGGGTTGTCGCGGACGGCTGGGAGTTTTGATTTTTTTTTGTCGCAGGAATCCAGAACTATAGAATTTCCGGCAATGCCACTAATCTTAAATCTGAAAAATGATACTCCATAGTATATTAATCGAAAAATGATAGTGTAAATAGCATAATCGAAAAATGATAGTGTAAATAGCATAATCAAGAAATGATAGTCCATAGCATATTTGTCCGAACATTCTCTTTATCCTCACCAAAATCATAATCATCCATCCTTCCTCGCTTGCTCTGTCGACCGCCTTGTTCGCTGTCATTCCTCCTCTTTCTATTCCCTCCTCGGTTATCGTCATATCTATCACCCCCTCGATTCCGGTCATTCC
>Ga0099798_10214_pt1 | contig 19475 bp, 12 predicted proteins | sample Uncmet_Sort29A_1_FD_89870 | JGI IMG/M metagenome (GOLD analysis project Ga0099798, IMG submission 89870) | Marine eukaryotic communities from CALCOFI LINE 67, Pacific Ocean - CN13ID_Sort29A_1 | ecosystem: Environmental > Aquatic > Marine > Oceanic | place: Pacific Ocean: Monterey Bay | collected...
CTTTGTTGTTTGATCCAAATAATTCTCGGCGTGGAGTACATTGGACAGATGTAGTGAGTTGCCAGGATGCTGGTAAGATAGGTACCCCCTCAGCAAACGGTCAGTGTTGGAAGAAGTGCGTAGGTCAACCCTAGACTACCGTTTTTAATGTGCAGGACAACGCCACGCCTCCAGGAACTGAATGGAAGGATGGTAAGATTTGCATGTCCTAGCCGAAAACAATGGAAAATGGGGGGAAGACACAGTGGCTACACTTCACTATCTACTGTTTATAAGATTCCTCGAAAATATGTCCTTATAGCAGTTTGAAGTCAGCCACCCCTTCTCACCGAAAACGAGATATACCGGGTGCCTGCGCAGACCCCTCCGGGTATGGCGTTTAGGACGGGAAACCCTACTTGTGTCACCGGATGGGCGACTAGATCGGGCAGAAAAATCTCGGCTACGACGAGTATACAATAACCAATTAACACGGACACTAAGTTACCCGACGCATCACAAAGGGTGTTTAACCAGAGAAGTTCACGCGTCCTATGCCCCAGGATTAGCGATACATATGCCTAGAAAGCCCGTGTCATTGCTATAATGGACTAATGGATGCCGATGAAACGGGTGCGGACTGCGGAGGTAGTTGTGCAAGCTGCGGAGGCTGTCCAGCGAATTGCCAGGCGGTAGACAATGTTTTGGATCAAGATGTGCCCAGGCTGATTGGAGACGGGGTCTGTAACGACGGGTTGGATCCGGACGCGTCGTCGAATGAGGACTGTAGTAAATGTGGGACTATATCAAGTGGTCACAGTTTTGTGAAAACCTTGGAGCTAGCTTGGCCCAGTAGTGGATGTATGCCTAACTACACGCTTCTCAAACTGATAGATAACACAGGTATGGGACAACCAATCAGATATCCCACACATCCAAGATTGGCATTCTCCGGTGATTTCGGCACTTTATCTTAATCCAAACACATGGCAATAGCCAAATGTTCAACGAGTTTCACAATAACTGACGATGGTACCGTCGGTGGTAGTGTGTTACTCACTGTCACGGATGGATAGGTGGGTAGAATCACCTAGTTGAGTTAGTAACATTCTTATATAACTATTAACTGGGATGGTATAGGACAGGCATCTGTATTCACCACCAAACACTCTAGCATTCTACAATACATTCACGTTGCTTACAAGGGAACGAATAATAACAGGCTACAGATCATCGGACGGCAAGTTAATGGGTAAGGCGGGCACACTGAAGACACTCTTTACAGTACGAATGCCACGTTATATTCACTTAAGCTGGAAACATCAAGTGGTTCAGTAGCTCTTCTTGCTTAAGAATCAGAGATGAATAAGTTTAAAATTTTTAAACCAATGTTTTACGATGGGGGAGACTGTTTTTGTGACAGATAGTGCATAAGCTAAATGATAGGAGAAAGTGATTAGGATCAACTTTCAGGGTAGAAGAGTTTGGACTTCTCTGGATTTCTCCAGTCTGATAATTCAGGTAGCCCACTCCTGTTCCCCACTAGCAGGCCTCGTAGCACAGCCAATTGCAACCGTAAAGACGGTAATATAATTTGTGGAGGCTGTAAGGGAAATCGGGGTGTGGATCGGCGGCTTGACAACAGTTGTCCTGGGGGATAGAAGGAGTAAGTCAGCAAAGGGGTGGCTCCAGAGTTCTACCCCTACGTAAGTGGACATTCAGGTTCCAGAAAGGATTTTGACGCAGGTGATTGTTGTTTCGAGAGGAATAAGGTGTCGTGTGATGGTAGGTGCAAGTCTAAAAGTGGGGATTGTTGCCCTGGAATTAAAACCTGTACAATTCCTAGTGGAGGGTAATCATATTGCATGGACGTGACTGCTTTTAACGGTGACTGTCCAATCTACAATCAACACAATACCTTCTTTGACGGGAAAAAACAGGATGCAGAAGATGCGGTTGATTGCTCAGACAGCACTGCCGGTGTATTCAAGTGTTCCCAATGTGACTCTAATGCCACATTGCCCCGGTGTAACATTCCACCAATAAACCAACCTGGTAACCTGAAATGCAATTTATCATCCTAATAGGTGCGTTAGTATATGCAAGGTAGCAACATCTCCGGTAGGACGGACGCAAATATTAACCTAGATGGAGGCTCGCTTAGTTAGGCTCAATAATTTGCGCTAGAACTTGTGAGCAATAAGAAGGTGATTTACACCACCCGCCCAAAGGACCCGCATGGAAACTATTTGTAAAGTGGTAAAGATTGCCTAAAATGTAAGCTCTATTTTCATAATGGATCATCCTAAACTTAATATGACCGTGGAGACTGTAGTTAAGGAGCTACTACTTATCCAATCTGCGAGCGGATGGCCTATGATAAGACACAGAACACTGACACCTGGAAAAGTGATGTTTAGAGGAGTTGCTGCAATGCACTTTGTACCTATGTGGTTAGTTTTAACCCAGCAGCCTCTCAGGCTGTGGACCTGACACAGTGTGTGAAAGAATGTTGTGGATTGCATTCCATCGGCCGGTAAATTTGCGATGCTTCCGACCTTTGTGGATAGGGAAATAAAAGTTGCAAGGACCACATGGGGGATCATCTCATGTGCGTCAAGAATGCAGACACTTGTCCTTCCTAAACAAACCTGGTTCGTCACCACACGCAATGCTTGAAAGAACACACCTAGGTCGTCGACACGGATTCCTCATCATCATTTAGCCTTGTTACCTAACAGACCTGTACTGACGCCAACAATAGATGGTCTCAGGGGCGATGCTTTAAATACGTTAACGTGAACGTAACACCAAGACAAGGTTCCTATTATTGCGAACTAAAGGATTAAGATGATGTAAATGTGAAGTTTTGCATGAAATAGGGACTTTTGTGTCCCTAACAAGGTCAATAATGCAGTGATCTGAAGCTTTAGTAAAACGATTCTGTTGAGCTACAAGGTATGTACAGGGAGCGGGATTGCTAGGGTTCCTGTGAATAGGTTAGTACAATAGGGTCCGATGCTCATAGGGGATGCTGTTCTAACGAATATTACTGTCCAGGGGGTAGTCTGAATACCAGATGCAAATCCGTGCCCTGCCACTGCTTTAACACTCTGGTAGATGGTGATGAGACGGCCTTGAATTGCGGAGGGTCTTGCTAAGCTTGTAAATGTGATTCGTAGTACAAGTAAAGTTACTGTCCAGACAGTCGACTTGGTAATGGATAATGTGACCAGGCTGTATAAAGTAACACTAATGATTGCCGAGAATGCCCCCACTTTTGGAAGAAACATTCCGGGTTCTAAGCCGAGTTGGATGTGATAACCTCTGCAACCACAACCCACAGTTTACTTACGAAAAAAAACTATATTTATGCCTCATCTAGATCTTTAACTACATATAACGAGAAACAAATTCAAGATCGGGCGTTTGATCAGGGCGATTGTGTCTTTGCGAATGACCAAGACAATGTATAATGTAGAGAATTATTGTAGGGAGGAGGAGGCAGTTTCACCAAAACTCAGGTAGTTTTCTGTCCGAAGGTAGAACATCATAATCATATGCAGTAGAAAATTCGAAGTTATGCAAACTCCAGTAAGAACGGATTGGTTCCTCCTACAGAAAGACATTTCACGACAGTTCCAAGTTGCCAAAGGACCGCAACTTTGAAACAGTGTCCTGAGACGTGTAAAGGTAATTTGAGCAAGGTCATCACCTTAAGAAATTTGGAGGAAATAAACACTGTTTCGAGACGTTTAGCTATCTTTGACTGGAGTTAGTTTTCGGATTAGGAGCCAACAATTATCCCATCATCTTATAGTGGCACGGGTTACGGGTCGACTAGTCAAGTGCTGTGTTATGATTAGCCTAAAGATGAATTTTCTGCCTCTGATCGTATTTAATTCTGGCCTTACTGCATCCCTCTGGGCGAAACGTGCCCTGAGAGCTGTAGAGGTGGCTACGGAAAGACGATGTCTAGGCCAAACTTTTGTGAAACTACAAAGGATCTCTAGGACTATCATAAAACTACAGACGATAGACTTCTGCGGGAGGTAGATGATTGGGGAGTATCGAAAAGAAGGCGACTTGAAGAGGAGATGAAGGCTGCAGGTACCTGGGTGCCACCATCCATCCCCTACATTACCAGAGAGATGCAGGAAGAATCGATTCGTTTACAGAACTATTTGAAAAGAATCCGATGGCACCAGACAAGAATGCGCCGGTTGATGAAGTAACACAAGGAGGAACTCGGGTTAATTGAGAGCTAACAAAGCAGCAAAATTATTTCCAAAAAAGGAGCAAAGGTAGCAGGACCGGATGGAACTGGAAGCTAAAAAAACTCATTTCGAATGAGTAAGTTGCAGGCACAAATGAGAGTAAGTTTCCAGTAAGAGATTTTAGAGGACTACGCAAGTGTAAGACGATAGCTAAGTGATATTAACTCAGTACAGGTATGCCGTGAGAACAAATGTCATTGCTATGATGGAGTGAAGAACTAAGACGAAGCTGCGTTAGATTGTGGGGGCGCTGATTGCACAGCTTGCGTATGCACATGCAATCCTTCGGTAAATAAAGGAAACTAAGTATGTGATGATCCAAATATCACTCAGCCGCATGGCGTAACTAACAACCTTGATTGTCGAACCTGTTCTCAATTCTGGCGCGGTAATAATTATGAAGATGGTGGGGATTGCTGTAAGCATATTGTAAGCAGCCAAAACCCCCAGAAAAAACTGATCACATGCTAAGGGAAGTGCGAGGAACCTTAGTAAGATACTGGGTGCTGTTCGAATGAGTACAAATGCTAAAAAAACGGGGATCAGTGTGGGGTATACCCTTGTACTTGTTACGACGGTGTTCTTAATGGCAATGAAACGGCTACAGACTGTGGGGGATCTTGTCCTGTATGCGATGGTGCAGCATGCGCATAATGTGATGCTTTGATCGGAGACGATGAATGTAACGACGATTCCCACAACACAAACTGTACAGCCTGTCCAAATATGTATAAGGTAATTAGCGGTTCCAATAGATTTACGGATGGTGGAGATTGTTGTAATAAGATAATTATAGACGGAAACCCATTAGTTTTTTGCTAAGCATAAACTGCGCAAGGAAAATGCTAGGTAGATACTGGAGGTGGATGTTGTAATAATATGATAAGTTGTAGTTCGGGTTGTGAATAAGGTGGTGTCCATGGGTGTTGCTCAGACAAAGTTTGGTTCCGAAATGCTTGCAGAGAAAAGGATTCAAACGGGTGTCCAGTTGTACCAATAAACTCAACACCCTAGGTGAAGTACTGTCTGAATCTTGATACCACACAAAATCTCACTGATCGAAGGTGCGTTAACGCAAACGGACAAGGTTGCTGCAACAATGAAATAAAATGTAGTGGAAATTGTGTCTAGCCAAACGTCTCAGGTTGTTGTGGACACAAAATAAAATGCACAAACAATTCCTAGGACAATAAAGGGACTTGTACAGACGGAGATTCCTACTAAGGTGGAATTTATTGCTGCAAGAACGATAAATTATGTAATCAGTAGTAATACGAAACTTCTGGTTAATATAACAAACAAGTAAGTTTAGGTGCTACATACAGTAGCAAATGCGTTGCAAAAGTGGACTCAAGTAGATGTTGTCCAGGACAAATTTGGTGTGCTGACATAGGACGTTGCAGTGATTATCCCTGTCATTGTTCAAACAATAAAAGAGATACTGGTCAAGGGGAAATAGCTAAGGACTGCAGTGGCCCCGCTGGCCCTTGTAAAGATTGTAGTTCGTTATGTCCTACCTAATGCACTTAAGGACAACCAGCTGATCTGTTAGGTAACGGAACATGTAATTTGAGTGGTGTAAGCTCCACAGACTGCACACAATGTCCACGATTCTATTCTTAGTCAGATAAGAAGTTTACTGATGAAGGGGACTGCTGTGATAGGCTAAAGTAAGACGGGCAACCGCAAGTGTCTTAACTCACCAGGCCAAATTTTATCAAATGTCCATAAGTTACCGGCAAATGCGCCCCTATGAACAAGTTTGGTTGTTGTGGAACCGATATTAAATGTGAGAAAGTAGAGGGAAATTTGACTGGTAATTTTAGGCCGCACGCCCTCTTTTTCTCATTTTTTCACTTTATTCCATTTTTTTCATATTAAAGTTAAAGGGTTTTATGACTAATAAAATCGTTCAAAATGAAATTATTGTTAATGAAAAATTAAAAGAAGAGTGGGGGGGAGTCTCAAATTACCAGTCAAAGGAAACTGCATAGAAGGCGGCAGTGGTTTTAATGCATGTGCGTTTCAATGTCAGTGTACAGAGGGAAACGGCTGTGCCACAGCCAATTCCGATCGCTGCTGTGGGACTAAAATAAGGTGTTTGAATAGAATGTGTGGTTAGAAAAGTGGAGGCTTAGCAATGAATAAATGCTGTGCCGGCGAAATGTGGAAAGCGTGTGGAGGAGAGTAGGCGAAATGCCACCCATAAGGATGTTGCCCAGATGAAGTGAAATGTTTGAACAATGGTGCCAGATTGGATAGTTGCGTGAGCAAGGCTAATTATAAGACTCTGTGTCCAGTCGAAATTTAGGATGATGAATCTGATACTGGAGCTTTAAGTTTAACCCGTGGCAGTTCCATATCAAGCTCACAAGATATGGGAGCCTAAGCAAAGGAAAAGTTGGATTCCATAAATAGTTAACTTGACTAGTATAGAACTAAATATCCTATAACGCCATAGCCAGCAGCACCTCTCATTTGCGCCTCGACGGATGATTTATTGTGTGTAGATGTAACGGAATGCCCTTCAAGAAGGTCAAGGAGGTTACAGTACAAGTAAGGTGAAAAAGGTGAGTCAGGAGGTTACCGTAAAGATGAAGGAGGTTAGAGTAGTATATAGAGGTCCCATTTGGGTTTAATAAAACAGTAAGCGCGAGAAAAAATTGAGAAACAGAGGAATAAATATATAACGTAAAAAATACCGCTAGCTTTGAACCTGAAAGAACGTGTTCAGCGAATGCTTTGGAGTGAAGGAATCCCCGATACGTTTAGAACTAGAAACTTGTCTACCTAGGGGTTAATTTCTTCAAATATGTTTAAGATCGATGAAAGTGATGCTACCAAATAGCAGAGTACGTAAACAAGTTGGGTGAAGCTATTTTCGAGCAAGTTAAGTTCGAATTGGCAGACGAAAATATCGGATATTTCACAATCTTGCACACACCTCAATGAGCGCATTTGCGGTAATGTAACTGGACTCGAGAGAAGTAAATGTAGATGTGAGTTTTGGGTGAAGAGGTCAGACGAATGCTAAAGAGCTCCTATTTACACATCAAATCAAACATTACAATAGAAAACACGTGCGGATCAATAAGCAGCCAAACTAACCAACGATTGCAAGAAAGAGCGGGAATTATGTAGAAATACCTTCTGCAAGGAAGTAAAGGGTGATCTTGAAATCGGAATTATGGGTGGTATGTAACACTACCTAGGATTTGATCCTCTTACGTGCTCTGAAGTTTCGCTAGAAACCGCTTGTAAACGGCAATACTTGCTGGAATTTTCTAATACTTAGGACGAGAAATCTTAAATGGAAAATTAGATTAGAGCATGTCGGATAAATATAGGTAGCGAGGGGAAAGGAAAAGAGTTAGAGTCCTAGTGCGAGTGTCCAATGGTGCACGTATAATTGAACAGAATCTACGACAACATTTCGGGTAAATCGGATTTCCAAATCGATTGGACGAAGGTGAAGACTAACGGAAATTCTGCGAAAAAATGGCAATGGGGAACCTAGAACCAGAAATCGACTCTGATTCTTGTTAAGAAAATTGACTAGTGGGAACTCGACTTTCTGTTCACTGGGCTGGGGCTTAAGAGCAAAGTTCTAAACATGGTTATCACCACCTTAGATTTTGAGACTCGACTCTATGGGTAGGACAAGACTGATTTATTGACCCGAGACGAAGATGGGGAACGTAGATTGCGGTAAAGGCAAATGACAAAGAAGGCAGATACTAGTGATACTTAAAGAAAAAAGAAAAGAAGGAGCCTTTCTTAGAAGCAGGCACCACTTCCTAGAACAGTCTTGGGATTGGAACTTGTAATGGATTAGCGAATCTAGGAGCTCGACTACTTTTGCTAGGATGGTGACCCTGGATTTGTTTGCTTGGAATTGACCCTGGCGGACTACGTTAAGTATCAAAAGACAAATAAGTAGCTCGAAAGAATCTAAGAGGCCTAGGCTGGTATTTTAGGGCATCATTATAATTTTTACGATCATATTTTCATTTTTTAGTTCTTATCAATTTTTACTTCTATTTCTTAAGTTCGTTTTCAGGCATACGCCCTACTTCAAAATACTGTATAAGATTATTCCTGTTACGTCCTACTACTTATTGCACCACTATTTAGTCCTACTGTTTATTGCACCGCTATTTATTGGCATAGGTATAATATTGTAATTATAGTCCTGGTTATTTTCCAACCTGAGAATATAATATACTTTACTGTTCCCCCAGTCGGAGGGCTCCGGTTTTCCCCGGAGTTCTCAATCGTCGTAGAGACGTGGGTCCGACGTCATCTAGATTAGCCTAGTTTTTAGTTGTAGTTTTAGGTTTAGTTTTAGTTTTAATATTTGTTTCAGCTCTAGGTTTAGTGTTATCTCTAGTTTTAGTCTATTTTAGCTTTAGTTTTAGTAGTTTTAGCTTTAGTGCTAGTATTAGCTCTAGTTCTAGCTCTAGATTTAGTTTTAGTTTTAGCTTCAGCCTTATTCCTAGTTCTGGCTTTAGCTCAGTTTTCAGCCTTCAGTTATCAGCTTTCAGTTTTCATTTTTCAGCTTTCACTTTTCAGTATTCAGTTCTCAGTTCTCAGTTTAAATCTTGGTTTTAGTTTTAGTTTTAGTTTTTGTTTTAGTCCTAGTTTTAATCCTAGTTTTAGTCTTTAGTCCTAGTCTTAGTTCTAGTTTAGCTTTTAAATACAATACCCGTCCCTGTTGGGGGATCCTTGGCACCCCCAGGGGTCTTGAAATTAATAATTGGGCCCAACTACCCCGAACCCTCCAAAACCTTATCTTGAATATTAGCACAGTCTAGTCTAGAATACTGTTAGAAAGGTCATCAAAGACAATTAGACCTAGATTGATACTAGATCTAATTAGATATGTAGCCCAAAATAAAATGTCAATGATGATCGTCGTCTCGATTACATCGGATAGGTCGGTGCGGACAGATAACAATGACTGCGCCTACCTCTCCCTGTAATCTACCGTCATCGCTGCGTATCTCTGCTACGTTGTGCACGCAATAGCTGAGATATACATGTAGTCTCCAGGTTGTCTGTAGTCCCACGTTTCGTTGTCTGTTGTCTATGTCCTAAATAGCTAGCTTATCTTGGGCAAGATAAGATAAGCTAAAGCAAAAAAGGGAAAAGACGCCCTATACTCCTATTGCTCCGTAGAGAAACCTCTACGGAAACCAAGGAAGACGCCCAAATACTCTTAGGATAACACCTAAGAGATAATCATAGTCTACCACTCGAACAACTCGTTTAAAGTAGGTGTAAGACTAATATTTACGATAACCCTCCCGTTGCCCCACCGAGATTCCTTCATAAGATTAGAAGTATAATGATTTTTCCTAGACACTAGTGATACTAGAATACAGCTATATACTTATACTATCGAATTTATTACAGTTAGACATTACAAATACAATGATTACAATTTAATGATACTAGTGAAGATACAGATAGGTAATATAGAGGACACAGATAGATACGACATGTAATAATACTAGTGAGAATACAGCTAGATACTAATAAGGATACAGTTAGAGACTAGGATACAGCTAGATATAATGTTTCGTTTTTATAGATACTGCTAGATACTAGTGACACTACGAAGGAAGTCGGAGGCATACGGGCCCTACCCACCTCCATCCACCAACCCCTATACCCTTAGTTTAGAAGCGACCACTCGTCCAATGTCCAAAAACTTGCGGTGTTGATCAATGACAAGACATGAAACAGTGAACCACGAACAGAATATACAAAAACACGAATAAATACACACTCAATCCCAACATTTTGGACCGAACACTAACTCAAACAGAAACTGAATGTACAGACATTTTCCCTGTAGAACGAAAATCGACATGAGCAAGTGTAAGTGTTAAAGTAAGGAGTGACGCTTAGTATTGGACTCATAAATGTGGTATCGATCCACCCAGACAGACCATGAAGAAGACGGAAGAATGAACACACAAACAACATTCCCAAAAACAGAATACAATACAAGATACCCTCTAATCTGTATTTCTTCCTTATTGCTACCTACTAATTCACAACCTGTGCAATTCCTTCATTCCCTGCAAGACTACATGTTTCCACCCCTCTCATACGCGCCTTGAGCCTTGAGCCAAACACAGTTTCCAATTAGTTTGTTAATTCAGTTACCGTTTCGATTGCTTTCCATACAAAACATCTCATGAAAGATATTACGACAATATCGATATGATTAAGATTCTCCAATCAAGATCAAACATGATTACAATGTTCACTTAGATCAACATCAATATCACATAGACCAAAATTACACCACATTTAATAATAACCGACAGCAACTAAAATAAGGATTTAGAAAAATTGAGCAAAATTATGGAAAAATTGTCATGATATAAAAATTAAAAAAGGAAAATATGATCAAAATAAGAAAAATCGGCACGATAAAATATAGCAAACCAGCTTAGAACTATTATTATATGTATACTAAGTATATGTGAATCTGAATGGGTCCTAAAGTTGAGTTTAATCTAGAAATATGTTTAGAACTAAAGTTTAAAGCTACCCAACCCACCTTCCTAGTTCATCATCCTAACCCACCCAATCCACCAACCTAGTTACCCACCCAATCCACCAACCTAGTTACCCACCCTATTCCCACCTAGTTTAGAACTAACCCACCTATTCACTACCCTAACTTACCTAATCCACCCCTCTAACCCGCCTAGTTCATCACCCTATACTCCTCTAATCCATCTAGGTCACCACTCTAACCCTTCTAACACACCTAGTTCATCACCCTAACCCTCCTAACCCACCTTGTTCTCCACCCTAACCTCTCTATTCCACCATGTTCACCTTCCTGACCCAACAAATTCATCCCTCTAACCCACCAAGTTCACCCCTCTAACTTACAAAGTTCATCCCTCTAACCAACTAAGTTCTTCCCTCTGACCCACCTAGTTCATCCCTCTGACCCACCTTTTCTCCTTTATCTCACAAAATACATAAACATGAAATCCACATATGCCCTCTGTCTCAAATTTATTTTGCTCCCTTACTTAGTGAAACATGGACTACCAACCGAAGATAGAAATATAGAGTTAAAGTAACAGAGAGCTAATGTACATGGTAATAGGAGTATACAAAATGCTAAGTTGATGATGATGGAGCCGGAGGAATGTTGCAATATTGGTATGAAGAATCAAGGACCGCGGCGAGCAAAATTAGAAGTACGAGACGGACTACGGTAGAGGGATGAACAAGACCCTGTGTAGTGATAACCTGAGCGTCAGCTTTTGCGGAATCGCTACCTCCTTGTTCTCTAGTCCTACAATATCTCCACGACACCACATCGTATGTAGATGGTTCATCCGGTGGCACTTCGATAAGGTTTTTAAACGGCGTGGATTACTCCACGCCCGCGCCCCTGGAAATATGGTCTAGCCCCCCAGGCGCATTAAGCAGCTAAACTCCCCCGGATGGATATGGAAGAAGCGGGTCAACAGACTTCTCCCTCGGAATGGCCGGGTAACCAAAGTACCCCCCCGGATGGCAACATCGGGTTACGACAAGCGTCCCCGGAAGACTAAATCGGGTTACCACTATTGTCCCCGGTGGGCATACCCAGGTTACCAACTGCTCCCCCGACAGGAGAGATCGGGACACCCATCACTCTCCCCTGGCTGAAAACACCAGGTTAAAAACTTCCGCTGGAAACGCGGGATTTAAATTTCGTGCTTCTTGGTCTTGACCTCGCACAATTTAAATTATCACCCTGTTTGCAGGATGATCATTGGAATCCCCTTTTTACTGCTGCCTGGTCCCCACAGCAGTCCTTACCGGTTCCTACGGTGGACTCCTTTCCTCCCGGTGGGGATTGCACACATACACCGGGTTTTTAAGTTCTTGTGCGCCCTTGTCCCTGGAGTGCAATGCTCAGTCAATCTTGACACAGGGATTCATAGACACCTCCGCCTTGTCTCCTCCGGTATCCCCCGGGGGATTGTAGCCACTACATAGTGGGACGAGTTGCAGCCTGGTATCGATATAGTGGAAGTGCCCGACAAGAGTAGTGCTGGCATCTCGCCGAAGGAGCTCTTTAGGCCACTTGCTCCAATCTGCCTTAGGGGTTACAGTCCGAGGTTCCCACCCGTTTTTCGAAACAATGCGGTGAATTAAACCGAGCTAGTGCCGCACTTCCTGGAGTAGCGGTTGAGACGTAGGGTTCCCTGTAATACGGCTATCAGCAGATTACAGCCCCTGCACGATCTCCTGCGAAGACGTCGAGATAACGGAAATCATAACTCTGGTTCCCCCATGAGGAAAGGTTTGCCTAAATTCGAACAGGAGCGAGATCGGTTCCCTTACCTATTTTTTTTTTATAGCAGCTGAACACGTCAATCCCGCGGTGCCATGACGTTACCCTTTAGATCACATATCTAGGGATGCACGCCTAACGTAAGCCATCCCTCCCCACCTACACCCGGGATCTACCAGGTAACCACGCCGAGTTACCATTTCGTTAAGGTTAAAGGCATCAAATTTATGCAGGACATGCATAGGGGCTCTGACCGATGGCTCATTAGAACTCAACTCTCAAATACGGACTCATCAGGAAGAAGAATGTTAATAAAAAGAAATCGTCATTATCTAAATTTGTGAAATTATAAACGAAAGCAATTGTGTTTGTTCAATTTCTATAATTGTGAACTCTAAGTGTGTAAATGTTTATTTGTTTAACCGCTTGAAGCTAATTATTTTTTTTTGACGCTGTATACTAATAATTTCATCATTGGGATAATAATTTTTTTATTCATCCAGTTGGGATTGCTGCTTCTCAACCTACTCTTCCTATCTCCTTCTATGCACCATATTCCTCTTACAATTTAAGCATCGGCATTTCGGTTGGGGTGGCTATTTACGAAACTACTCTTACTGCTTACTAGGGTTTGTATTTTCCTTTTTCCTCATTTTCATCCATCAAAATGGAGCTTTCACTTTTTCATCTGCATTTGAGCGACAATTTGACAAATGATATAAAGAAAAGAGAAAAAAAAGAAAAAAAAGAACAAGCTATTTTATTCTAAAATCCCCTTAAGATATACATCAGCTCTGGTTTCAAAAGTATTTCCTTCATTATTATGTCTCTTTTCCTAATAAGCTTTATGAGCGGCGGTTCTCCTGTTGCCGTAGTTGAGTTGTAGAGATTGTCGGTCACCCAGGACTTGGAGAATTTGGAGAGAACCACCCCGCCACACAGGAACTTGGAGGAAACCACCCTACCACTAGGAATAACCACCCCGCCACTCGGGATAAAAATCAGTTTAACCTCGCAGCAGCACTCTCCGATGCGTTCTTCCGCCGTCCGAAACGGTGCCCGCTAGCGGCCCTGTTACTCTCTCACAGTGTATCGTTTTGCGAGTTCCGTTCTACTTTTCGAGTTGCGCTTGTCTGATCCTCCCCCGGTAGGTGGGCACCGCTTGACCCCTCTTCCGCATTACCACTATCACTCCCCGGTACGGGAGTGTCCCGTCCGAGGCGGTGCGCACAACCGGCCCTGTTCAGTTCTTCTACTGGAGCACTTTGAGAGTTCTCATCTGCTTTTCAAATCGCACCTGCCCTGCTCCTCCCCCAGTAGATGGACATCGCTTAACCCGTCTCCCTCATCGCCGTCAGCACTCCCCTGGTATGGGTGTATCCCGTCTGAGGCGGTGCCCTCCAACCGCCCTGTTCTTTACTTTAAGGTACCATTTTAAGTTCTTATTGTTCGGTGTCTATTTTTTTTATTTGTACATGACAAATCAACATTGATGTGTTCTTCCAGTTTCTAATGTTAATATTGCTATATGATTCTCTTAGTCATAAATGCTACTTGTATCGGCAAAAAACAAAATATTGGGTATTTCTGTATTCAACAGCTCGTCTAAAAACGTAGCTGGGGAATCTAAGTTAATTATGAGGACCATCACTGGGTAGCGTGGCGAATAGCTGTGTAAAAGGGGATGCCTATAAAAATTTTGGAGTAATTCCACTTCAACTCATTAACTCAAAGTTATAGAATAGGAAGTAAGTGAAGTGATTAGGAAATTGAACTCAGTTGAAGTGGAAGTTACTGCTAAAAAACTAGCACAAGATTTTGTCTTGAGCCAAAATGGCTACGGAGTAAATTCAAAAAAAATATCTTTTTTTTATTTCTTAAGTAAAAAAATTTTTTTATTTCTTAAGTAAATTCAAAAAAAATATCAAAAAGAGGAAAATATGATAAACATGATGATTATGGCCTAAAATACCAGCCTCGGAGGCAAATGGATACTACCACCATCTAGCCGTTCAGTTGGGACTTATGGGATAAGACATCGATGTTAGGACTTTTAAGAACTCTGTAAGCGGAAATTAGGGGGGTAGTGATATAGTGACCGATGATAGAGATAGCAGTGCCCCTGGGGCTGAAGCTGGCAGTGGTGATAGTGGCATGGGAGTTCTAGTCATGGCTGGAGGTGCTGCTGGAGCGCTCCTTTTGCTCTTCTTATTCTATAGCTATTCAGCAACCAATAAGTCGAGTATAGCTAAACCAAAGGCAGGGAAGCGTCGAACCCAGGTCCTTCCTGCACCAGATGCCGGAGATGAAAAGCGAGACGTGGCAAGGAAAACCCTTAAACATAAAATGATAGAAGAAATGAAAGCATAAAAGGAGAAAGAAAGACAAAAAGAACTTGAGAAATAGTAAAGGGCTATGATGGGCGACAAATAGAGTAAAAGTACAAAATAGGGTACTAAAAAGAAAGACAAGCTTTTTTCTCTAGTTTCTCAACTAGAGGCTGAAATTGATCTTATGGAGCAAGGATTAGATGATCAAATAGATATCTGGGAAGAGGCCGCATCCGACTAGGGATACAGCACAGATGAGCGCGAGAAATTTATTAAGAAAAAGATACGTAAATCCGAGAAAGTGATTGATAAAAAGCGAAATAAGCTAAAAAAGAAACAGAAGAAACTACAAAAATATGACGTTGATTCCGAAGAAATAGAATCTGGAGGCAGCGGCAGTTATAGTGAGAGCGGAAGCAACAGTGGATAGAGCATTGCAAATAGCAGTAGAACGTAGAAGACCCAATCTACTCATCTGACTATGGATATATAACATTCGAGTGACGACTAACGATCTGGTGACGACGGTAAATCAGATGACGACTAATCTAGAGGCTCTGCCTCCAGTTCCCGTTCCTGGTCCGGGTCCGGGTCCGGCTCCGGCTCCGGCTCATCCTGAACAATAAAACACGGGGTTATGCTAGAAGCACATTTAAAATAATGAGTACACAAGGCAATTTGATTACTGATAAATTGAGTTATTTTCATCATTTTGGACGGAAACAACTATTATTTTTTAAGATACATAGATGAAATATGGTTACGGTATGCTAATATCATTTTATAAAAATTGATTTTTTTGACACGCCTGCAAATGTTGATGTTCATTTTGATATTGATGTTGATATTGAAATTGACTTTTGATTTTGACTTTGATTTTTATTACTGAAGTGAATGGGAAACTACTGATATTGATTACAAATTACCAATTAAAGTTTACTAAAATTACATAATTACGATAAACATTTTGCGTTTAGATATTTTATTTTACAATTTAATAAAGAAATTATTCTTCTTCTTCGTTCCAGTGAAACTAATAACAGAAGACGCATTTTGGATAACTAAAAGAATGGAACAGAACAACACTCTAGAAAAAGTGTAACTCAAACTAAATATAAAAATAGGAAAAATAGAAAACGCTATGAAAGGTCTTAAAGTACTAATAGAATTAGCCAAAAAGCTACATTAAACTGAATTCAAGAACTTAGTGAAAAACGAATGCGAGGTTAACGCCCAGCATAAAGTACAAGAAGCGTGCAACGACTAGTCTAAGTAGACCAAGTCAAAAGCATGAATCGAACACAATATTTGAATGATTCCCGAAAGGGATGTTGTATGTGGAATGTATTTTAGGCACCTTAGGGTATGCCAACCATAGTCATAGTCCAGTGAATTGAAACGCATAAAAATGAAAGGATGCATCAATAATATTATTGTTTTTTTAACGAAAATAAATAACAATAGCGAATAGCAATAGCATAAACATAAATATGAATAGAATTTTAATGTGTAATAGTATGAGTTTTTATGTGGATTTACCCTTTTTGATAGGGTTTACAAAACACATCCTCATCCGATTGCTAACGAGATGTGGTTACTAGTAAGATGTAATTTGTTCATAGCCCTTTGTTCCTGACCCTGTAAGTTAAACCTTAGTTCCAATTGCACCTAAGCAATTTATATCCCACCTATGCTAAATTACCAAATGGTTAGTACTCCATACACAATACAACTACCTCATACCCGCCATTGTACCTACAGCCCGCCATAAAGATATAATACCCCGTCATTATACCCACAACCCACCAGTAGAACATAAAATGTAGAACCCTGTAAACCTGAAATCTGAAACATGAGTGTCTTCAGAACATATGTCTGGTTTCGGTAAATATTCAAGTTCAGGTTTCAGAGCTCCAGCCCTCCCTCTCTCGCCTGCAATAGAAAATTATACCAGAAGCTCCAATAACATAAAATGTTGTAGTACTTACCATTATATAGTATAGAACCCTACATATATACCATAGATACACCTGCTTTAAGTTTCATTTTTCTTATTTATAGTATTTATGTTTCAAGAAAGAGATAAGGAGGCAGTGAAATGGACGCATTAGTAAAATTTCCGTAGAAACAAAAGCGAAAGAGAAAGGAAAAAAGGCAAACACTTAATTTATATTGGATGTCGTTACTTTAACATATTGGCTTTGGCTGTACGACTACCCAAAAACCATATTGACTATAATACATTAAACAAATATTTATATAATAATGTAGTTTTAATTGGGCGATGGTACCCCAAATATTACCTATATATTTGCACAGGGCTTAAAAATAAAGATATAAATAATTAAAAAAACATATTTATATTAGCAACACCAGGTTGGATATATTGCCGTTGTAGTTAACTGATTCATTTTTTTTTGCGTTATCTTTTCTGTCGAGGAAACATAAATTTTTATGTTTCTGCTGAGGAACTGAGAGACTATGAGATGCTGATTACGCGTCGCGACATACCGTCCACATCATTGAGTTAGAACGCGAAGCTTACTCTAACGCATTCGACTAGCGGAAATGTTTGTGATTTCGTTTTTTTGTGGTAGTATAGTTTTTTTTTCTATGGTTTGGTTTCGTTTTAATTTTAAAATAGCGTAGCTAGCCTGTAGAGGTGAAGCGCATGGGTTTAATGGTATACAGATTAAATTTTTAGTGGTACTCGACGCTGTTCGTAATTTTGAGCCCCCTGGTTGACATTTTTTTTATTAATTTTAAAATTCTTAAATTTAAGAATCATGATTGTGGTCCTTCGTGCTATTGGTTGGAAACCATGATTCATAATTCCCAGGCACAGTGCTACAATGGAGAGATTTGAGCTTTCTACTTCTTAAGAAAATTTTTTAGAACTGTTGAGTGGAAATCGTGGGTCCAAAGCTATGTAAAAAAAAGTACTACATAAGAAAATTTTTAAGAACTATTGATTGGAAATCATGATTTTAAAGCTATATAAAAAAACTACTACGATGCAAGGGTTCACTTACCCGGATGTCGGTCAAATTTCGGCGACTGTTTTGATTTTTTTTGGATTTTTTTTTTTAAAATATTGTGTATTTTTGTAGACTTGTATTGATGCTGTGTAATTAGATTTTCGAAGGGAGCGACATTAAAAAAAGGTTTAGTTGAGGGCATGCCACATGAATTTTACTTAGCCTGCTGTTTGCTTTTCAGTTTTCTTCCTTTCTTTTATGGGGGTATGTTGGGATAGTTTCCTTTGGGCTTTGTAGGGAGGTTATAATGCTAGGTGTGAAAAAACCATGTATTCAAAGTGCGAAAAACCACCACCCCATCGAAAAAAAAATTGACTCAGGATGAGGCAGGGTTCACATATATTTGTACAATTTTCTGCAATAGCATAATTGAAATCAGTCGTCTCTGAACGTTTACTAGTCACAAAGAACGCGAACACTGAGAAGAGAAGAATAAGATCCCGAACAAGTGCTTTCAAGTACTGGAAATTCTTATCTGTTTCTTGTGTTGTTGTCAATGAGAACAAAGCCTAGTTTTTGTGTTTGTTGTTTATGATGGTTAATTGTTATTGCTCAATAGCCAGAAGAAACTCAATCTCTATAATAATACTCAATATCTGCTTAAACTCAACTCACTAAAATACAGCACATATATTGTTGTAGCTATGGCCAATAGCTATGACAATATAGTCGCTGACTCATATCCGAATACGTTCTACGGAATAAAAACAAATGAAATCTCAACTCAAACTCAACTCACAAATACTAAACAAGATACTCAATACAACTCACTGATAAACGAATTACAGATAGCAAGCTATCTACATATGAGTTTATCCAGCACTGCCCCACTTTCCGTAGATTTTACCCGGGAATTTCTGAAAGGAAAGGGGAAAATTTAGTTGTATCTTGTATAGCATTGGAGAAAGAGTGAGAGCTCAAAGAGAATCAGTTTCAAGGCTATAAAAGAGCGTCGTCCAAACTTCAAATTTCGGAAGTTCATGCAACAAACGAAATAGAATGCATACCATCTAGGTTGTCATGCAATTGTAGTCATTTTCTTGACGCAACAAAAGGCTTAACAAAAGATCTAAGCTTAAGTGTAGCTTAACTGTCTAGGTTATTTTTCCTATTAGCATAAAGTCAGGAATTTTCTAAGTTAAAGTAAATCTTAATCTAAAACTCATAAATATAGGCCGGCCTTACAACAGATAAATATTTTTGCGCATTAGAAACGGTAAATCTGGATCCGAAAGTATTGGTACCTTAAACATTTGATGCAAAACTAAAATTCTAGTCGCGATTTCTTTAAACAGCAAGACGTCATGAACAAATGAAAATTACGATAGCGTGTCAAGGTCGTGTTTCTTTATTTCAGATTTTCAAATTTCAATTTTCATTTTCAGTTGGTCAATTTCCTTTTTCTTTTTCAAATCTTGATTTTGCTTGTAAATCTCGCGGTAAAGCTCTATCAAAGTACCAGACGGTTGGATTGAATGTCCTCCCACATCCTGGAAGAGTTGGTGCATCCGATTTTGGTCATTGGGTCCTA
>Ga0099798_10215_pt1 | contig 19468 bp, 12 predicted proteins | sample Uncmet_Sort29A_1_FD_89870 | JGI IMG/M metagenome (GOLD analysis project Ga0099798, IMG submission 89870) | Marine eukaryotic communities from CALCOFI LINE 67, Pacific Ocean - CN13ID_Sort29A_1 | ecosystem: Environmental > Aquatic > Marine > Oceanic | place: Pacific Ocean: Monterey Bay | collected...
AATAATGCAGTTCGTTTGCACCGTGACCGAGAATCCGCGTGTTGCGTGCGACAGCTCGCATCATGAGCCCTGGTGCATGGGGAAGCGACCATGGGGAGGAGGATATCTTGAAATGATAATGTCTCCATTGTCTCCCGAAGAAAGTCCAGGCGGTGAAAGTGGGCTTCTTCCGGGGGTGGATGCGGCGAATGGAGCTGTGGGTGGAGCTCTGAACGGAGCAGAATCTGGTGCTGGAAGTAACCCTATCTCCGCATGGATCGAGCGATACGGGTGGCGATCGCGGGAAAAGGAGAGGACTAATAGCAAATTCAAATCTTCCTCAGATTCTCGCCGTGCTCGATTAGATTCCGTTGCTGCGAGTTTGCGCCCTGCAGTGCCTCCGCCGATTGAAGCGGCAGCTAGCAAAAATAGTAATATTAGCGACGGTTCTTGTAAGTCCACTACTGTCAAAGCTGGTCCTTCTAAGCCCACTATAGCAACGCCAGTGCCAGTTCCCAAGGCCATTAGAACATCCATTACTAGTCCCTCCATCATTAGCAATAGTCCAATCCGACGGCAAGGGTTTCTGGATCCTAATAGCGGGAGCCCTAAGCGTTATGTGAGCAAACCCAAAGCTATTACCAGCGCCACGACCATCGGCGACCTTCTCGCCAACGGTTCGGCTCAGCTGGTTCCTCCCATGGATTTCAATTTGAAACTCAGAGGGCCTCCGGCAAAATCCAAGGGTAGTACTACTTCTAAGGAATCCATCACTCAAACGCCAATGTCCTCGTCCCGGATGTCCTCCTCGCGGCCCAGATTTTGTGCTGGTGGTTCGAATGGTGGTTCAAATGGTGGCTCAAAAGAATCAGTTATCTCGAACTCAACTCATATTTCCTCCTCCCGCCCTCGATTCCAGCCTGGTTCAAAAGAATCGATTACCTCGAATTCGACGCCACTCGGTTCCGCTCGTCCTCGATTCCATGCTGATTCAGAATCAAATGTTCCTTCAAAAGAATCGGTTATCTCCTCGAACTCAACTGCCCCCTCGTCCGCTCGACCACGATTCCAGCCTGCGGCGCGGGCGCGATTTAACTCGGCGGCCTCGCTCAAAACAGGGAAGCTCAACTTCAAGTTGAAGTTCGCAGTACCAAGAAAACCGGTGAGGCAGGCTGTGCCTCCAGTAAAAGGGAAGTTCTCAGCTATACCGGCGGTGCCTCTAGTTCCGGCCGTGGGACCGGCGGTCAAGCAGCTCCAAGCAGGAAAATTTGGAACGTGTTTCCAGCGACTGAAGGCGTCGGCGCGCGCACTGAGTAACCAGAAGCGACAGGCTAAGAATGGGTTAAAGGTAAAAGCAAAGCAGGGACCAGTAAAGCAAGGATCTGCAGCAGTAGTTGCACTGCACGGCAAGACCCTCGTGACAGGGGAGGGCCTCGAGTGGAATGACGATGATGTGATCAACAAAAGTCGAGCTGCTCCCGGGGCGAATAGCAATGTTAACAATCATAATGTCGAAGACACCGGCATGAGCAACACCCTTACCAAGATCGTGGATTCAGAGGATGCAGAAAACGTTGCAGACAGCACCAATTCCAAACAGATCTCCTACACGCTGCCCAAGACTCGAATCATCACCAACTGGAAGGCAGAAAAACCAAAAATTACGGATCTCCTCGTCCCAGTCAAAACACCATCTGAGATGGGAAACAGTGAGGTGATTTGGGGTTCGCCTACTTCAAAGAAGCACGGGGTACCGCAGAAATTCACAATTGGCGGTGGGCCAACATATTACAGGTCTGAGAAGAGAAGAGCGCACGCACCACTGAGAATAACGAGCTTAGTACCGCCTGCGAACGTAAATGTTGCTCTATCGCCTGCAAATCATGATGTTGATCTTCCCGTATCACCGGAGAGAATGGAGAAATTGAATAGCTGTATTGGTGGTAGTAGTTTTGGTAGTAATGCCGACGACACTGAATATGGATGGACACCGAAAGATGTAAGCGATATTGACAGAATCAACGAGCTCATGAGAGAGGTATGCAGTGTTAGTAAGACTAGAAAGGGGGATGAAGATAAAAAGGATGAAGTTGCGGAGAGGGATACTCAGAACACTAATAGTAATGAAAATATTGAGGCTTCTACCAACGCTGCTACTACTACCGACTCTACTGACGCAACTGGTACTACGAATACAAACAACTCGGAGACGAGCACCTCCGAGAGAGCTGCCTCTGAGAAATGCACGACAAACTCGGAGCCCGAACCCCAACCCGACCAGATGGAGCATTCTAAAGCCATTCTAAGCCAGCGATGGGACCGGATACATGCTCGGTGGCAGGGTGCGGGAGAGAAAAACCGGAAAGAGAGAGAGCGAGAGGAAAAACAGAAACGTGAGAACATCAACAAGGGTTACATTCCGAGTTGGAAGGCTGCTAGGGAGAAGGCAGAAAAGGCGAAAGCAGATCAGCTGAACGTTATCGATCTCAGTCGGGTGTGCGCCAGCATCGTCGCTGATTGTTATACGACCCAGAAATATGCGAGAAGTGGAATACCCTCGCCTGAGTCGATCGCAGCGCAGCGACAGCGGGAAAATGAACGGGAAAAAGCACGACTATTACGAGAAGCCGAGCATTTGAATGAATTATTGGTGAGGCGAAAGGAATGTCACGTTTGGAAATCCGCGGCCAAGGCTAGAGCGGCTGCGCACGAGCGGCAGCTTCGGTGGTCGGACAGGGGCCTGAAGCTGGAAGCGGAGTCGGACCGTGCGCTGGACGGCGGTAGGAAGGACTGGTTTAAGTCGTCAGCTAAGCAGCGAATACTCGAGTACGCACGTCACGGAGGTCGCCCGATGGTGCAGCACTCAAAGTTGGCTGGAGGTGGTGGGTGGGTTTTTTGCGGTAGTGATGCGGAACCAATCACCGAACACAAGAGCCCGAGTCCGAGTAGGAAAAGAAAGACAGACCCCGACTCTATTTCGTGGATACCGATCATGACGGGGTTCGCAAATGAAGTCGCAAGAACACCAGAGTCCTCACCTAGAGTAGAAAAATCCGAAGAAAATTCACCGCCTAAAAACCTAAAAGCAAGTAGTAATGGGAAAGCAAACACAAAAAAAAGCAAACCTCCACGTCCCAATGATTATCTCTCCCTACCAATTCCAAGCCCGCCTTTGCGTGCCAAACGTGCTTCACCCAAGCTGAAACAATCACCTAAAAACTTAACGGCTAGCAGTAATGGGAAAGCAAACGCAAAAAAAAGTAAACCTCCAAGTCGCAATGATTATGCCTCCCTACCAATTCCAAACCCACCTTCTCGTTCCAAAAGTGTTTCACCGGAGCTGAAACAATCACCTAAAAACTTGAAGGCTAGTAGTAATGGGAAAGCAAACACAAAAAAAAGTATTTCTCCATCTCACACCTTTCTCAACCTCGATATACCAAACCCACCTTCGCGTGCCAAGATTGTTTCACCGAAGCTAAAACAATCTGATTCTCCAGGCAAGCTCAATCAATCTCCAGGTGGTGAGGGCAAAAATGAACGCAGGAGTCCATCGAGCCGCTCTCCTCTACGCGAGGGCGCCCATGAAGCCAGCAGTCCGGCTTCTAGAAGTCCCCAGCGCCGAGGTTTTAGTGAATTTAGCCCTAAACGGAGAGGCAAGAAAAAATTAAGCAGCAAAGGTCCGGGACACGCTGACAAGCATCAAACTGAATCTGAGTTGAACCACCAAATTGAGGGAGTAAATAATAGTAATACTCACAGTGAAAACACTCCAAGTCCGTCGAAGTTTCAGAATTTGAAGAACATCGGTCAGAAGCTTTTGCACACGGTGAAAGCGAGCAGGCAGACCATCTCCAGCGCGAAAAGCTACTGTGATAACAAACTACGGACACTTAGGCAGGAGAGAGCCTTGAATACGAAATTCAACCCGGTTGGTTCACAGCAACCCGAATCGGGAATGTTATCCTCGTGGTTCAAAACCCCGATTGCCGATCCCGAACTTGTGAAAGAGGCTGAATCCGAGAAGGTGAACCGTTTCCCGTACCGGAATTTCTACGGAAAAAAGGCGGATTTTGTTCTGTGCACTCGACAGAACGCCGAAAAAGAGTTTCAGGTGCAAGTTAGTAAATCGGTGGAAGATGCAAATGTCGAAGGATTGGGTCTGGATTTGCAGATTGCGAGGCGCCAAGATAGTTCTTTAATAATGTCAGAAATGTCAAAGCGTTCCTGGGGAGAGCAGGCTGTCACGGAATATGGGAGTGTGGTTGAAGTAGGGACTGGTTCGGTTGACATGTCCGTCGATACGGGCGAATTCGGAAGTCTAGACGATTTGATATCAGCATGGGATCGGCCGAGAAAGAAAATGGGAGGGAAAAAGGGAGAGCAAATCAGAGAGCGAAAGGAAGACTCGGAGCGGAGGATAGTTCGACACGTCCTAGGCATGAAGTTTTACATCGATGAAAAGGAATTTCGCAAGTACGATGCAAAAACAGGCAAAACTATAACCACCATGAGAAGTGACGGGAGGACAGGGAGGTTTTGTCCATGTACGTATTCCGATTACATCGCGAAAGGTGAAGGAGATCGGCCGCTTATGGATTGGATTGACGATGGACCGAGGGGATCAGGTTATTACCAGCAGGAATGCGTGGAGTTCGACGATAAGGAGTGGGAAGAGTGGGATAGAAATGATGTCATTGATGATGTTGGAAAAGAAGGACGGACAGAAGTTGCCAAGGAGTCGGAGGGTGGAAAAGAAGAGGGTGGAAAAGAAGTGGGTGCACAACAGGGAGCTGGAAAAGAAGAGGTCGTAGGAGAAAATTCGCTTAATCCTGAAGACGCAGAGGAATCAAAACAGGAACCAAACCCAACGGTTGCGTCGAAGAAACGAAAAAAGCGATTGAGACAGAAATTGAAAAAGCAACAAAAAAATGACAAAAGCGACAAAAACGATCAAGAGCGGTCAGACAAACAAGAGGAAGCAGTCGTCGAGAAGCAGTCGGAAGAAGTCGTCGATTGCGCGCAACAGGAGCAACAGCACGAGCAGAAGCAGGCGCAATTGCCGAAGCAGCCGGAAAAAGAAATCGTTGATTGCGACTGGTTCTGTGATTGGCAGCCAGAGCGGCTTTCTGACGGAGAACATCAACACGCGGATTCGGATCCTAGTGGCGATGATAACAGCGCTGATAATGGCGATGAGGGTTCGAAAGGTAATGGGAGCGGAAGTGAAAATGGATCCAAGAATGGCAATGCGACTCAGGGAAATGCGACTGAAGTAATGGACGTCGATTGGTTTCAAGGTTTGTATAGTGAAAATAGTGGAGGTGAAAATAACGGTGGGAGTGAAGATAACAATGCCAACAAAGAGTCCGGCGACAAAAAATCCGGTAACACAAATTCCGTGGATAACAATGATAAGGTTCTTAATTCTGACAAAAATAAAAATGCTTCGAGTAATGCAAACAAAAACGATGCCAACAACATGAACGACGATGATGACTCAGACGAAGATTTGGAGCTCCTGCGCAACGGAAATAGTGGGGGAATCACAATGAGCAGTCCGAGCGAGGAATGGCGATCAGGCTCGGTTGAGGAGGGCGTGCACAACACTGTTGATGCTAGCAAGTTCGTGCCTGGTTCGCCGAATTTTGATTGGGAAGCTTACAATGAGAATGCGCTGAGGGACTTCGGGGGGAAGAATGGTAGGCTAAAACTGAGATGGTCCGAGATCGGCGAGATTCAGATTGGTACGAAAATGACTTGTAGATTCATATTTGTTTTGAACACATTGTCATTATTTTGAATTCAATTCCCAACAATCATATGAAATCTCTCGTTTATTTCGTGCCCCAAGGTATGCTCATAAGGACATCGACGGGTCCGAATAGCGTCGGCACTACGTTTAGGAGGCCCAAAATAACCGGCCAGGGAGGCAGAGGAAGCAGTTACGATTGTGATCTGTCGTCTTTGGAGATAGCCAAGCTGAGGCAATGCGTCAATATAGGATTGAACAGCCGGAGTCCCAGCATAGGGATGAAAAGCCCGGGGTTGCTGTTTGGGGATGATGACAAGTTGAGCCCGAATCGGAATGACAAGTCGGGCCCAAGCCGGAATTCGAATGCGTCGTCGGTGAACCAGAATTTGAACTCGAGTGCGTCGCTGAGTGATAATCAAAAAATCAATGTTCACGATTTCAATTTGAACGGCTCGGCAAATGCGAGTAGTAGCAGCAGTAGCAGCAGCAATGCCCATAATAAAATGCCAATTACGGCTAGTCCTTACAGCAATAATAAAGCTACTGGGAGCTCCTACTCGCTGCAGAGCCCGGCTCTGACCCACACTAACATTGGAATTACAATGGCAAGTGGTAGTAGCTTCAGTAACTCAGAGTTTCCTGTGAACAACTTCCTCGGCGAAGGTCTCAAGAGCCCTACTAAGTTAGGCAGTAATTTAGGAGGTTCGAAAAGTCCCACTAAGATGTTCACGGTTAACTCGAAAACTTCGAAAAGAACGTCGAAATTGGTGGAAGGCAGTCCAAAAAAAAGTCCAAACAAACCGCAAGACCGCGGCCGTGGGCGAGAGCGGGAGCCGCGGGGACGCGCGTTGGAGCGTGAACAGCAGGAACAATATCAAAAAGAATATCAAAAACAATATCAAAATCAACAAAAGTCGCAGAAAAGTAACTTGAAAGCACGAAGTCAGAATGACCCCGCTTGGATGGACACCGAGATACTAGATACAGAAATGGTAGAGAAGGATTTCAGAATGATGAATGCGGAGCAGAATCTTTCAATTTGGGACGAAGGAGAATTGAGAGCTGCTGCGTGTTGTGCTGGAGAATTTGGGGATGGTCGGGAGGATAATGAAGATGATAGTGGAGATCAGAATGAAGATGGTGACGATGATGATGATCAAGATGCCAGTCAAAATGAGAATCAAGATGGTGATCAAGAGCACGATGCCAATAATGCGGAGAACAAAAGTCTAAGACTCACCGAGGGGCAGCACTCAAGTGCCGAACCGGAAATCATAATGCCTCCCTGCGGCAATTGCAGTGATACCGCGACGCCGAATGTTTTGCGAATGCGGAGTAATAGCATAATCGATGGCATTAGTACTACTAAATTCAGGGAGGGGATGCACGAATCAGAATCCCGCCGAGAACTCCTCAAAAAGAGAATGGCCGAACAGGCGGCGAAGAAGAAATTGAAGGAGGCGGCGGCTGCAGCTGAAACACCTGCAGCTTCAGATGACGCGGAGTCATCGATGGTCACTGCCCGGACGGAACCGGAATCATCAATGGTCTCTGCTCGAACAGATCCAGACGAACGACGTGCTTCTCCGAAACAAAAGCCTAAGGCAAAAGGAGTAGTCGCCTTCCCCAAAGGTAGCGCCGATCGGTACGCTAGCGACTCCGACTCCTCATCCGAGGACTACACGTCGAAGAATGTCAAGTACTCTCGCAGTCACGACGACGATTCGGACACTGACTCAGATTCGGACGGAGCGGAAGAAATTAATCTGGCGTATTTTCATCGAGAAGCTCGGAGTGATCCGGATGGAGTTTTTGAGCAGCTGATGAGCGAGTTTGAGAGCTACACACCGAGCAATACTGAGGAAATGGAAGATGGCCCTGAAGGACCTGAAAGGCCGAAAAGGAAGAAACAGAGACCAGTGGCCGGAAGGTCACCGCCGGGGTCACCGGAAAGGGCGCCTGCGGGCAGGGGGAAAGGAGGAGGAAAAGCCGGAGCGAAAGGGAAAGGAGGAAAAAAAGGAGCACAGAATGGCACCGTGACTGTGAATACACAGGGCATGGAGCGTGATTCGCGCAATGTCGGGGTCGTTGAGACTTTTGTCAGAACTGTGGAAAATGGAATTGCGAGGGCTGTATCGGCTGTGGGATTGGGGGGAACAGGCGCGGCCGACGCAGAAGATGATGATGACCCTTCCTCCCAAAGCAGTTTCAGTATGTCGGATGAAGAGCGAGGGTCTGATGATAATGATACCGCATTGCGCCCTGGCGAGACGGAGGAACAGAGGAGAAAGAGACTAAAAAAGAAGAAAAAGAAGAAGCAAAGAGCGGAGAGAGAGGCAGCGGAGCGCACGAGGGAGCGGCTTCGGGAGCAGCATAGACTCGAAGAAGCGGTACTGTCCGGAAACGCGGGGGGAGCGTCGAACACGTATTCTAATTCGTGTTATGCTCCACAAAAAGGTCTTCACAAAATAATGAATGAGGTTCTCATAGAGTCATACTTGCCCACTAAATAGAACTTCAGTCGGAGTAATTAATATGGAAACTACTGTAAACTTCTCAAAACAAACTTCAATCTCAATCTTATAGCAATACGTTCAATCCAATCAAATCCATTCAGCGCCCAAACCCGCCGCCCCCGAATCCCCAATTCGACGAGGAGCGCCGCAGATCTGGGTTTCGAAGATTCCACCAGTAGCGAGGAGATAGCGGCTGTGCCTGGTGGAGCAAACCCGGCTAGGGCAACAAGAAAGAAGAAAGCGAAAAAGGAGGTGAAAGGAGGTATTTTAATATTGACGCATGACTCAATCGGATTTACTATTTAGTGGGCAACAATAATCGTGGACAGCATTAAGTAATGGACAGTATTGATCTATTGAATTTTCGGGATGTGCTCATTGTGCTTCTCCAACATTACATAGTGCATTGAAATTTAGTATTGAAAATGTCGATTCATACCGCTTAATATTCGGATATAATATTAATCAAGGTACCAAGCTGGAGCAGTGGCGCCAAAAACGCAGGCTGCATGCCACACCCAGCGATGTCCGCGACGACCTGATGGAGAAGCACCGGGGTGACCGGGGCGTATGTTGGGAATTCTGCGGGGAAGGGCAATGGTTTCTGTGGTGCTGTGGAGTGGTGTTCGTGGTGCTCGTCACGTGGGTGGCTATTGTTTTGGCGACGGGGAATGTTTGGTTTGGGATGGGGAAGGGGGGGAGTGGGTGAAAGGGTTCGGGTATTGGGGTGAGGGGGGGATGGGAGGCATTTCATGAAGTAATACTAATTACATCCGGAAGTAACTTAGATTACACTTGATAATATCAAATAAGTTATGTATATTTACAACATGATTCGCCCAGATCAGATTGTAAGAGTACTTATTAGATCAGATTGTACTGGGGATCTTCCCCAATCATTAACTTATGCTGATAATAGTGATTGTACTTTGAAAAAACTCGTATTATTGTCTTCACAAATATTCATTGACAGCTGTATTGGAATTTATTGCCTGGTGTTGGTATACTATTCGTATTCAAAATGATGTTGGTATTGGTATTAGGTTCCTACCGACAAAGTCGCATGAAAACAAAGTCGCGTAAACTCACATATTATAAGCTCAGTGAAAGTCACATGAAATCAAAGTCATATCAAATCGCATAGAGATTTTAGGTTGCAGATGTTCAAGTCGTAATTTACATTGTATGATCCGATTAAATCAATGGAGAAAAAGTAAATCGCATGAAAAGAAATTACATCAAAAGAAATCGCATGAAAAGAAATTACATGAAAATGAATCGAGCATGAAAAGCTAGTAAGGAAGTGCCAATCACATATCAAAGACGATCGGTGTTTGAAGTCCAACTTGTACTAAGTAATTCAATTTGATTTGTCTGTAATCAATCAATTAATCAGCGCGTCGTTGCAGCGCATCGTGGAGAATCACTAATTGGATTAAGTCCGTGGTGGGGATGTATTGAAAACAGTTGTTATGTGGGGTGAATGAGTTTCGGTTGGTGTCAATCTAGGTCGTTGAAGTTGTGCAATAGCGAGAAAAACGGTGTTAAACTCGTAATGTTCAAGCAAATTTAAAGAATTATCAATTCATTGCTTGGTAAATATAGAGTTTTCATAGGAGTCGCGCGATCAGGTCCGGTGAGTATTTAAGGTGAGTACTAGGCACACTATATTTTCGTGATCTCCCTCTGAATCTGAATCCTAGACTCTTTTCCCCTATTATATACCCCTTCCCCTGCCTCCTCGCCCCTCATGGCGAGCGCCACCCAGTTGGCTCGACAGAAGGCGTATGCCCAGCAATCCGTCGGCTTCTACCCGGAGCACGCCCAGATCTTCGTCAAGTTTGTACAGGAATTCGAGGATGAACAGTACACTAAAACTCATTGGAAATTAGAGGCTACGTGCATTAGATTTAGTAATAGTAAGCGTAATAATAACAGGATTGCAAATTGGAATTCAAAATTGAATTCGAGGGCGAACAGTTAGGAGCAATGTTTGGTAAGTAGTATTCAGTGCACTGCTCAAAAGACTAAGTGAAAATCCAAATTCCAATATTAACGGACAAACCTGCTGGACAACTGAAAAGAAAAAGCTCAAGTGACAACATAATAATACTGCCTCTCCCAGTAAAACATTAATACTTGATCCAATCTTAAGGTACATGCACCCCAAATTCCTGCACAAGAAGTATATGGGGCTGTTGCAGGACATCGCGGATCACAGATCGGAGACAATCCAAGTGGAAATCCAGGAAATTAATGCGTGGTGCACCCAGCAGGTGAGCGCTGTTTAGCACTGATTTACTATTAGGATGCATCTAATTTGGTACCTGATATTCTACATTTCCTAGTTTAATAGTATGATTATCTCTCATTGGAAATTGATAATAATATTAGTGAAACTTGATTGACAAAAATGATTTGATATAAAATCGCACACTGTCACTTCTGAGCATAACTCAGTGATCAATTATTGTCCCAGGCCGAAGCAGAGGGGAACCCCACCCTGTACCAGTGGTTTTGGGAGGGCCTGAAGACGAATACATGGCGGTACCAAGAGCTTTTCTATGAGGCGTGCTGCAGTGTGTTCCCTGATCCGGACCCTCACGTTATAAATAACGCGACCCAAGAGAAGTTCCACTTCGACAGCGAGAATTGGCGTGAGAATATTATGCTGACAATATGAGGCAGGAAAAAATGAACTTCGACAGCGAGAACTGGCGTGAGGATATTGTATGAACAACATGAGGCAGGAGAAGATCCACTTCGAAAGCGAGAGCTGGCGTGAGGATATTATGTTAACAACATGAGGCAGGAAAAAATCCACTTGGATAGCGAGAGCTGGCGTGAGGACACCAAAACTCTTTAACCATTAATAAGAACGAGCAAATCGAAAGATACTGCAATATTGAAAATTTCAATTTGAATGACAGATACAATAAGTACTCGAATACTACTCACTTCTCCGAAAAAGGAAGCGAACAAAACAATCCTCAGGCCAAGCCGCGCGCGATTCGGTGGATCAAATTCAGGCGCAGCAGCAGGAGCAGGGCAGTGCAGCCCCACCCGCAAACAAGAACTCGCTTGTTCCACCGAAACTTCAGTACCCGTTCGAAGTGCGGTTTTGCGCGACCGTGGCGAAAGACGACAGTGATATCGTCAAGGCTATGCGCGATGTAAGGGGAACTTCAAATTTCAAAAATTCTTTATCAGTATTTCGAAGGCGAAGGCGAATGACAGCGAATAATTGTGCAGTGAATTTGAAATTTGAAAATCAAAAGTATTAACACTGGGTACTATTCACACAGACAGCGTAGATACTAAACTAAAATCATAAAATGGTGAATGACATGCAAAAAATTAAAATGCTTCAGAAACATCAATATCCCTACAGGTCAAAGCCGACATGATCGGGAAGTACGTGACGTTTAATGGGATTGTTAGTCGGTGCACCCCTGTGAAGCCAAAGGTCCAGGTTGCGGTTTATGGTTGCGAACTGTGCGGAGCTCGCCTCTTTCAGCTCGTAAACGCGGATGAGTAAACTAATATCATGGTTGCGAACTGTGCGGAGCTCGCCTCTTTCAGCTCGTAAACGCGGATGAGTAACCTAAGATCCCCTGAGTACTGCAGTTTGATTCACTTGAGTTTGATCTTCGGAAAGATTTTCACTTCAGTTTGACTTGAATACATTGAATTTTCACGCACAATGTTCAAGGTACACGCCCCTAGTCGAGTGCATTTCCCAGAGCTGTAAGTCAGCTAGCAAGTTCGGCAAATTGAGCATGGCGGTGTCCGGAAGCAAGTACATCAACTACCAGGAAATGCGGGTGCAGGAGATGAGCGCTGAGGTGAGGAATATTATTCATATGAAGTAAATCAACTACCAGGAAATGAGGTGTCCAGGAGAGCTGAGGAGCTCCGAGGTGAGGAATATTATTGATATGAACAAAACTCGATCAATGTGAAGTAAGTTCATCAATCAATATCAGGGACTAGTCTTAACGAGTAAACGATGAAACGTAATACTTCCTAATTACGACTGCTATAAATTACACACATACATACATTCAGGTTCCCGTCGGCTCCATCCCCCGGCATTTGAACGTAATTTTGGAAGGAGACACCGCCAAAAACTGTGCCCCCGGTGACGCCGTCACGCTCTCAGGGTGCTATCTACCGCATTTGCAGGGAGGATTAGGATTTGGTGGTGAGGTGGAATAGTTGAACCTAGTGGAACCTAGTGGAACCTGGGGAGGTCCTGCGTGGGAGAGCGAGCGGCTCTTGTGGTGAGGACCAGGTGGAATAGTTGAAAGTTGAAAAGTAGGAAAATCGTAATTCCATGTTACTATCACAGCAACACGTTGCAGAATTTAAAGCACTTGCTCATTGCAATCTCACTTGCTCTTGTAACACTCGGTAATATTGACTTGTAATCTTACGTTCCCTAACCTCCCTCAGCGCCACAAGTGGTGAACTTCGTGCACGCGCACAGCATTACGCACCACAAGCAGGGATACATACTCAACAAGCAGCTCGGCGTCAGCCTGGATACGCAGGTGAGGAGAGCAGCAGGCATACATACTCAACAAGCAGCTCGGCGTCAGCCTGGATACGCAGGTGAGGAGAGCAGCAGGCATACATACTCAACAAGCAGCTCGGGGTCAGCCTGGATACGCAGGTGAGGAGAGCAGCAGGCATACATACTCAACAAGCAGCTCGGGGTCAGCCTGGATACGCAGGTGAGGAGAGCAGCAGGCATACATACTCAACAAGCAGCTCGGGGTCAGCCTGGATACGCAGGTGAGGAGAGCAGCAGGCATACATACTCAACAAGCAGCTCGGGGTCAGCCTGGATACGCAGGTGAGGAGAGCAGCAGGCATACATACTCAACAAGCAGCTCGGGGTCAGCCTGGATACGCAGGTGAGGAGACGAGCTGTGCTCATAGTCACTAGTGGTTAAGTAATGTAGATCTGATTATTATACTCAGGAAATACAAATTATACACATGCACTTCATACAGGATCGGTCAATTAACATTCACATATCATATAACAATATTATTAAAGAAGAAGCGCATACCCCCGACGAACAAAACAGTAGTAATTAATTACATGTGATAAAACTCCCCAGCGATGGCCTCCAAGGATCCTAAGATGTTCCAGAAGTTGGCCTCCCCTTGTCACCATTCAAATCAAAGAGCTTCTTCTTTTTTCTCATAAATTTGAAAATGAAATTCTTCTCTTTAATACCCCTTATTCCGCCGAAGGATTACCGCCAGAAGTATTATGATACGCAAGCAAACGACTTTAGCTGGACCGAAGCAAGTTGAGCGTGTCTCACTCACATCTCTGAGCAAAAAAACTCAAAATGAACCTCCCCAGCTAGAGATGGCCTCCAAGGATCCGAAGATGTTTCAGAAGTTGGCTGACAGTATTGCACCTCAAGTGTTCGGCATGAGCGATGTGAAAAAGGCTCTTCTGTTGGCTTGGTCCCAGTGTGGACATAGTGTGGACGTGATAAAGATAATTGTTGCTAGAAGATTTGGAGGAAATTTCGAAACTGGTAGATAAGCCACATTTGTATAAAGATACCGCGCGTATATTTGAAATTAAATTTCTTAGGAGAATTCTCATGATGCCGCTTGTATATTTGAAATTTCCTCCGAATTTGGACCGAATTTCCTCCTTTATCTGGGCTCACATTGCCATTGGCTGATTGGACCCAATTGGACACAGGTTGGCGCTCGTTGGGGGCTGCGGGAAGCAGATGAGTGATGGCATGAAAGTCCGAGGCGACATCCACATAATGTTGATGGGCGACCCCGGGGTCGCAAAATCCCAGCTGCTCAAGCAGGTCTGCAACGTGGCGCCGAGGGCGGTAGGGGAAAATCATTCATGTAAAAGATCGCAAAATGTTTTGTAGAAGGAACAACGAGAAGGACGTACCGCAGACAGAAGTCAATACTCCCAAGTGTCGATCCTCCCAAAAGTCGAACTCCCCAAACTCCACCCTCTCAGGTCTACACCACCGGTAAGGGTTCGTCTGGTGTGGGTCTGACGGCGACTGTGTCTCGCGACAACACTACGGGGGAGGTTTCATTGGAGGGAGGTGCGTTGGTGATTGCCGATTCCGGAGTCTGCTGCATCGATGAATTCGATAAGATGGAAGAAGGCGATCGGTCGGCGATTCATGAGGTAGGCACTTATTTGAGAGGAAATTGATTAAGAGGGAGGAAGGAGATCGATCGGCGATCCACGAGGTAATTAATAATGGCTCCGAAGTGTGGCAAAATGAGGAATTCAGAAAGAATAATTTTGACTTGAATTTACGAGAATTTTGTAGTTACTGCACGAACTTTCGCGGGAAATTCTTAATTCAATCCTTCAATGAGCCCATTTCGGACACAGGTAATGGAGCAGCAATGCGTAAGCATCGCCAAGGCCGGCCTGAGTACCAGCTTGAATGCGCGAACAACGGTCTTTGCTGCGGCGAATCCTATTTTCGGACGCTACAACCCGGACAAGTCCCCCATCGAGAACATGGGACTCCCGGCGTCGCTGCTGTCGCGTGAGGGGGATGATAGATATTGCTTGGAAATCGTAGATATTGGTTGTAACGACACCTTTTTACACCGATTACTTTTACATCAGACGTATTTAATACGTGTATTTCACATTAATAAGTACGTGTATTGCACCTTAAACGTCAGACCTGACGTCGAGTGATTACTTTATTAATAATCAGATCCAACGTCAACTTTCAAGTCTATTAAGCGTATAGTACTACTTGTACTACACAGCCCTGAATGAAATTAAATGACATGGACACAAACCATAACCGTGTCAAAACTCCATACGGAAACCAGGTTTCGACCTCAAGTTCTTGCTTCTGGACATGGTTGACAACACGAACGATTTGAATCTCGCTTCCTACGTCCTCGACGTCCACAGGAGAGGGCCGGGCAGCGAAAAGGCGCAGGTGAGGAGGAGAAATGTAATCGACGTCCACACGAACATTGAACAAGAGCAGCGAAAAGGCGCAGGTGAGGAGAAGGAATGTAAATATGTCTGGAAAACAATTGTTGGTACTCAGTTGCAAGCAATTATACTGAGGACGTCACGGTCCATGCTGCAGTTTTCACTATGTAGCTTTCCATTTAGTATACTGATGGCTTGGCTCCTTTGCAAATTGCAAAAACTGAATACTGTCTGCATGATTTCAAGATCCCGATTTCAAGATCCCGATTTCAAGATCCCGATTTCAAGATCCCGATTTCAAGATCCCAAATCATATGATCTGTATGATTTCTAAATGTCTCTTCCCGCAGGAATCTCGCCACTTCGATGTTGACTTCATCCGGGCGTATATCAAGCGCGCCAAAGAGTACTCCCCGCTGATCCCGCAAGCGTTAGAAGAAAAAATCGTGCTCCGATACGTGAAGATGCGCGAGGAGGAACGTACCAATGATGAAAGAGATGAGAGGAAGGATTATGGTGAGAATAGATGAGCGTTGATCGAAATTGCACGCACCTTCTTGCATTTAATTACTTAGTACAATCGAATCTTACAGTGAATAATACTCTCAAAGTCTTCTCCTGCAATTTAATCATTCCCTAATCCCCAGTCACCCCCCGCCAACTGCTCGGTATGATCCGCCTCGCCTGTGCTCGCGCGAGACTGCGATTCAGCAATGTGATCGAAGAATCGGATTGGGAAGAGGCTATCCGCCTGACGGAGGCAAGCAAGGCGAGCGTGACGAACGGTGGTGCAGGAAACAGAGAACGCACCGAATTTAACATGAACCAAGATTTGCACGATCAGGACGTGGAGATGGACGATTTGGGTAAGGGTGAACCAGGACCTCCATGATCAGGACATGGAGATGGACCATTTGGGTAAGGATGAATCAAGAGGCCTGCACGACCAGGACGTGGAGATGGACGATTTGGGTAAGGATGAATCAAGATGCCTACACGACCAGGATGTGGAGACGGACGATGCGGGTGAGGAGACCTCCATGACCGGGATGATAAATGATGTGGAGATGGAGGATGCGGGTAAGGATGAATTAAGAACTGAGATGGAGATCTATTTTCGAACAAACAAAAAATCCCCGATAATCCATTCAAAGAAAAAAAATCCGCGAGGAAGAAAAGAAAAACCCACGACGACATCGACGAAAAGAAAAAAGATAATTATCCCTCAGACCTCGACGACGACGCCTTGGACAAGCAGAAGATGGCCCGCGACCTTGGATCACGCGTTGGTGGCGCCAACATCACCAGAGACATGTTCCAACAGGGAGGCGAGACCGACTACAAAACGGAGATCTTTACCTTATTGGAGAAGGCGTTTACGATTGCGGGGAGTGGTAGTCTATTAAAGCATTTGCACTGAAGAATGAAATTCAAAAATCTGAGATACTAATACGCATGCCTCAAGTTTTCGCACCGAATGAGTTGCCAATATTAAGCAAACGACGAAATGGAGATCACGCATAGGAATTAATATCTACGATTCGCAATCACGAGTCGATGTAGTTCATTTAAATGTGGAGGATATACGAATCCCTTTTTCTTCTATTTACAAATATCTCAAAGTCTTCATTCAGTGTTTCACATTACTACTTATTATAAGCGAATCCGGTGCAACTAAAGGCGCTCTCGTTCCTATCACATTTTTCCTTAAGGTACTCCCGTTCATCTGACGGAGCTGAATCAGCATGCGGTGAAGAGTGGCTTCTCCGACCAGGAATTCCAGGAGACGGTGGACTTTTATATGGGTATTGGCGTATTGGAGTATAACGATTCCAGCAAGACGGCGCTGCAGTGGATTAACAACTGAGCGGGTTCATAATAATGATAGGAGTGGGTGATAACTGATTGCGGGGATAAAAAAATGCCGATGGTGGGATTGTGGTAGGGCGGCTAGGTGGGCGAGGATATGATATCGAGTGTGGGCGGGGGTATGTCACGTGGTGTAGATCATGGCATGGATTTTCGGGAGTAGAATGTGAGATGGATTATGAGTCGGATGACAATCTACTGGCATAGGCAAAAACTCGACGGGTAAAATTAGAGATCAACAGGAATTAAAGAGGCTCGCTAGAGCGTGTTAATGACGAAAGTAGCATCTCTGATTAGCTATATGATACAAGTCAAACTATTTATTCGTGGTCGGTAATACAGGCGGTGTAGGATAAAATGGCAATAACTTCAGAAATGAACGACTTTGTTGACAAAATAGAAGAACTTCGTGCGATGTGTGTGTTTACAATGAACAGGTTTACTCCGTAGCAATCAAACAGGTGTTTAACTTGTCTGCGTAGTCATGTTGAGTAGCCGGTATATTATTTAATTTCCTTGCGATATTATTATTTCTATCCACAGCGGTGAACTCGAACTCTTTGATCTTGTTAGAAGCTTCACAGCGGTGAACTCTAACTACATTTTGCACTTCATTTCCGGACGATTCGGTGATTGTGGTAATCATAATACGTGAATCACGGAAAGGATATCGCGTTTCTCAAACATACAACAATGTTAGATCCGGCATATTACGGGGACACTCGAGTCTTGGTGGTGATAGTGGACATGCTGAAATTGGTCGGAATTATGATCTCGAATTAGCATTAATTACGGCGGTATCTAAATTCTGGTCATTTAGCAGAAGCGGCAACTATCAAAACCATCATGTTCAAGGAAGCATGCTTGAGCGCATATGTAAGACCGTAATTTCTCCATACATTGTCTATTCTCAGCTCTATTGCGTACTGGGACGGCGGCTATCACCGATCCCGAGTCAGATGGTGTTGTAGCTCTCGATATCATCATAGGATTATCAGATGACTGAAGGAACCGATAAACGATTGCGCATATCATTTTATTTTCCCTTGTTTCAAGGACATCTTCAATGCTATTAGTATATGAATCGAATTATTAGCACAACTACACTATATATCAGATGGTTGACGTAATGCTATGTGAACCGATTGTCATTAAATTAAAATTTAACTTCCGCATTCAATCTTGAACTTAAAAGACTTAATCTTATTTTCAAATTCTTATCAACTAAATTTCTCAAAGTCGCCGTCAGACGGAGCGAGGAGGTGGTCGAAGATGAGGTCGTAGGGTGGGATGCAGTGTTTAAGTGGACCAAGCGACCTGGGGGTTCTGCTTGCAACACACCAAAATTCGCGAGATTCAACTTGAAGTTGCTGCGCCCCTGCCTGGCATCACAATTATTATTCTTGCTGTCTATTCAGCATTCGATTCTCCGCAACCATGCACGTCCCTTCCCGGTTCTTTGGTGCGACGGGGAGCTTGCTCGCAACCAGCGTACTCACCTCGCGCAAGCTGGAATTGAAATCGGAAGCCAAGCAGACGTCTGCTACAACCACTAATCCTAGAGCAGCAGCTGCTGCACCAGCAACAGTAGTTCCACAATCGGCAGCTCCAGCCTCTGATGCGGATAGTCTAACGTCCCGCCTCGTAGCCTCAAGCGCACGCCATCGACCTTGGAATACCGGCACTCCTCCCACGTTTGGGAATGGAAGCAGCTGCAGGAACCAGGTTGACCGGCAACAGCGTCTGGTGAGGAACTGTTTGTTTTCCAGAACGGTTGTAGGATGCCAGGAGAGGTCACCGCTAGTACGGAAATGCATCAAATGCCAACAGAGAGTCACTTCACCCCGGAGGTGCGTGGAATGCCAGGAGAGGAGCGTGTCACACGAAACGACATCGTCAGCGAATGAAACGGCTGAAACCCCGAGTACTGGTAGTAGTACTGGCGACGACGCTGACGATTCGTCGTCGCCTTCCCCTGACTCATCAACCAGCATATGCTCTGAAGAAAACAACTTGCCTAATTTTTCCGCATCCGAATTGGACGGTCTTAATAATGGTGCCATTGTACTCGCTTCAGACAGTGGGCTCAGCGCCGACGCGAGTCTCGATAAAAGAAACGAAAACCATAATTATCATATGCCTTCTGACCTGACGGATAGTCGAGATAATCCAGATCGCATCACCTCCGAATGTACAAATCAGATTGCCAAGATTGACAAGAAATGCCCCAAAAACGACCACCAAGCCGTTCTGCCGCCTCCTCCTGCGGAAGCAGCAGACGTCGAAAATGGAGAGTTGCTGAGGAAGGTAGCCGTCAAAAACCAATACGCCGTCGATTTCAAATACCAAGCCAAGGCTCGAAACAGGGCCAGG
>Ga0099798_10216_pt1 | contig 19466 bp, 24 predicted proteins | sample Uncmet_Sort29A_1_FD_89870 | JGI IMG/M metagenome (GOLD analysis project Ga0099798, IMG submission 89870) | Marine eukaryotic communities from CALCOFI LINE 67, Pacific Ocean - CN13ID_Sort29A_1 | ecosystem: Environmental > Aquatic > Marine > Oceanic | place: Pacific Ocean: Monterey Bay | collected...
TTCTGGCTTTTGCTTTGGTTCCGTATTTTCGTATTTTCAGACTATTCCTTCGCAATCTGCGGAGGCATCCGAGGGGTTCAGATTCACGTTTCTATGCAGAAAAAGTGATAGTTTTACTGTAGAATTATGGAGCTGAAGAAATGAGGTTTTTTTTTGCCTATTTTCAAAGACCAAAGCAAAACCCAGTTATTACCGGGATTTGAGGGAGAAGTATTTGGGGAGTATGAGGATCAATGTCATTCAGAAGAACTTGATCATATGTTTGATGGTTCTGTACCATTAGGTAGTATGGATTTAGTGAAAGTAAGTCCTGAATATTCTTATAAACGTGGAGATTTTGTTTATTTTAACTGTTTTTGGCTTTGGTTATCTTTTTTGGCGTATTCGAAAACCTCGCAACTCGCGGAGGCAGCCGAAGGCTTCAGAATCATGTTTCTACATACTAAAAGATGCTTATTTCCTTAATGATCTTGGATTGCGAAGTCTATACTGTTTTACTCATTTTCAGATACCAAAGCAAAACCCAGATAAAGATACAAATACAAAAGGTAGGATTATGAAAGTAATTCATCAATTTCCACAGCAAAAACAATCTAGTAGTTCGAGTTCTTCTTCTCCTTCCAAATCTGAAACTCTCTACAATATTCGTCATTTTAAGAAATCGTTTACCGACTATAACGATATTGATAATGTGAGAAGAGATGAACTATTAGGTTTAGTTGATGTCAAACTATATAATGGAGATGATCATCTAAGTAGTAAACAAGAAGTGCAGTATCATGAAGTAGCTGTGGGAATGAAACCTGGTCGACTAGGAGTGAAGCTTGATGGTTTTGATACTATTAACGAAGTGTTTATTGATAGTCAGTTTCATGGTAAGGGTGTAAAGGTTGAGGCGGGGATGACTATACTCCAAGTTAATGGAGAGAGTTTTAGTAGAGAGCTATTAAGGAATGCTGTTGATGGTGGGAAAGATTATACTTTAGTTCTAGGAAAACCTCAAAAGCAATATATTACATCTATGGAGGTACTATTTAAAATCTTCGGTTTAGGCTTTAGAATTTTCTCGAAATGTCAGGGGTCCTTGTCATAGCAAAAAAATCGTCTCTTTTCGTTCTAAAACTGTTTCCATGGGACTTAGAAATTTAAGTTTCGAAACTCTCCTTTTAGGGTATTATAGACTCCATTTAGATTCATTTCTCTTGTAATTAAAAAGATTGCCGCTGCATTCTCTGGATTAAGGTAGAACATAGGAAGAAAGAGTGTATAGAATTTCTTCGTGCTAAGGGAATCAATATAGAAGACGATGATAATAGAAAGAAAGATAGTATTGGAGAAGATTTTAAAGACGCGAAAACTACTGGTAATAAGAATAACACTAATAACAGTAATGCTAGTACTACTAGAACGAAGACAAAACCTATTGGTTCTGATAAAGCTGATAGGAAGAAGGAAAACTTAAAAGAAAACAAAAATCCATATTCTTTAGTCGTTTGTCCTAATCCGAAGTGTAAGCAGGATAGAACAATGGTTCCGGATAAAAATCCAAACAAAGATGAAAACGATGCTAAAGAAACTAAATATGCTATCTGTAAGTTATGTAAAGAGAAGCAGAAGTTGTTATTTTGGGAAGTATTCGGTAATGTACCTAGAACGACAGCTGTTAATCGTTATCGTGTAATACCTGAGATGCAGAGACCTAGGATGTATGTGGACTTTGGTGTCTGTCCAGCAACTAATGAGAAAGGTGAAAAATGTTTATCTGATCTGGTTAAAGTACAACCTCAACATGAGAATTATTTCAAAGTAGCATGTCAATATGGTAAATGTACATATGGTAAAGGTAAAGCTAAAGATGATCGTAATATACTCTAAATTCCTTAATCCTAAACATGTGATTTTAGCCATATAAATTAGCCATTTTATTCATATAATTTCACTCAAATTCGTTAATTCTTTACCCGCAAGGATCAAGAGAAAAAGTTTAGGGTTCTGCTGCTTTTAAATTAGGTAAGTTTGGATATAAGGTTAAAAGTAGTATGGAAGATGCTGGGAGTATTTTTTTATCCTTAGATATTCAGCTTAGGGTTTAGATCTTCATATTGGGGCTCCTTGAATAATATCAAAAAAAAACACGTCTCTGCATTCTAGAAAGTGGCCTCAGAGCAAGAGTTTCTGAGAGACTTTGAGAGAAAGGCTTCAAAACTTTGGATTACGCTTAGATTACTTAGTCTTTATCTATATATGCACCAAACGGTAGTGCTAAAAATGAAACGAGTGAAGATGAAGATAGTGATAGTATTAGTGGTGAAGAAGATGATGAAATTCAAGAAGAAGACCTGTATGGATAAGACAAAGTGTTTGGGACGGCCGTAAGTGGCCGCTCCAAACACTATGTTTTATTCATACAAACTGACACAGATCCATCAATTATGTACCCGCGGATCAAGAGAAAACGTTTAGGGTTTTGTTTTTTATGGTTTAGGATTGAAGAAGAAGGAGAAGAAGAAGAAAAGAATGCTCATTGGGATAATAAGCAGACGGGACCGTTTATTATAGTTCTATGTTCTCAAGAGCACTTTCTTGAGTCTCAAACGAAGTATCATCAGAATCGAAATAAGAATAGCGCAGAAGCTAGTAAATCAAAAAGAGGAAATGCTGCATCAAGAGCTGGCTCTAAAAAGAATGTACTCCAATTACTTTACAACATATCGTGCCTAACCTTGGTAATTGCGTCATGATACTAATAGTATACCCTAAAATACTAGGTATATATTAACATAGAGAAGAGCTTGGCTTATTCAGATTCTGAAAAGACTTACTTATTTTACGAGTTGGAATAATTATTGATTTCACCAAATATGATATCGTTAAATATTAGGTAAAGAAGCCAGCCAGGAAGAATATGATGAAAAAGAAGTAGGAAAGTGATATTTGTTAAAACGTAAATCATGTTGAATTTTTGTGCTCAGTTTTGGTGGCTATACGAAATAGTTCTCTCACAAAGTTGAGGAACACGATATTAATAATGAATTATAAACAGTCTGATTCCCTTTATTTGATCTTCGAAAACGAAGTATCTTTTTTGAGTCAAACTTCGAAGACGAAGTATCTTTTTTGAGTTAAATAGAAATAGCTTGAATGAAAAAATTACATTGATAGGCATCTTGAAATAATGTTCTCAAATAAGTTTATTAATATACGTTTTAGGTCAGAGGTTTTTGAGAAATAGAATGCTAATCTGTCAATTGCGTTTATCATAAATTAATATACCAGGGCGTATTCGTGATCCTAATGCAAGCTAGAAAATCTAGAATATCGCTTCATTATGAGTAGATAAAAATGTGCGTTTCCCAAATCCATCTAAACACAAATCGTTTGTAAATGTTATTTAATTTATCGGTCGTCCCTTTCTGAAACTCAGCACAGTAGCACAGCTTATATAGGCTGGCTACATCTAGCAGTATCTATGATATCTGATGCTCAGACCTAAAGTCACTAACTTTATTCTGTTTCACACTAACTTTATCCTGTTTCACACTAACTTTATTCTGTTTCACACTAACTCTGTTTTGTTTCACACTGACTCTGTTCTGTTTCACACTGACTTTATTCTGTTTCACACTAACTTTACCCTGTTTCACACTAACTTTATCCTGCTTCACACTAACTTTATTCTGTTTCACACTAACTTTATCCTGTATCACGCTAACTCTATTCTGTTTCGCACTAACTTTATTATGTTTCACACTAACTCTGTTTTGCTTCGCACTAACTCTGTTCTGTTTCACACTGACTTTATTCTGTTTCACACTAACTTTATCCTGTTTCACACTAACTTTATCCTGTTTCACACTAACTTTATTCTGTTTCACACTAACTTTATTCTGGTTCACACTAACTATATCCTGTTTCACACTAACTTTATCCTGTTTCACACTAACTCTGTTTTGTTTCACACTAACTCTGTTCTGTTTCACACTAACTTTATTCTGCTTCGCACTAACTTTATTCTTTTTCGCACTAACTCTGTTTTGTTTCACACTGACTCTGTTCTGTTTCACACTGACTTTATTCTGTTTCACACTAACTTTATCCTGTTTCACACCAACTTTATCCTGTTTCGCACTAACTCTATTCTGCTTCACACTAACTTTATCCTGTTTCACACTAACTTTATTTCTGTTTCACACTAACTTTATTCTGTTTCACACTAACTTTATCCTGTTTCACACTAACTTTATTCTGTTTCACACTAACTCTGTTTTGTTTCACACTGACTCTGTTCTGTTTCACACTGACTTTATTCTGTTTCACACTAACTTTATCCTGTTTCACACTAACTTTATCCTTTTCACACTAACTTTATTCTGTTTCACACTAACTTTATCCTGCATCACGCTAACTCTATTCTGTTTCGCACTAACTTTATCATGTTTCACACTAACTCTGTTTTGCTTCGCACTAACTCTGTTCTGTTTCACGCTGACTTTATTCTGTTTCACACTAACTTTATCCTGTTTCACACTAACTTTATCCTGTTTCACACTAACTTTATTCTGTTTCACACTAACTTTATTCTGGTTCACACTGACTTTATTCTGTTTCACACTAACTTTATCCTGTTTCACACCAACTTTATCCTGTTTCGCACTAACTCTATTCTGTTTCACACTAACTTTATTTCTGTTTCACACTAACTTTATTCTGTTTCACACTAACTTTATCCTGTTTCACACTAACTTTATTCTGCTTCACACTAGCTTCATCCTGTTTCACACTAACTTCATTCTGTTTCACACTAACTTTATCCTGTTTCACACTAACTTTATTCTGTTTCACACTAACTTTATTCTGCTTCACACTAACTTTATCCTGTTTCACACTAACTTTATTCTGCTTCGCACTAGCTTCATCCTGTTTCACACTAACTTTATTCTGTTTCACACTAACTTTACTCTGTTTCACACTAACTTTATCCTGTTTCACACTAACTTTATTCTGTTTCACACTAACTTTATTCTGTTTCACACTAACTTTATCCTGTTTCACACTAACTCTGTTTTGTTTCACACTAACTTTATTCTGCTTCACACTAACTTTATTCTGTTTCAAACTAGCTCTGTTTTGTTTCACACTGACTCTGTTCTGTTTCACACTGACTTTATTCTGTTTCACACTAAGTTTATCCTGTCTCACACTAACTTTATCCTGCTTCACACTAACTTTGTTCTGTTTCACACGAACTTTATTCTGTTTCACACTAACTTTATCCTGCGTCGCACTAACTCTGTTCTGTTGTAAGATTTTCCGTGAGACTAGATCCGTCTGATTCGTGCATTATTACCAACTACGTTGATGAACTCTATAATCGTTGAACACTTTCTAGTTTTCATGAATCATGAAGCGAAATGAATCTCTGTTGTAAGTGTGGAAGTATTTTCGCCGACTAGGATTGAGATTATAAAGGAGTTATTTATGAGTATAGGAATATGAGTTAGGAGGTTATGTTTACCACTTAATTTATGGTATTCGATTATTAATCTTTCTCTTTAGTACGTTTTTCCTTTCTTTATATGTAATTTGTAACCTTTAGTGAATAGATAATAAATTAATTAAAATCCTCCCAAACGCTACATACAACCATGACGACCACTCAGCAAGAGGTCACTGCAATTTCAAATGTTTCTTAAAATACTAATTTTAAGCTTTCGAATATTGAGATTACTAACTCCTAACAGAGATTCATCTTTCTCCTTGTAGAAAGTTTCGACGTTTAAAATTTACGTATTTGCATTGAGTTAATCAAGGTCCTCTCACTTTCCAGATGAATAAGGTACTTCATGATTGGTTCCAACCCTATGACATTGAAGATCAAGAATCAATGGTGGTAATTTGAATAATTAAATTTCTTAAAAAGTGAGAGCCCAACGAGTATTGAATGGGTATTAATTTCTTAGAGCTGTTTTTAAGCCTTGGGGATCGGATGGATCGTACAGTGAAAGGTAGTTAGAGTAGGTTGTTTTACTTATTATTTAGGGATTTGCATACTATGATAATGATGCTATTTGGGAAAATGTAATAAAAGAATCAAATGAACTCTGGAGAAAGAAAGATAGTAGGAATCCTAATAGTAGTACCTAATAACATATAGATGTTAAAACCTTTGATTTGAAAAGAGCGCAAAATCATGGCAAAAAATACACGAAAACATCTGTAGAATCGTTCGAATTATGTTAATATGGTGCCGGCCTTGAGTACTTTTTTGGATGGTCGCTTTATTTTCTTGAAAAAGATAGTAAGAGTACTACTACTACTACAGTAGCTGGAAGTAATTCTAATACTCCTACAGATATTAGCTATACTGCCTCGTCACCATGTCAAGAGGAACTAGAAGACGAAGAAATTCTAGAAATGTTAGCTAAGATAGAATTAGCAGAAACGGATATTAGAAGTGCTTAAAAGAATCCAATTTTTTTATGAGACTCAATTTGCGCGACCTTTCGAGTTACAACTATTAGTAGCCGGCTGAACTTTTTAGTCTAAGATGAAAGAGTAGAGTATTTTTCGTCAATATAGAGTTTCAATAGATCTATACTAAAGTTTTCTTCTTTAAGGTACTACTACAGCAGGATCAGCAGGTTATAAACCATTACCAAATCCTACTAGTCCTCAAGCATCTATTGAATATAGTTCTAGTTCAATCTCTGATTCGTGGTTAATTAGAATGCAAATAGCAAGTTTACGTGATTTAAAGTTAGATAGTACTAGTTCTAGTGTAACAGGTGACATGGTGGAGAGATTCCACGGGGTATATGACTATGCTCCTCAAGGACCTCCGTCATTCCATAGTATGGTATTGGTACTTATAAACGATTTATTCGTCGAGTAGATCCTTTTAAATAAAGATTGAAATCCTGAGACTAAAATAATTCGTAATTTAGTAAAGTGAGTATTCCATAATATTGATAGTAAATAACTGTCCTTTAAATCTCTTAATTCTAGTCTAGTGGTTTTGGTCCACAAAATCATATACTTTCTATATGGAAAAGCGATGATTTTTTATATAATTATGCTGCCGGCTACTTGAAGGCCAATTTGTTTTTGAGAGTGTTTATTAATTAGAGAGGGAATGGTTCTTCTAAACGTTTTATAGATCTTAATGTAGCACAAGATATCTGGCCGGGGATAGGACTTAAAATTATTTGGGTACTACGTTAATTCATAATAATTAAGGTATCTGAGTTTAATGAACAAACAAGAAACTTCTCTCTTAGAGAAGAGATATTACTTAATTTTTCCTTTTAGCTATCCTAACCCTAACATTCAAAATTACTCAACTAGTAGTTACTAGAAGAGACTTTCAGAAAGCCGTAGCTTACTTTTTGAAATTGAACTATGAAGGCTGTTATTTTCTAAGGATAGGAAACAAAGGTAATTTTTTCTTGAATAAGGTGCCTGACCACTTAATTAAGGAGTTTGTATTAGATAGAACGGAGAGACCAGGTGTTTTAGTAGTAGGGGAGAGTTTTTTTGATTTTTCTTTTTAAGACTGATATACAATAGCTAAGAGTTGTTTTTCAATAATGTTTTTTTTTGTGTAAGTTTTATAAGGCTGCATTGTCTTCGTATGAAATGTAAGTTCTGTCTTTTAAGGACGCGTAATTGCGCTACATTCCTTGTATTCCTATACGTTTGAATTACTATAATTCTATTCTTTTCAATATCCATTAATTCGTTTATATCATTGTAACATTTTTTTTCATCTATGCTGGTTGTGTTTACTTTACGTAATACATTGTTGTTATCGGTTCTAACTCTCTTATCAATCGTTGACTTTTTAATCTTTCGAAGTTCAGAATCAGATACTAAATATGTCGATACATTTAAATGAAATTCTGTTCGTGAATTTAGATATGAAACTTTAGCTGTGTTGAGTCTTTGAAAACGGGAACGGCTTCTTTGATGACAGAACTACTATTCCAAATGACAGAGAGAAATAAAACTTATATACTAGATCTTAAATAAATATCAGATAGTCATTATACTTATCATGGTTCCTCCTCCTCAACTTCCTTCTATACAGGGTGCTTCCTTCCAACCACAATCCACAAACAGTCAAAATCTACAACAACCACAACAAGCTTGCATCCAACTAGATGAAAAGGGTGATTACATTCTCGGCATGGCTGAATGTTTCATCAAGAAACGTGTGAACAATCCAACATTATATGGAATATGGCAGCCAGGATTTAACTATATGAAAAATGGTAGCTATCAGTATGTGGTGAATGAGAACGGTCATGTTATCTCTTCCAATGGAAGAGATTGCAAATCAGATAGGGTTTGGATCAAGGTGGTGCATCCTTTTGCTAGTAATAATACACGTTTTCTTCGTTTCAACGAATGGAGGGAGTTAGTACATAACACTGGAGGAGGTTCTCTCGAAGACTATAAAGAACAGAAACATTGGATAAGATTCTGCGAGTTATCTGAAGAAAATCATAATAGATTATTGAACTCTTATAAAGTTTCTCAAGGATTCAACACTTTTCGTGGTAGTTCTGGTTCACATGGTGGTGGTGTAGCTAGATTTGGGTATGAAGCTGTGAAAACCAGTGAAGTAGAAAAGAAAAAGCATAGAACTCACCTCCATAACAATCCTCACGACATCTTAGCGGATCAAATTCCTAAGGTAGATCTTCGAAAGAGAGAACAACGCAAAAGAGATGCAGATAGAAATGTCAAAAGAATGGCTTGGATGGAATCAGGAAAGGTAAATCGATGTGACATTTTAGAAGTTTCAGAAACGCGAAGTGACTCTCTTTGTCACACTAGCTCAAAATTCTACCAGAATGCATAATTTTAAGCATTTCAAACCATGAATTATGGGTTTAGGATTGAGTTGTTTTAAGATTGAGATGTTAAAAGTTTTCTAACATTATAAGGTAGATGGCATGAGCCAAAAGAGAAAACGTGATCCAACTGCACACATATCACAGAACACTAAGAACAAGCTGCCTGCAGCATTTAATGCAGACGCAAAGAGAAAGAAAGCTAGTAGTAGTGATAATACAGATGTTTATCCTCCAATTATGGAAGGCGACGAAGAAGGGGAGATGCTCCTCGAAAGTGCAAATGACACCCTAAGTACTAGAGATACTCAACAGCAGAATCCGAATCAACAGCAACAACAAAATTGCAGTTCATCATTATCAGTTGAAACACCTATCATTTCTTGCAGCAGTAATATGAATAGTAACAATATGAAGAACCATCAGAATGCTGCTGGCATGAGTACTTAAAATTACGTTAAAATCCTTAGATTTGAATAATTCAAATTTTACAGTAAAACTTATTTGAAAATGGCTTCAGAAATACAGATTTTCATTAATTATGTACCCGGTCTTGGTCGTTAAAACAGGGTTTATAAATGTTTAACTTTAATATATTTAGGTAGTATAGCTGGATCGACTGCTATTCCACGGAATAACCATAGCTTAAATGTTAATGTTGGTACTTTAAAATTACGTTAAAATCCTTAGATTTGAAGAGTTCAAATTTCGCAGCAAACCCTATTGGAAAATGGCTTCAGAAACACAGATTTTCATTAATTATGTACCCGGTCTTGGTCGTTAAAACAGGGTTTATAAATGTTTAACTTTAATATATTTAGGTAGCGCAGCTGGATCGACTGCTATTCCACGGAATAACCATAGCTTAGATGTTAATGTTGGTACTTTAAAATTACGTTAAAATCCTTAGATTTGAAGAGTTCAAATTTCGCAGTAAAACTTATTGGAAAATGGCTTCAGAAACACAGATTTTCATTAATTGTGTGCCCGGTCTTGGTCGTTAAAACAGGGTTTATAAATGTTTAACTTTAATATATTTAGGTAGTACAGCTGGATCGACTGCTATTCCACGGAATAACCATAGCTTAAATGTTAATGTTGGTACTTTAAAATTACGTTAAAATCCTTAGATTTGAATAGTTCAAATTTCGCAGTAAACCTTATTGGAAAATGGCTTCAGAAACACAGATTTTCATTAATTATGTACCCGGTCTTGGTCGTTAAAACAGGGTTTATAAATGTTTAACTTTAATATATTTAGGTAGCACAGCTGGATCGACTGCTATTCCACGGAATAACCATAGCTTAAATGTTAATGTTGGTACTTTAAAATTACGTTAAAATCCTTAGATTTCAATAGTTCAAATTTTACAGTAAAACTTATTGGAAAATGGCTTCAGAATCATAAATTATGTACCCGGTCGTTACCGTTTATAATTTAGATGGTCACTTTTATTACGTAAGAAGGTAGTACTAATTTGAATCCTTTACCACCCCAGAACATTGGTAAGGTTGCTGGAAGAAAAGATGCTAGTGGTGCTTCAGCTAGTACGAGTGCTCAGCAACAGCAGAACAGTGATGATGTTATAATGAGGGATAGTGCGGATGGTTTGAAGATTAAAGGTAAAGTAAAACATCCTAGAACTAGTAATATTATCATAATGAAAAATAATCAACAACAAGGTCAAAAGTCAGCTGCTGCTTCTGAATCTCAATCTGATAATTTATCCTCCCATTATAATTATGATCTCCAAAGACAGAATAAGAATGCATCGAATATTTCTAGTAGTGGTAGTACTTTAACGGGAGCAAATACTAATAATAATATTACACAACAACACCACCAACAACAAAGACAAAATAATCATAACTTACGATTACAACAACAATCACAATCTCATCATGATATTGGTAGTAATATTAACAAAGGAGGAAGTGGGAATAGTGGTGCTGATATAGAAATGGTAGATAATGACAATCAAGTACCACCAATTACTAATATCTATAATGATAAATCAAAGAATACCATTCAGGAAGTCCTTCTTGGGCAAAGTGATTGCTCTGGCTTTTGGAGAGTTGTATATAATATCTTACTGGAGGAGGAGGATGATACTAAGATGTACTTAAAACAACTTAAGCTCAAAAAGTTCTATAAATATCTCGCTAGAGAGTCAGGGCTTTGAATTACAATCTGCTAAGCTCTCACTTAGAGAGGATATTGTATTCATAGTTTATTTAACTATCTCCTTGAAAATTTTAAGGATTTCTAAACTAACTTAGGGTAGCTAAAGCATCTATTATTTCTCCTCACAATGCATCAACAAGGTATGGGAAGATGAATGAAATCTACCAGAACGTTTTAGAATCCTATACATTATGGCTAAGTAAAAAAGCTGAAACAGATGTTAGTTTGAAACAACCACTCAACTTCGAGTCTACCTATAAGAATTTCTTACTAAGTTTCGGCGAAATGATTGCAGTACTTAAAATTTTACAAATTTATACTTTGCAAATTTGATGTTTATATTGAGGCTCTTTAAATGCTAGGAAATTTTAAGTAATAAGTTTTCTACATGTTAAAAGTGAACGCTTTAAATCACCACGCTAGGATTTAATACTCGATGATTTTTCTTTCTTAAGGTAGTTTATTTCATTGCTAGAGAAGCTAGTCATCGAATGGAGACGGAAAAGATGGTACTTTATTTAAATCTTAATAGAAGCTATATTTATTAAAGGTAATTGGAACTAGCCTAAAGACGCGAATTTTACAGTTATAAAAAATCCTTAAAGTTTTAAATGAGTTCTATATGATTTTATTTTATTCTTAAAGTTAAATGCTGTTATCGAAGATGTTCAGATTAAACAGAAAGATACTGATGAAAAAGTCCAATTACTCGATGCTCAACGTCAGGAGATGGAGCAGGTACTTAAAATTATTTATAATCACAGAAACGAGTCTCCCTTAACTCAGTTTAGAAACTGCTGCTTTAAGTAAAGCACTTCTAGCAGCTTTCTTGAACTATTTGGTTAAGGAGTATTTTAGAGTTTACAAAACCCTTGGATCCTTGCGGATACACAATCCTTTAAAAATGATCACCAGAATGCAGTTTTTACTTATGGAAACATTATGATTCTGAAGATTTTAATACACAAGGTCTAGATCCAAAATGTTCATTTAAAAACTAATCGTCTATTTTGTACTTTAAGTTAGTGGATCGTTTTTACACGTTCTTAGAAGATCACTTAGGAGTCGAGAAAAGTTATCTAATGGAACAGATAGAAGGAGATGCTGCATCTCGAGAGAGATACTTAGAACTGGTTAGAAACGAAAATCAACTTAAGAAGCCTACACAAGCTGATGTATTTAATCTAATCTTGCTTAAAGACAACTCATTTTAAGATTATCATTATGAAAATTTTGGATCCTTCCGGATACATAATTCTTTAAAAACGAGCTCCAGAATGCTGTTTTTGCTTATGGATAGCTTATGATTTTTGAGATGTTGAAACTGACTAATCTAAAACCAGTAATTTTCTCTCTTCTTCAAGGTAAATAAGGTTGAGAAAGATCTAGTCTCGACTCTTGAAGCGCGAGTGGATGAAATGAGCAAGAAAGTGGATAGTATAAGTAAAGAGAATAAAGCAGCTATAGATAAACTTGGAAAAGAGCTTCGGGCTGAAATGAAGGCTAAAGAAGAGAAGGTGGATAACTGGCTTTTGTTTTGGTTGTCGATTTTGAGATTTTCAGAACCTTCGCAGTTCGCGGAGGCTGCGGAGGGCTTCAGAACCACGTTTCTCTAATTAAAAAGACGCTTTTTTACTGTATAAGTTTGGAGTGGAAAATTTAAAGAAAAATACGGTATTTTCAAAGACCAAAGCAAAACCCAGATAAGAAACTTGAAGATATGAATAGGAAACTGGATGAAGAGAAAGAGTTAGGTCGGAAGAGAAATGCTTTTAGTGTCCTTGAACAGAAACTACTTAGTCTGGCTTCAATTTTGAAGAATTTCCATATGTTATTCGTAATTCATAGTGAGTTCAGAGAGGCGTTGAATAATGTAACTTCAGTTCTGGATCGAGAGCAGTCTGTTGAGTTAGATGTGGATACTGTTACGGACCTTTATATGATTGCTATTGATCCAGATTCTGTTATCCATCATGTTGCAATGTCTAGGGATCCTAAACCTAGACACTGGTTGCTGCTTGATGGTGGTGAGAATAGTATTAGGCAGGATTGGAATATGGTTAAGAATCTAGCTAAAGAAGTGGTGAAGATTTCTAATAAGTATCGTGTTAGAAATCTATGTGAAGATTATTTATAGTTTAAGTTAGTTTGGTGGATAGTATTTTAGGGTTTGATTGGATGTTGGTGGCTTAGTTTAAGAATTATAATATAGAAGTAGGAAAATATAAGAATACTAATAATAGTGAGGGAATCAAAGTGTTTCCTCCAGGAATACTCGTTAAGTTTGAGGAACGGATGGAGGTTCTACATAGAAAGAAATGTGGCATGAAAAGTTTCTATAGATTTTATTCGTTGCTGCTATGTATTCGGCTGTTCATCTATCTTTACTTTTGATTCAATGTTTCCGTTCAAAATCTTACTACGATCCTGTTCTAATTAATAGCGATCTTACTGTTCACTTTTCCTCTAGATCCAAAAATCTGATAGAAAGTCTCATCATGATCATGTTCTAGTCTCTTCATGTCTATAAGCATAGCGTCGATTAAGATGATAAACCTACGATAAACTAATTCTAGTATAAACGATCTCACTGTTCACTTATCCTCAAACTAAATCCAATGTTCCTATGAAAGAAATCTGATACTTGATCAAGTTCTAATCTCTACAAAGATCTTTATGTAGACTCTGTTTTATCTATGAAAGTAACTTAACATGAAAATGATCAAAACATAGCGACTCTGAACTTCGCATAGCCAATAGCGTCTCCTAATAAATTATAAATCATAGAAACAGTGAAAGAGGAAAACGATACTATTTAGTCATTATATTAGCTAATAGCTAGCTCCTTATAAATACTGTAACTTTTACTGTACCCCCTACCAACTGTATTTGGACAAAATGGCCGACAGTAACGAGTTCTTATCCAAAGTAGGAATATCAGTCCTTCAGAAAACATCTAATAATTCATCAGCAACTACTACTAGTGCTAGTACTACATTAAATCCTGATAAGAAGAAAACTCTCAACGAAATACTCAATGATAATAGGAAAGATAATACTTCTTCATCTACTTCCAATCACTTATCATTACCTCTTCTAAAGGATCTTGTCCAAAAGAGGAAAGAAATGACAGGAGAAGCAGGTTGGAGAAATTCTAGTGAAATCAAAATTGAGGACAGGGTATTAGATGAGATAAGAAAGAAGGAGATGCAAGAGGAAGAAGAATTAAATAATGAAGAATCTTCTGCTTTTATCTCGGGCAAGTCATTCCTCTCTTGTGATGCACAATCATCTAATGTTCACTCTTCGCATAGGAAGTATTGGAAGTTATAAAGTGACATTTTAGGATTTTGAAAACCTCTAAATGACCATCCTGATCTCAATAGCTAAAAGACGCTTCAGAATGCGTTTTCTAAAGCAATTTAGCACACTAATTTTGGGAATAGAATTATTTAAGTGCTTTCTTTTTAAAACTTATTTTCTTTAAACTCCACAAGGTCAGATGCTGCTGCATCAAACTTATCGGGAGGATATAGTGTAGCTAGTGGAAACAATGGAGATGGGGATAGTAGTATTGCTAGAGATAATAAAAGTAAAGACAGTTCGGGTGGTATTAGTGATGTAAGTATCAATATTGATCATCAACAGAGCTCATTACAAATGAGGTATAAAGAAGAAGATATGGTATATCTCAAATCAACCATATCAAATTACGCAGCAAAAATTACCTCCATCAATCACAACACTAAGACTTACGGGATCCAAATATATGAGAAGGAATCAAAACAAGTCGTGAGTAAAGAGGTTAGAGAAGAAGACATAGATCAACTCGCATTAGTGTGTGATAGTGACCTACCTGGTGAAAAATCAGAAGATGATGGAGGAGTGGAAGATAGTATATAACTTAAAAGACACTTTAGAACTATTCACGACGCTCTTAAAGCTTTCAAATGCTGTTTTTTCCTACATGAACACTTATGATTTTTGAACAGATTTAAACTGAGGGTTGTGAGTTTCTTTTTAAACATTAATTTAAGGTAAACTCCATTTTGTGACTATGGATCCTCGAAAGAATTATGGTCTACAGTTAAATGGTAGTCTAGTAACGAAGGGAAACGAAGTTGGAATTAACTGGGCTTTGCTTTGGTTGTCGACTTTGAGATCTTCGGATCCTCCGCAATCTGCGGAGTCATCCGAAGGGTTCAGATTGCTATTTTTGTACTATAAAAGTAGCTGATTTGCATTGTAATCTTAAAGTGTAAAATTTAAAGGTCCTTTGTCTATTTTCAAAGACCAAAGCAAAACCCAGTTAGAGAAGGCATGATTATTCGAAGAATAAATAGGAGGAGATTTAAAAGGATTCGTTTACAAGAAGTACTACTTAAATTCTTTTTATCATTCTACCTTTTAGCGTTTCAATGAGGATCTTGAGATATATTGATCTAAAGTCGTTTTTACCTCCTCTAAAACACTCTCAAAGTACCCCTAAAAGTAGTGGTTACAAAACACTGATAATCATAGTGAGCATGTAATATCAGATGTGATGTGTATTTATTTTATTATTATTCAAACTAAGGTACTAATCGGGGATGAACCTTATGAATTAGGTTTTGAAACAAATGATTCAATGCTATTAACTACTTCTGACCCTGTCGAAGATATGTTTGAGAAAGCTGGTGAAAACTATAGATACGAGGTCGGTGACTACATTAAAATCAATAAGGATTTGGGTAGAACGTTTAGAGTCTTTAGGGTGGAAAGTAACGCATCTAGTTCTTCTTCTTCTTCCTTTCCTTTAAGTAACTGTTCATTATTGATTGCAGATCAACATGGTGAAGAGATCGTACTTATAATCTACCTTAGGAACAACTACTTAAGATTAAGTAGATCAAACGTTTAGTTTGAAGGTTCTAAAAATTCATGTTAAAAAGTGTTCTAAAACAGCTGTAGAACCGTTCAGATTCTCTAAGTCTGCTGCCGGTCTCGAACAGGTTGAATGCAAATTCAATTCATTTGTTTTTAAGATATTGATTTTTACTCACTAAAGGTAAGACCAGAGGATATTCATCTAAAGATGAAAGACAAATATGCTGAAGAACAAGAAAAAAAGTTTGAAAGTGTACCATCAAGTGATGATGATGAATTAGAAGAAGATAATGATAGTATCTCGTTGTCTGAGTTACCAGAAATTCATGCTGAATCTGAGAGAACTCCTGGTGTACCACTTTTAGATATAAGAGAATTACTTGAAGCAAATAGGAAGAAAGAGAAGGAAGAGAAAAGGGCTAAGGATAAAAGTGATGGTAATGAAAGCTCAGAATCAGGCTCTCCACCTGCTACAAAAAAGTTGAAGAAGGAAGAAGAGAAAAGAGTTATTAAGGATGGAAGTAGTGGTGGTAGTGTTGCTGATAGTAGTTCAGAATCAGGCTCTTCTCCTTGCAAGAAAAAAGTAAAGAAATCACCTTTGGTAAACTCATCTAAAACTAACCAGCCTATGACTATGACTATGAATACTCATCCAGAATTAAAGAATGCTTTAGATAAACCAAGAGTACTTTAGATTTAACTTAAAAATCTTTAAAGTCTCTTTGCCTTTAAAACCTTTAAGATCTCGAAGATCAAAATTCCTAATGAAATCTTCAGTAAATATGTTCTAGATTGAGTCATTTTACTTATATTATGTACCCGGTCTCGACCATACTCTTTAGGTCGCAATTTTTTAACGAAAGGTACTAGAAGCTAAACAACCTAGTCATGAAGCTGAAAAAGATGAGAGTCGAAATGAAGAAGTATTAAGATTCACCTTAAAAATCTTAAGATCTCGAAGATCAAAATTCCTAATGAAATCATATGCAAATGTGCTCTGGAAACACATATTTTGACTAAATTATGTACCCGCTCTCGAGAGCTATTCTGGGAAATTGATTAATTTGGACTTAAGGTTGCCATTAGTAGTGTAGGTAAGCAAGAGGAGATTTCAGGTGATGCTAATGATAGTAAGAGTAGGAAGTCTGACTCTGATATGAGTAGTGCAAGGGATTTAGAAGCTGGAGTTCAAGTTAAAACTAAGTCATATGGTGCTGCAGTTATTCAAAATGTAGAGAGAGAAGAAAGTGGAGCTGTAAAGAAAATAACTGTAAAACTACTTGATGGTACTGAAGGGATAAAGGACATAGGATATGACGACATAAAATGTTATGTGATGCCTGCAAATCAAGAAGAAGATGAAGATGAGAAGGAAAATCAAGATGTACTACTTAACTTAATGTAATTGTTTTAGTACATTTGAAAAATTCGATGTCGAACTTGAGTCTTGCTGACTACCTTTTGGCGTATACAGAACTCTGAAGGCGTTGCGATTTATTGAATAAAAAAACTTTCATTTTACATGGACAGCCTTAATTAAGGGTTTCTGTATGCAATATATATTGTTCTTTAAGGTAATCAAAGTAGAGCTAAATAACTTAAATCAACCTGATATAAACATAACTAAATTTGGACATTTCTTTGTAGTTAAGTCGTTGATGGCGTTTGGTGCATGTTATGAAAAAGAAGTTAGATTTGGATGTCAAGTTATTAAGTTAAACTCTGAGGACTTTAGCTTTAAGAAGTATACTGATTTAATAAATAATGAATCAAATGGTACTAATGGTACTAAATACACTCTTACATTTAGTAAAACACCATTATCACATTATATTGATGTTGAAAAAATGAAAGAAAATCAAAAGAATCTTCTAAATCAACAGAAAGAGAAGGAGAAAGAAGCTACCAGTAGTAGTGCAGGACCAGGTAATAATACACAAGCAGGCTGTGGTACTAAATCTAATGTTTTAAATACTAATAGTCCAGAAGAGAATGAAAGATTATACAAGCTAATTCCTTGTCCAGGAAAAAATGAATCTACTCCATGTGAATGGAAGAAAACTCTCGTGTTCGATAAGAATAAGCGGAATAATCCTACTGCTGATGGGATACATCATCTAATATGTACAAAATGTAAAACGTCTCATGAAGTTAAATTCTGGGAAACGTGGGGACCTAATCCTGAGGATCAACGTCCGTTAAAACGATTTAGGATTAGAAGATGGTGTGAGAGATATGATATCTGGCCTTTGCTTTGGTTCCGTATTTTCGTATTTTCAGAACCTTCGCAATTTGCGGAGGCATCAGAGGGGGTCAGATTCACGTTTCTATGCAGAAAAAGTGATAGTTTTACTGTAGAATTATGGAGCTGAAAAAATGAGGTTTTTTATGTCTATTTTCAAAGACCAAAGCAAAACCGAGATATCAATACGAAACGTAGACATGTGGATTATGGTGTATGTACTGCTACTTTAGAAGATGGTAGTGAATGTTTATGTGACTTAATGAAGGCAGGAGATTATAGAGGGAGTTGCGTCCAACTCAAATGCGAAGGATGTAATTTCGGATGGAATAGTAAAGCTTTTGGGTATAAAGTAGATAGAGAAGATGGTAAGAATGATAATTTGGGTAAAATCGTTATTCAATGTGAGTTAGAAGAGTGGAAGAGAAGAAAGTACTTCTTTAAAATGCAACTCTAATATTAGCCAGTCTTAGAATTATAAAAAATTAAGCGTTTTCTTCATTTAAAAGATCTGATATCCTGCAACCAAGAATGGTAGCGCTGAAGAATATACCACTTAAAATTCCAAAATTATTACTTTCAAAATCTTCCAGGAATATATCATCTGAAATGTCTCAATCATCATCAGTTGGTGGTTCTGAAGGTGCTAAGAATTCTAAGTCAGATAAACAACCGAAAGCAGCTCCATTACCTTCTTCTTCAGCATCATCATCAAATAGTACTACTTAAAGTTATCTTGAAGTTTTAGATTCATTTAGACTTTGACATATTGAGGATCCTTGAATTGGTCGCAAAAATGCGCCAGAAACGTAATTTTTCAATATAAAATCCTCATGATTTCTGATGTGCTAAAATCAAAGGTCGTTCATTTTCTTCCTTAAGTTACTACTAAGGGAGGAGCAGTAAATACTGGTAATACTTAAATGTTCCTTAAAATTATAGGTTTAATCTTTAGCAGCAAATTGAGGCGCCTTGCATTAGTCTTTATAATAATACTGCAGAATCGCCAATTTCTGTGGTCATTTTACCTACGTCTACAGAAGTTTTAATAGTAAGGTCACACTTATTTTCTGGAAAGAGGTAATAAATCATCAAAAGCTACTTCTTCGAAACCAACTGGTACAGCGAAGTCTAGTAAACCTATGAAGAAGAAATAGGTAATAGGTAGTTAGGTTATATGGATGGGTGTAGAGGATATAGTTATATAGGGATGGATGGGGGAGTTAGTTAATGTGAAAGAATTTAGGAGGGATGTGAATTATAGGAATAGTTTAGTATTGGTGGTGGTGGATTTGTTTAGTTGTTGTATCATAATGAT
>Ga0099798_10217_pt1 | contig 19458 bp, 7 predicted proteins | sample Uncmet_Sort29A_1_FD_89870 | JGI IMG/M metagenome (GOLD analysis project Ga0099798, IMG submission 89870) | Marine eukaryotic communities from CALCOFI LINE 67, Pacific Ocean - CN13ID_Sort29A_1 | ecosystem: Environmental > Aquatic > Marine > Oceanic | place: Pacific Ocean: Monterey Bay | collected...
GCTAGTAAAAACGCGGTTTTTAGACCAAAAAAGCCTACCTACCTTCCCCTATCCATTACGTAATGGGTGAAACCAGAGCTAGACAATACCTCAGGAGACCCCTCGACCCCACCACCAGACCTGCGCCTTCCAGGGACCCTGCTGCCCCTACAGGGAGACCCTTAGATAGGAATCTACAGATGTTTACCGCGCTGATGCAGGGCATTAATCAATAACGATGTCCTCATCCAGGCCATTAAAGAAGTATCTTACAAATCACTTGTAGGAAATAACTGAAAGCACTCTAACTAACAAGTTCCCCAGCGACTCTTCCGGGGAGTTTTTACTTTTTAGAACAGACGAACGTTTCAAATGAACCGATGAGCACAAAACTATCAAAAAGTCAAAAAGTTAAACAAACCACTTAATAAACCAAATGTGTTCTCGACTTCGCTCGCTGTCCATCTTTCTACTGATGATCTCTATCCTCTCTAACTCTCATTCTGAAATCTCAAAATCTTGCTCTCTAGTCCATACGTGTCCATAATATGTGTCGGTTGCAGTACTAAATTGTCCACCTCTCCCAAATAATGATTGAACCGACAGTGACCAGTCTCCGACTAGTACCACTTATCCCACTTCTTAGTGCTTAGTTAGAGGTTGCAAAACCTATAACTTACTTACTTACCCCACTTACTGCTTGACATATTTTAGCTTAGTCTAATCTAATTGTCCGCACAATGTCCCCCTTCAAAAAGGTTCATTCCAAAATGGCGGCCGTCGCCATGGTGTCCTCCACTCTCCCCTTCCTCCCGGAAGCCTTAGCTAAAAACCCTGAGGGTCATGTCAAGGACCAGGAAGTCACTCCCTCTGGCTTCCTACAGTCCTGGCAGTGCTGGCAGCAACATCCTAATAGTAATGGTGACTACGGGTGGATTCCTGCCCCTCATTATGCTGAATACGGTCATCATACCGCCCACGGTGATGCTGGGGAACAACCAGGACCTTATAGTTCCTCTGTTCCTCCACAATATTATGCTTGTTCCGATTCTGGCGCACAATCTCATCGTACTGATGTCTGTTCCAGTGTTGGTGCACAGTCTGAGTCTCATGATACCTATCCTCAGGGGGTCGAGTATGTCCCTGTGGAGGGAAGGGTTGCTAAGCTCATCTATGACTTAGGTCAAGCGAATACCTACGCTTACCAGCAATATGAGGATGTTAAAAGACGTCTGGATGAAATGACCCATACCACGTATAGGGTTGGGCAATTCAAGGAGTTCTTTCAGGTAGAACGCGACCAACTTCAGGAAGAACGCGGCGGACTTCTCATGGTTAATAACAACTTGGGAATGTTTATATCAAACTTGATTGAAGAAAACAGGGTCAAGATAACTACGCTCGGCCAAACAGTAAGATTATTGATTCAAAAGCATCAGGATGATCTACGATCATTGATTCAAAAGCATCAGGATGAGCTAAAAGAGAAGAATCGGCTGATAAAAGTGGAGGAGATGATTCGTTGTAACAGAAAAAAAGTCATTTTTGAGACAATACAGAAACTTGAAAATAAGTGCAAGGAATTACAAAATGACGACAAGGCAAAAAAAAATGCGGTATTACAGGAATTGTTGGCAAATAATAGGATATTGTTGGAAAATAGTAATAAGGAAGTCTGTAGGCTACGAAATGAGACTGAAGAACAAAAACAGGAGATAAAACGCCTCAATGACAAAATTAGCCAGCTAAATTCCGACGATTCTACTTTAAGGGGGTCGATTTCGTCTATTATAGCTGCATACCAGGCTAGGGAGTAGATCACGTCATAAGGATTGGAGGGCAGGGGAATGAAAAAGCAAGGGGTTTAGTGGGACGCTGATTGGGCATCGTACTCTGTTGGGTACTTTGTTCATCGTAACTACATAACAGGCTTCGGGCGACACTCACCGCAGCTTGTTTTCAGACCTCTAGACCAATCTAAGGTTTAGGATTTGAACTTACACTTAGGGTTATTTCAGTTAATAGGAGACTACAGCTGTCCATGGATACCGACATGGCGGCACTCTTCCGTAAGATACTCTTAAAAGATACGGTACCATGTGATTTATCTTTGAAGCAACCTCTGTTTCTAAAATTGCTAAATCTACTGTATCTGTGAACTTAATAAATGATCTATCAGTAATCCAAGTCTGGGTAGTTTTCAAGACTATTGCCGACAAAATTTTGGGTGCTTGTCTTGCTCTACCCACACTCACATCAGCATGTCAGATGTGCAGGATTCCCGAAAATAGAGTCCAACTTGACATCCGGTAAACTTCTGTTCTGCTTGTCTATAGGGCACTCTACCACTACGCCGTCACACCTGTCATACCATGACGGCGTATATGAAAATAAAGCCTGACTCAACACCGTTCAAATACTAGTAGGCGAACGGTTCTCTACAGGCTATGTAGTGACACACTAACGAAAATGGGTTGACACTACAGCCAGCGATTATCGCAGCGCTCCTCCATGAGACATCAACCATCGTTCCGTCACAACGTATACATATTGAAAAAAAGGTATTGAGCGAAAAAACATCGGCCAGAACAACCAAAGAAGTATGTTGTTCCTCCTGAGGCTGCTTTCCTAATACCTCGATTAGACACTTGTCTATGATCTATGAAAAAACGAAAACTAGACAAGCTGAAACGACATCTGAGGCTACAGCCGGCGATTCTTCAATTAAATCGCAGTGCTCCTCCATAAGACCTTCAACCGTCATGCTGTCACAACGTATAGTAACATAACGAAAACGATGTATTTAGAGCGAAACGTTAGCCAGAGCAACTAAGAATTGTACAAGGTTGTTCCTCCTGAGGCTAATTGGCTAATACTTCGACAAAACAAACTAGAAGAACACATAGTCTGAACCTACAGCCGGCGATACCATTCCAACGCAGCGCTCTTCCTTAAGAAACACAGACCAACATTTGTGACATCAGTAATATGAACCTGAGTAGCGACATCTCTCCTAAATCTCATTAGGCATTCCTACAAAACAACTTTCTTGATTTTAGCCGCGCTACAGTGCGAAAATAGACCTCGTCTTAGCACCACATAGCGCCTCCTCAGGCCATCCAGAAAAACAAGTGATCAGGTTTCAAAAGTAAAGAAACATAATATGATTTTCAGTTCGTAGTTGATTAATAGTCGAATACCTCAGCATCGTCAGCGACAAAAACAACTGCTGCAGCTCCTCCACAAGGTAGTCGACAATCAACATTCAACTGAAAATCATCGGTGTGTACCGTAGAACAGCTAGTGAGTAACAAATAAACTCCTCCAGTACTAAGCTAATATCTACCTAGCACAACGGAAAAACTAAGGACGTATTACAATAGTAATCTGTTCTTCTTATATCCACTTTCTTAGAATCACGAAATCCGCCTCTCTAAGCTCCAAATCCACTTCTCTCTGTTCCTTTTCTGAAATGAATCTTACCAGGTTTTTGTTCCGACTATTTTTTATTAATATTCTTCCTTCTGGTTTCCTCCACGACAGTGACCAGTCTCCGACTAGTACCACTTATCCCACTGCTTAGTTAAAGGTTGCAAAACCTAAAACTTACTCACTCCCCTTACTGCTTGACATATTTTAGCTTAGTCTAATCTATTTGTCCACACAATGTCCTGTCATTCCAAAATGGCGATGATCGCAGCCGTCGTTCCTCAAGCCCTAGGGTCGCCTGATCCTCTCCTTCCTCAAGCCCTCCCTGATCCTCAAAGCAATGTGCCTACAGGCTTTTTACAAGCCGCTAATACTACCTTCGTTCCCCTTCAAGTTGCCGTAGTTGATGTTCACCCCTTAGTTCAACAGTTCATCATATCCTGCCAATTAACTAACACTCAACTGAATCTAGCGCTCGCACAGTCGCAGCAGGAAAGTCAGGAGATCCAACGACGCTTACAAGAAACGATTGATGCGACGGTTAATGCCCAGGGAAAAGAGATCCAACTTGAAGCAGACAGAGCCGCACTTCTGAAGATCAACCACGAGTTGGGATCTTGTATATCGGGGTTGTTAAAACAACACAACGCCCATAATTGGCAGCTCGGCCAGCTTCAAGATCAACTCCAACTATTGACCAACGACTATTCGATTAAGGAGACCAAGATAGCTGAACTAGAAATGGAAATACGGGCAAAAGATGCTGTAATAACCGATAAAATCGTTTTGATAACGAAGGAAGCGCATGTTATAGCTGAACTAACAGCGGAAACATGGAAAAAAGATGCTGAAATAAACGATCAAAAGGTTTTGATAGCGAACAAAGATGCTAAAATAGACGATCAAAACGTTTTGATAGCGACCGGAAGGGGTATTATAAATAAACTGCAAATGGACCTGGAAAAAGCTACAAATGATCAGGCAATTCAACCAGGACTGAATGCAAGTGCGCCCAGCAATCTAATAGGATCATTGATTGACAAACATCATAATGATACTGATCCGGCGTTATTGGAGGCTCGTACTGAAAATGAAATTATACAGGATTCATTGATTCAGCAGTATCAGAACGCGCTAGGAAATGCGTTATTGAAGGCTGTTGAAACAAATGAAAGACAGGCGAATGAACTACAGTATTATAAGGCTAGCTACGAAGAATTACAAAATAGTGATTACGCTAGAAAATTCAAGGCAGTACACAATTGTTTGAATGCAGAAAGGAAAAAAAACGAACAATTAGGACTTGAGATCGGGCGACAAAAAATGAGGATAGAAGAGCTTGAATTGAAGCTTGAAAGCCAAAATACGCTTACGGTAACGCCCGAATCACCTCCTTAAAGTAGTTTCGTCTGGGATTCTGTCTATCGTGCTACATACCAGGCTATTACTGACGAGACCACGTCATCGCTCACCACAGTCTGTTTTCAAACCTCAGGACCTATCCAAGGTCTAGGGTTTGAACTTATTACCCGGCTCGTATGGGCGAGACCACGTCGTCGCTTACCACAGGCTTTTTTCAGACCTCTGCACCAGCCTAAGGAGCAGGGTTTGAAGTTACTCTTAGGTACATTTTAGTTCATGCGAGACTACAGCCATCGACGATTCACGAATACCGTCATAACCGGGCTCTTCTCTAAGGTAGTCCTGAAAGATGCAGTAAACACAATTTTAGCCTCAAAACTATTGTGCTAATTCCACTGTATCAGAACTTGAATGACCTATTACTGATCCAATTATGGGTAGTGTGTAAGATTCTACAGCCGGCTAGATCTCGTCGTGCTGCACTCTTACTCTCCCCACACTCACACTGTCATGATAGTATGCCAGATGTGATGGATCCGCAAAAACACGGGTAGAGTCCAAAACGACAGCCGGCAAAATTTCGTCGTACGTCTCTGTAAGGTACTCTACCAACACTCCATCGCACTTACCATACCAAATGTGATGGCGTATACGAAAATAAAGCCTGACAGCACAGTTCAAATACTAATAGGCGAACGGTACTATAGAGGCTACTCTAGTGACACGCTAACGGAAATGAGTTGACACTACAGCCGGCGATGATCGCAGCGCTCCTCCATAAGACGTCACGAACGAATGAGAAACGCGTGTCGGAGCGTTATGGAATGTGACCGGAAACATGAGTAAGAATTAGCACTATCATGTCACGCCATAACTATAACCGTAACCGTAACCATTCAACCATCGTGCTGTCACAACGTAAACACTAAGTGAAAAGATGTATTAAGCGGAATAATATCAGCCTGAACAACTAGGAATTGAAAGGTGTTGTTCCTCCTGAGGCTGTTAGGCTAATACTTCGATTAGACAAGCTGAAACGACATCTGATGCTACAGCCGGCGATTCCAACCACTAAATCGCAGCGCTCCTCTATGAGACGTCAACCGTCGTGCTGTCCATATAGTAACATAACGAAAACGAAGTACTAGGCGAAATAATATGAGCCTGAACAACTAAGAATTGAACGATGTTGTTCCTCCTGAGGCTGCTAGGCTAGTGCTTCGATTAGACAAGCTGAAACGACATCTGATGCTACAGCCGGCGATTCCAACCACTAAATCGCAGCGCTCCTCTATGAGACGTCAACCGTCGTGCTGTCCATATAGTAACATAACGAAAACGAAGTACTAGGCGAAATAATATGAGCCTGAACAACTAAGAATTGAACGATGTTGTTCCTCCTGAGGCTGCTAGGCTAGTGCTTCGATTAGACAAGCTGAAACGACATATAAGGCTACAGCCGGCGATTCCTAAAGTTACCATTAATTCGCAGCGCTTCTCCGTAAGACCTTTGATCATCGTGCTGTCACAACGTATACATATCGAAGAAAATGTATTAAGCGAAAAAACGTTAGCCAGAACAACTAAAAAAAAAAAGAAGTGTACCATGTTGTTCCTCCGGAGGCTGATGGGCTAATTTTTCGACTTGAACAAGCTAGAAAAACACATAATCTGAAACTACAGCCGGCGAGTCTTAGCATGATTATGACTACATCGCAGCGCTCTTCCTTAGTTTCAGTATTTGTAACATCAGTATGTGTTTATTTGAACCTGACCAGCGAGATCTCTCCTAGAACTCATTAGGTATTTGTCCTCTACATAACAACTTTCTTGATTTCAGCCAAGCTGCAGTGCGAAAATAGACCTCGTCTTAGCACCATATAGCGTCTCCTTAGGCAATCAAAAAATGTTCAGGTTTCATTCAAGATTGTGAAGACTAAGTATTTTCAGTTCGTAGTTGATTTAGTCGAATACCTCAGCACCGTCAGCGACAAAAACAACTGCTGCAGCTCCTCCACAAGGTACTCGGAAATCAATATTCAACTGAAAATCATCGGTGTGTACCGTAGAACAGCTAGTGAGTAACAAATAAACTCCTCCAGTACTAAGCTAATATCTACCTAGCACAGCGGAAAAACTAAGGACGCACTTTATTGTAATCTGTTCTTCTTATATCCACTTTCTTAGAATTACGAAATCCGCCTCTCTAAGCTCCAAATCCACTTCTCTCTGTTCCTTTTCTGAAATGAATCTTACCATCTATGATCTTTTTGTTCCGACTATTTTTTATTAATATTCTTCTTTTTAATTCCCTCCACAACAGTGACCAGTCTCCGACTAGTACCACTTATTCCACTTCTTAGTGCTTTGTTAGAGGTTGCAAAACCTAAAACTTACTTACTCCCTTACTGCTTGACATATTTTAGCCTAAGTCTAACCTAATTGTCCGTAACGATGTCCTCCTTCAAAAAGGTGATCGCCCTCTCCGCATTCCTGCAAGCGCCTGAGAGTGTCTTCGCTGCATTCCTCCAAGCGCCTGAGAGTCACGACATATCTACTCCGCCCCATACACCTCGTACTAAGTCTCAAAGAACTTGTTGGGCTGACCGCGCAGACTCCCCTCTTGGCAGCCCTAGAGAGTACTTCCTCGTTTGCTGCCAAAAAATAGGGGTGAACCCGGATCCTCATCTTAACGCCACTTCCTCTACCTCAACACAGCCCTCAGCTTCTAGTATGGCGGTTCAATGTCCAATAGAGGCTTCTACTCAGACCTGCCTTCAAAGTTGCCTGGAGGCCTCTATTCAGACCTGCCTTGAGAACCGCAATACTGAGACCCAGACCTGCTTTCAAAGTTGCCTGGAGGCCTCTATTCAGACCTGCCTTGAGAACCGCAATACTGAGACCCAGACCTGCTCGGAGAATCGCACCGAGGCGACTCAGACCTCCTTAGAGACTCGCAGCCAGGCGACCCAGACTGATTCTGACCCCCCTGTCGCGCATCTCTTACAATATTACAACGTTTATCTCCACAAGCTAAACGAGTTGAATATCGGCCGCTACCATGAGGTTTCCGATCTCAACGCGGAGGTCTCCCGGCTCCAGGAGCATGTAAACCACCTCCTAAACCAAAATAAGTCGCTCACCAAAGAGATCGCCAACTGGACCCACCTTCGGGGGTCGCTAGCGGCGGAGCTAGAGGAGCTGAAAGATCAGTTAGAGGCCAAGGGATCGGAGGTAGCTGGACTAAAAGACAAGCTAAGCTCCCAGGAAATCAGGATGAACGATTTAGGGGCACCTGACTTCAGGACATTGCTTGTCAGAAAGAACCATGATCAGCTTGTGGAACTCTGCGTTGGACTTTCCATAATGAACAGAAGATATTATGTTGAACTACAAAACACCAACCAGATAATAAGCCAGTACAAAAATCATTTGGCCTATGCAAGTGGCTTTAAGGCAGGGAAGGGGAAGAGCCACTTGCATAGGCCAGATTCTTCCAGATATCCTAGCCGCGCCGCCGGTAAAGGGGAGACATGATATCAACCCATCTACAGGGAAACAACGTGGGGGAAGTAGCGAGAAAATAACGAATTTGGCGCTTGTTTGCTTTTACGCCAAAACAAATATAATGAACAAAACCCCTAACTAAACCAACGTAAGCCTTAACCCTGACCTCTATTGTGAGCCTGTCCGACATGAGCCAAAACAGGAACTCTCTTGGACCAAAACTTGACCTAATCAACACATTGTGCCCCCATTATCATATTAGGTACTACTCAAACACCATATCTCCCCAGAGACAGCAGCATATCACATGAGCACTAGGGAATTTCGTATTCCTGTGATATCTGTCTCTTTCATCACTATTATGTGAAATCCTACAGAAAAAGGACCGAAACACGTCCAGACAACTTAACAACCAGAGCAAATTCTTACGTACCTTAGCTAGGCGCATTTAAAAGCAACCAAATCTCTATCTAGCTACGGGTCCGTCGTTACTCTACTTGGAAACACTCTGGGGTCACCCCCTGCCGGCCGCTATTCGCGTATATTTGTTGTTCGAACTCTTAAACGTTCTCACTCGCTAAAATTGTCGCCACCATCTCTCTCTCTCTTTGTTCCCCTTCAAAAATGTTCCTAAATGAGCTTCTCCTCTATATTTAACCATTACGCTCCAACCAACGCCTACCTATCCAATGTGTTCCAGAGCCTTCCAATTATAAATTACGCGCAGAAATGTTAGTCTCTTATTATTAACTCTCTCCTATTCGTAAATGCAAATCTCCCTTTATGTTCGATATGATTATCCTCTCTATGTCCAATATCTATTCTTGCTTCTCGTCCGCATAGCGATTTCCCCCTTCCCAACGACACAGTGAGAGTCTCCGACTAATACACTTGATTAGCTTAACGCTTACTAACAAACTACTTATATCCACTTGATAGATTTTAGCTTAGTCTATAATCTAGTTAAAATGTCCTCCACGAAAAAAATGACTGCAATGGTAGTCTTCGGAAACCTGCCCCATCATGCTTCGGCTTCTCGCCGATTCCTGCAAGCCGAGCCCGCTGCACAGAAGGAAACAAATGGACCTAGCTCCTTTCTGGGAACCAGCGTCCCTGAGCACCACTACGTCGGCGATTCTAATGAAGGGGAAGTTCAAGGTGAAGCGGAAACCCCGACCCAGGAAGACAATCTCCCAGATAATACTATGAAGTGGCTGAGCGACAAAGTCCGCGTGCCCAAATATCACGCCATTGGCATGGATGAAGATGACACTGAGGACGGTGGCCCAAGTGAAAGCATCCCAGTTGGCACCATGAACTCGCTTGATGCTAATCAGAATGGTGGTCACCCCTCCACACCACCCTTCACACCTCGAAGGTCCAGGGTTACGACTGATACGATCGGTAGTCCTATCTTGTCTCCGGAGTGGGTTCCCGAAAACGTTACTCCTTTGGGGCTCATGTACCGTAGAGATAATCATTCGTGCAACATCAGTACCGAAGATAGAGAGAACTTCGACCAGGCTGTGTGTCATTTGTCTCGGCCGGATGCTGAACAGTCCCTCTGGCAGAAGTACCAACTCCTCAGCCACAACTACCTTTCTCTCAAACAGTTTGTAGACGACTTTGCAATCTGGCGTGATAAGGATTACGAACAGTTTGACGAGGAGTATACCAAGATGGAGAGAAAAAATCAAACTCTTCAACAAGAACTCGACGACCTCAAGAAAACCATCTCCTACCAAGCTCAAACGATTGAGGACCTTCAGAAAGGGTTGAGGACGCAGCTAAGAAAAAAAAACGCCCAAAAAGATACACTCATATTAGAGAATGCCCAAAGAGTTAAGGAGCTACAGCAACGTTTAAATACGCAGGAAGGCGACTACGAAAATAAAAACTCCGCCAAAGAGCGACTCATGTCCGAGCAAGCCCAAAAGATTCAGGAACTAGAGCGGGAGGTAAAGCGCCTGAATACCGAGAAGAGCGAGCTCGACACCAAACTCCATAGCGCTAATCTAATCAACAGGGACAATGGGAAAGTTATCGCTGGGTTAAAAAAAAAGTTAATCGACTTTTACTTTCAGGAGGGAGCTCTTAAAGCGGTGAAAACAAAAAGTGAACAGTTTGAAAGTCAGCTTCAAGCGGCGCACGCAAAAAATGGAGAACTCGAAGGTCGCTTACGAAAGGCCCTTGAGTGGATTCGTGAGGCTGAAACCAAAGAGTCAGACCTTGAACGTCGCCTCGTTAGTTCCGAAGAGAGTAATCGAAAACTCTTAGAAGAAAACCAACGTCTTCAGCTGGCAGTTCACCAACTTGTGGGACAAAACCAAAGTCTTCAGCTGATGATTAGGCAACTCACAGGTACAGAACCAAACCGAAATCTCTATCCTGCGAACGATAACCTAGACTCAGGGAAAGTTACGATTCCACACACAGCGCAGGCCACTCAACGCACACCTAGTACTACGGAAACTAAGCAAGCTGAACCTGTCACACACGCCGAATTGCCTGAAATACGTACCCAGGACAGTCTTGAGCGCATGATAGCAGAAAAAGAGGGACACATCCGTGTAGCTGAGAACAATATAAGGAATCATGAATCTGCTGGCCATGCCAGGGAGGCTGAGTTGATGAAGCTTAGGAAAAAGATTGACGACAAAACTACTCATCAGAGCAGGTTCAACGTAGGATTAGATGGTCCCGGGGTGAGAATAGGAGGGGAAATAACAAAGCTGAGTTCTACCTACAACAAATTGGAGAGGGAAATTAACAACAGCAAACAAGAGCTAGCTAGCCTTCATAGTTATAAAAACGTATGTGTGACTCAACTCCAAAGGCTGGAGAAAGAACTCCAAACGCTGCTTGAGATGCAGTCAGTCCAATTAGGGGATATGTGAGCTACACAGGTCTAGGATAGTATTTAGTGGATTAGAAAATGCCAGGGGTGCCTTTTTTTCCGGGCGGGACTAAGGATTCGGAAAACGCGATGCCCTCTGCGTTATGAGAGTGCCTTCATTCCGGGCTTTAAATGGAATCTTAAACTCTCTCTCCGGGGATGAGTTTAAACTGTAATGTAAAAGATATCTGAAGTTTGAACGTGGTAAAAAAATACCCGCGCTAGCAATCTAGTGTAAGAACTTCAAAACGACCTTGATCCCGCGTAACGCGGTTTGATAGGATTAAGACACCACTGTCTTGGGTGTAGTACAGATGTATTAACGAAATAGAAGAGATTTGAGAGCGTTCCCGACTTGGGGGAGGGATCGTAATCAACTAGACAAAATGAGATATAGGAGCCGTATACTAGGAACATTACGTAGTTAAGACGAAACAGGCACCGAAATTCACCACCCTACTGGTGGAAAACCATATTTTCCAAAATGTTCCAGAGCCTTCCATTAAATTACGCGCAGAAATGTCATTCTCTTTTCTCCTACTCGTAAATGCAAATCTCCCTCTATGTTCGACTACCCCTCTATCTCCACAATCCGCATAACGCATTTTCCCCTCCCATCGAAACAGTGAAAGTCTCCGACTTATTACTTGACTTAAAGCTCTTAACGCTGATACTGCTTAGATTTTAGCTTAGTCTATAATCTTGTTATCCACTATGTCTCCCAAAAGAAAGATTGTCGCAGCGATTGCGACCTTTACCCCGACTAAGGCTTCTACCTCCACAAAAGCTTCAGCATCCACGCAGTCTTGTGGACCGCCTGCCACTTTCCTACAACCGAAAGCCGATACCTCAAAGGACCTCGACAAGGCCACTGAGGAGAAAGAAGCTCCACCTTCCTCTACTGATGCTCCGTCGGTAATTCTTACTGCCAACGCTTCTAACACTGCCACTCCGGGTGACGGCTCGTGGAACCCTTATATGACACCACGATCTCGTTCCAAAGCCACTGATTGGTACGAAACTGGTACTCCCTGCAAAACTCCGCCACTTCCTAATTTCCCACGAACTCCAAGCACAGTTCAAGGAACTCCTCTGCCTCACCACCGCTCTCAACCTGATCCTGATCCACATGGTTTTCCTGACCCTCTCGATTGGTTACCCCACAGCAGCCCCCCGGGACCTACCCCTACGGCGTCCCATTTCCAACGCGGATTTTCTGGACCCGACACTTCCTCTCAGAGTACCAGATTTCCCGGTCTCACTCTCAAACAAGAGAACGATTTTCTCTGGCTCTACATTTCGCTTGTTCAAGAGACACACCAAAAAGACCTCAACTCGTACATCTCCAAATTCCACGAACAAGTGAACGAGATCGACTACCTCACCCAGGACTGCGCCGACGTCGTTAGGGACTACCAGTGGTTGAGAGTCTCCACTAAGGCCGAGAGAGATGATCTTTGTGGTCGCCTCAAAACACAGGTCGAGGACCTAAATTCTGGCCTTAACAAGATTGAGAGTCTTGGCTCCACCAACAAACTGCTAACTACCGAAAATGATCGACTGAAAGAATCATTAGAGGTTACTAAGCGTCTACTCTCAGTCACGAGTTGGACACTCGCAGACGCCGTCCACAAAACCAAAAGGCTACAAAAGAAGCTGAATACTCCGATATCAGAAACCGGTGAAAACGGTCTACCCAAGTCCGACCCGGGGTCCCCAAGCAACGTGTGTGAGTCAGAAAAACAACGTTTGACAGCGATCGCAATTGAGAAACACCGGATTGAGAAATGTGAGAAAAAAAAAGCTGAGTGTAAACTGAAAGCTCGAACTGTAGGATGGGACTGGCATTCAGAACCTAATAAAAAAAACAAGGAGATATTTGAATATCTTGTGCGCTCTCAAAAGTCAGCTCAGAAACGTCTAGACAAACTAGTAGGAGAGAAGAGAAGTCTCCAATATGAGGCGACTGAGCACCCCACGAAATTGGTCGAAACGAGGCAGTGCCAACCCAATCCACAAAATGTCAATCGAATGCAGGCCCCCACGTCTAACTCAGCTGGATCAGATACAACAAACTACACTGATACCAACGCAGACAATGACCGGAACAAAGTAGCCTCTGTAAGTACTACCCTGCCTAGCTACCAAGATGGCGTAGTACATCAACCTCAGGGAAATCTAGTTACGCCTCGTTCAGATTTCATGACAAATGACGCTAGTACCATGCAACCCGCACAAAGTCAGCACAACGTCAACGAAAATAAAACTCTTAACAGAGATAAACAAATAAAGCAGATGACCGCTGATATAGAGAAGAAGAATACCGAGTTGAGCGAATTGAGAAGGGAGTTGACAAACAAAGACGAGGCCATACGAACCGGTTCTAACAGAAAAAAAAGAGATGAAAGACACGCTGTAGTCCGGCAAATAGAACGTTTGAGCAAGGACATCGCCAATCTCGAAAAACACCTGGCTAGTCTTGAACTGCTAAAAAAATCTGATCAGAAGAGAAAGGAAAAATTGGAAGCCTAAATATACTAAAGGCAGTCGGAGGATTTATGGACAGAAACGATTGGTGATGGAATGCCTGTTTTTCCGGCTAGGTAGGAAAAACGCGTTGCCTTTCCCGGCTTTATTGGGAATATAACTCTCTCCCAAGACTTGGAGATGAGTTTTTACTAAGACGATTGACCGTTACTGTTATGTCGTGCTGGGGTGGGAGCACAAACAAGGATAATAAAAGTAGTGTATGTTGGAGTCGCTAGTAGTAGTAGGCTAGCTGGACTTTGGCTAGAATAGTTTCATGTTATCGCTATCATCCCGGCTAGAAAACTAGCTTGCATGTACCGAACATTGAAACGTGAATTGGAGGTATTTGTACACCTTCAATCAGCTTAAATACGAGAGTCTCCTAAATGACGCGCGCTACAACAAGCGAACCGAATTTAGAACGTCATTGAGCGGCTGATATTAGTGTTGAGCAGATCTTCTCCTACTCCATGATCCTGAGCTACAATAAACAGTTGGTTTTCGGACCCGTTGTCTTGCTAGTATACGACTCACTGCTCAAAGTATAGGACTTCAAAAACAATAACAGATTTAAGTGGTCACTGTCATGTGAAGTTTAGACAAAAAGGCCGCATTATTTGAAGATTCAGAGAGTTGTCCTCTCAGCAGGGGTCGGAGGTAACACAGAAAAAATAGCAGTAATGTTGAGGCTTGAACTAGGGGTGAGGGAAGGGTTCAAGCAATACACTTTGAAAAAAAGTAAAAAAATGTCAGAGATCAGTGATAGCTGCGACTCATGCGTTCAAGCCTCGCTTAAATTAATGTCCATTTGCAAATATCTAGCTCTCATCGTGAATTCGTCCCTCTGCGATCGACCTGAATGAAAAATGCTCGCTTACTCTGACCTATGCTCCTGCGCATTCTTCTCTCTCAACGCATTATCATTCTCTATCCCTTTTTCCCACCAGTGAAAGTCCCCGACTTCTTACTTGACTTAAAGCTCTTACCGCTTCTACTTATCCCCCTCGTTAGTACTTAGATTTTAGCTTAGTCTATAATCTACTATTATCCACAATGTCTTCCACTATCGCAAGCATTGCGAGCGCCTGGACCGCTTGCTCCATCCCAGCTTCAGCTTGTAGTCAGGCTACCACTTTCCTACAAGTAAATGCCAGCAAACAAGGAGAAGTAACTCCTACTCGTGCAGACAATTCAGATCAACGTTCCGAATATAACTCTCCTCGACCCACCTGGCGTGGTGGCGACTACGAGGAAAACCAATTGCAGAGCCCTGAACCACCCTGTGGTGGCGGGTATCTGTCGAGCTACATCAACCAACTCAATCAAGGGCATCATCAAGCCAACACTACTAGCACACTCCCCGATGGCATGAATTGGTTTGACCTTCTTTCGCAAGTAGCTCAGTTTTCTACCAATGCCAAAGCTTCAGAAGCGGACAATGTGGGGTACAAGGCACTGACTACTTCCTTGCAGCAGCGCGAGCAAGAATTAGCGGGAGCGAAGGCTGATATATCTAAACTGTCGGAAGAGCTCAGAAAGGCGAAAGATCTGCTAGAAATAGTGGGTAGTAGAAGCTCTCAACAGGCTCAGAAGGCAAAATCTTCTCAACAGGGTTTGAAAACCCGTCTCGATGATCAACACCAGTCGAACCTTGATTTGCAAGCTAAGTTGCGAGCTTCTGAACTAGAAAACGAGAGGTTGACGGAAGAGCTTACTCGCCAAAAAACCGAGTGGCACCAAATCCTCATGGATAAACAAACCAGCATCACAAATCTTCAAAACAGGCTAGTTGATCAGGGGAAGGAGAAGAAGGACTTGGAGGAGAAGTTAAAGATCATAAAAAACAACTTCAAACCTGCACGCGAGAAAACACATTCTGCCGGAACCGCCGAATATGCATCTACAGAGCTGGAAAAACTGCGAGAGAGAAATCACAATCTCACTAGAGAACTAAAGGCTTTAAAGAGCGTTTCTTCTGCTAATATAACTAGGGCGGATCAGGAAAAATCTAGGGCAGATTCCGAAAGCGCCAGTGCTAATCAAGCAAAACTTGCGGCCGAAGCTCTTGATCTCAAATTATCCAACTCTGAGTCAACAATAGCTTCACTTTGTAAAGAAAATGCGAATCTTAAGGCACAGATGTGTGACCTTCAGATCAACATGACTTCTCTTTTACAAGAACATGGTGAACTTCTAGATGCTCGTAATATTCAGTCTTCTCATCTTGAGAATCATGTGGTGAAGTTGGACTCCCAAAATGCTTCTCTTAAAGCTTCGCTTCATCACGTTTTCTCGGTTGCTTCCATCGAAAGAACTCATCTGTTGGAAGAAAAGAACGCTTTCCTTTCCATCATATCCCGTCTTCAACAAGCAATGTTCTCGTTCTGCTCAGAAGATATTGGTTTGAGCGCGGAGGAGCACGAACATAGAACCGCCATCGCCAACAAGGTTAAAGAGATTTGTGACTGTCAGCTCCAAATACAAGAGGTCATGGCTAAACACCAACCCTTTCAATTGGAAATTGAAGAGCTGCGAGCAAAGTTTAAGAAAGGTGGCCCAAGATATCAGAATGATGGCCTTAGGGTGGTAGAAAAAGCCAGCATTACTACGCGATGGAACAAAATAGTCATAGATGACCTCTTTCCTCTTCAAAACAAGCTAGACGAACTCGACAGACAGCTAAACGACCTTCAGAGACGGTAAGTGGCCGCAAAACCTAGCACTTTTCGGTAGTTACACCAGTGGACAGATACAATCGGGGCAGAGAGCCATTTTTCCCGGCTTGGTAGGGAAAACGCGGTGCCCTCTGCGTCATGAGAGTGCCTTTATTCCCGGCTTAATAGGGAATATGAGCTCACTCAGAAGGGTGAGTTCAAATCAAAACACCAATAATAACTTTGAAACAAAAATAAAGGAAATAAACGGTAACTGCTAATTTAATCAGTACCGTATTGATGAATCTAATAGCGGCGACATTTGCTCAAGCATGATTCAATCAACAAATAACTTAAACTAATACAGTAACGCTAAAAAAAAAGGGTACCATGTACCGAACACAATAGAACCTTAAAATATAGTGCCCGCAACGGGTCAAGTCAAATAAAGCAACTATAAAAGAACTTAATGACCTAATTTGTAAGCTTAGCAGTACTGAGAAAGTCGTAGATGACGGAAATCCCCAAAACGCTTACAACGAAAACGTGAGATACAAAGTACAGTAGTGTCCCTGAGTGCCTTTTCACATATTTGAGGTTCCGAAACAAACATGAAATTGCTCTAAAATTTCCTCGAAATTTCTATCCCCTTATGCCCTCTATTTTCTCTTCTAAGCGAATCCTTCTTTAACGTATCTTCTCCTTTACACCCATTCCACTACACAGTGCTCGTTTCGACTAACACTTAAACCCCAATCATGTCCCCCATGACAACCACTGCTATCTCCACCATCCACAAGATGACGAAGGCGACCACATTCCTCCTCCTACCGATGACTCCACAGGCTTTCGCCAAAAGTGATGGATATGACAGCCCTCGGGCCACTGTCCGGCCTGTCGACACCTATCCTCCCACCCCCGAATTTCGACCGCAATCCGGTAGTCAGTGGCAGCCGCATCCACAAGCCGAGCAACAGTTGTACGACCTCCATACTCGTCTCCGTGATTGCACACAAGAAAACGTTGCCTTAAGGTCCAGTCTGGCTGCTCAGCAGCAGGCGAACGTTGATCTGCAACAACGATTGAAGCTTGCCATGAACCACATGGCTGAAGCTATGTTCGCGGCCGACAAGCAGGTTAGAGAGCAACAGGCCACCATCACAGATCAACAGGCCACCATCAAAGACCACCTCTCCACCATCGACGACCAGAAGTCCACCATCGACCACCAACAATCCACCATCACTAGTCAGGAGTCTGAATTGGCTAACTTGAGACTGCAAAACGCGAAGACTGCAAGTGACAACCAAGCGATCAGAGGACAACTCAAAAAAGCGACATCCACCGGCTTTGACAACGGCATGAGTACTCAGCTCGAGAAACAAAAAAGTATTGTTGGAAAGCTCGACAGGGAGTGTGAAACCCTCAGAGCATATGCAACGCAGCTGCAGAATCGACTAAAGTTTCAGCCGCAATTGATTAGTGATCTAACATACATAAACGATCGAATGCGTACTGTTACAGCATCGAACGTGAACGACATAGCAATTAATTGTAGGTTCATAGTGCAAAGAAACTTGGATGCTCTGCAAAATAACCTACAAAAGGAAAATGAAGCTGAGGTGGCGGCCGTCCGCGTCAATGAAAGGTGGAACGCCAAGAAACAAGGATCGCACCGGGGTCATGTAGCACGTGGGCAGGACGCGGGTGCTTTGGAGCCGTCGTTGGCTTAAATCGAGGTCAATTTTCGGTAGCTGTTTGGTAAGAGTGGACAGATACAATTGGGGTAACCAGCCCTTTTTCCCGGCTTTGTAAGGAAACGCGGTGCCCTCTGCGTCATGAGAGTGCCTTTATTCCCGGCTTCGTAGGGAATACACTCTCTCGGATTCTTCGAAACGAGTGAGTGCAAAATATTACCAACGCTCGAACGAAAATAAAATGTATTTATCTGTAGACTGTAGTGATAATCAGTCTCAGTTACAGTACCGTATTGATGAATATTAACAGCAACATTAGCTATTATTCAACCAATACGAAATAAGGCTATGCCGTACCAAAAGGGTTAAAAAAGGTTGAAAAAGTTTATAAGGAGTAAGAATGTTTAATGTGTAGGTTTAACAGTACTAAGTTAAAGGCGGAAATGACGGAAATCCGCTAAAGGCTCCATAGATTAACGGAAGCCATCAACATCGTACGGTATCGTTATGACAAGAAACGTGATTGATAAATCGTGTTCCCCGTATTCCCGTCTTCCATTGGCCTAGATAGCGACCTCAACTCGTCTCCAATCCTCAAATCACTTCTTTCACAACCGCCGTCTGCCCGCTCTGACAACCTGATTCAAGACTTTAACCCTTTCCCCATTCAATCCATTCAAAAATTAAGTTAGGCAGGCACTTAATAGTTGCATCAATTCCCAAATTCAGGGTTTCTTCTAGTTTTGTAAATAGCAATCATTCCTTTAAATAAGATTGTAAATAAGAGATGGAACCCATCATGATCCCCTCCATGATTCAAATTGAAAGCCGTCGTTCTGATCAAATTCCAGACCCTCCCGATTCCGAAGCCTCCTCCCGGCACGCAAATCCGCCCTCCGTGAAGAACCGACTACCGCCCGAAGCAACCCCAGCCAACAGAACCGGGCTAGGTCCAGACCCTCCCGATTCCGAAGTCCACCCAACGGGATTTTTAATCCCCTCCGAGCTCCCCCATATCCTCTCTTCCGGCCGCAAAACTAAGAGACGTAGGATTTATTTGGTGTCCAGGCTGACGTTTCAACAAAAGTACTGCCCCCGCCGCGTCTCCCACTTCTTGTTCGCGAATGCCAACAGGCACCGCCGAAACAGCGAAACCCCCGCCATCTTCTGCGGCTTAATTTACTCTTTCTGGGTGGTCCTCCGGCATTATGTTACAGAAGGAACCGCTCCCTACCTCCTCCTCCACGGCGTGGCGCTCGCGGCGTCTCCGCCGATTTTCTACCTGATTCTATGGGAGCTGGCTCAAGTGAATCTGGAGATCCACAGAAGAGTCAGACGAACGTTTGCTTTCCTCCTCATCATCCTCTACGTCCTCGTCGCATTCAGCTGCGAAGTCTCCGTCCAG
>Ga0099798_10218_pt1 | contig 19410 bp, 20 predicted proteins | sample Uncmet_Sort29A_1_FD_89870 | JGI IMG/M metagenome (GOLD analysis project Ga0099798, IMG submission 89870) | Marine eukaryotic communities from CALCOFI LINE 67, Pacific Ocean - CN13ID_Sort29A_1 | ecosystem: Environmental > Aquatic > Marine > Oceanic | place: Pacific Ocean: Monterey Bay | collected...
TCCTTACGTAAATGGCAAGATGATGATGAAATATATGATATATTTCATAAAATTGAACGCAAGCATGCAAATATTGTAATATATCCATATAAATCTACATCAATATCAAGATCATTAATCCCACCAGACAAACGATCTGATATTACAGATACTCTTATTAAAGACTTGATATGTCAAGCTATTAGTGAATTTTTTAGTAATAATTGGAATTATCCAAGTCCTATAAATAATGATTATGAAATGTATTTTAACAAAATATATAATAAGAATGAAAAATTAGGAGATTATTTTATACAGTATGCATATAGTAATACAGACGGTGCAAGACGGATTGCTTGTCAATATACTATTAATAGTCTTCAAACATGTGATACACCTAATAATCCAAATAAAATATATACCCCAAGTGAAATTTGTAATTATCCTCATAATCCAAGTATTTCTCTTAATTATGATGCTAATAAACAAACATATGATTATGAAAATGTATTGCATGAGAGTACGTGTAAAAGAGTATGTGTTGATGATGAATGTTATTTCAAATATTAAAGTATAAAATTATTATGTGCGGGAGATATTATTATACGCATACCAACCATAGGCTCTTCTTGTGATGCTGGGATACGTGTGTGTAGGTGTATAGAAATATAGTATTTTGTTTTTAAATTACTTATATCATAAACTTTGAATTGTTTGAATGCAGAAAAAATAACATTATCTTGCATAGGAATAATATCAATATCAAGTGATTTTTTTAATAAAGGATTATTTTTTATATCATTAGGATGTAATTCCATTAAATAATAGTCCTCGTGAATGTCAGTTATGTTTTGTTGAATTATCTCAAATGGTATTGCAAATACAGCTTGCGTGCTAAATACTGCAATCATACGGGTAATATTAGTGGGATATTTTTGCATTATATAATCGAGTGCCTGTTGAGGATCATGTACTTCATGTTGATTTACATAACAAGACGATCTCATTATATCCAAGTGAAATTGCTCTTCAACAGCATTCCACGAGTGAAAACTTTTATTAATACTATGATAGAACTGGTAAAAGTCAATATTAATTAGTCTCTCAACTGTTTTTGTAGGATTTAATATGTGATTAATCTTGGAATTATTATTGATATGTGGAATCCTAATCTCATCTACAAACACATAATTATAATTGCACGACATTTCACGATTTATACGAATAGATGAACCCTTTTTATCAAAGTTTTTAAAATTTATTATTTGGTACATATATTATACATATATATAATTTTGCGATCATATATATCAAGTATTTTTTCAAAATACATATAATGGAAGTAGATTGGGGCATGTTATTTAAGGTAGGTCTAATATTGAGCGTTGCTTATGGTATATTTTTCATTATATCTAGTTTTTTTGATAGAAATATGTGGAAAACTGATAAAAAATCTACAGACGAGCAAAAAATTGCACGTACCACAACCAGAGGTACATTTTGTAGTATTATGATGGTTTTTATAAATATTGCAATTGCCACACATATGAAAAGTCTTAAAATAGATAATAGTTTAATCTTGACAAACTTTGGATTTATATTCGCCGCTGTTGTTGGATATTTATTAGATATTTGTATAGGTACTGACGAGGGTCTAAGTAAATCGCCAATAGAAATGATTAAATTAGGTTTGTCTTCCTTATGTAATGCAGCATTCTTAAGATATGTTATTACTGTATTTTTGGATATGTTTATTAGTACTCCCATTATGGACGTAATGAATGGATTCTTTGGGGGAATATTTAGTAAAATGGAAGGCAGTATATTAAATAATTTCTTGCACACGAATGGAATAAAGATTTTACAAAACTTTGTATGTTTTATTACATTCCAAGCTTATACAAATGATACTCGCTTTATGTGGGCATATCCAGGCGAGACCTTGGATAAAGCGTCCCGAATTCCATCAATTACAATTATGTTGAGTACGTGTATATCGGCAGTTATATATTTGACATACCGTGGATCTGATGCTATTGATATAAAAAATATAGACGGTGTCGGTGGTAATATTAATACGCAAACAATAGGCGACGGATTTTTACCAACTGATAAACAAAGTGTAAGATTATTCTTTACTGTTTTAACTATTGGGGTACTTACATTTAGTCGTCAATTTAATTTATTAGATGCTCCGCGGGAAGAGAATGAAAATTCTACTGTATCTTTAACAAGAACAGTAATTGGATTAATTATCTTTTGTATGTTTGCTTGGATAGGTTTAGTTTATCCTTATTCAAGTATTATAAAAATAGGAATCCCAAAATCAAGTAATTAAATGATTATCATCAGTTGGTTTTGAAATCTTTGTAATACCTCGTGTAAATTCATTAAAGGATAATAATGAACATGTTAGTGAGGAATAGAGTATCAAGATACCGGTTTGAAATAATATATCTTGTATAGTTTTATTTTTTTTGAAAAAGTGTATCCAGTGTTTGCTTATAAAACACAATATAAACCCAGGTGGTAAAAGCGCAGTTTTTAGTTTGCCATAATTATTAGATGATTTTTGATATTTATATCCATATTTAGATAAATTCAGACGTAATACTGTTATGATTACTTCTCGGAATATAAATAAAAAGAAAAACATAGGTGATATAATTTTATTTGCCATCATAATACATAATAAACACAATTGAACTATTTTATCACATGTTTTGTCTAACCAATTACCAAAATCAGTACACATATTGTATTTTCTTGCAACATACCCATCAAGCATATCCATACATGATGTAAAAGGAAACCACAGTATGTATTTTGGATTAAACATTGACATACCAAGAACATATAAATTCAACACTAGACCAAATAAACTTATCATATTTGGCAAGTTATTTTTATTTTTATGTATTATTGCGGCTAATATAGCTCCACCTGCTATATCAGTTGGATAATGAACTTGAAGAATACATCTAGAGATAGAAACTGCGAATGCAAGAGCTGAAACAAATGGATTTTTATAATGTAGAGCAAATGCGCTAAACATTGCAGCATGCATAGATGGAAATGATGTATTTAAACTAGTTGTTATATCACAACTAGGTCGTTCTCTTTTAACTATTCTTTTTAAAACGAAACAAACAAAATAAGTAAATATAGCCCATGGTTGTTTTCTCATAATAAATGTAGGAATAAGAGGATCAGTAGATAAAGATATGATTGATTTATTATGATTCAATAAATTAAATATATTATGATTTAATAAATTAAACATATTATAAATACAAATTATATTAATCAAATGCATCATAATCAATGTCTTGATCATCATAGTCCTGAATATATTGTTGTTCTTGTCTAGATTGTTTTTCAAGACGCCACTGTTTTAGATTGACTGTTTCGCGAAATTTGTTCGCATCGCCTTGATAATTTGGATGATCGCGATTAAACCACCACCACTCGTAATCAAGATTTTTTTTAGCACGTCGCGTGTGTTTGGTTGGCATATTAAAAGGACGAAAGAATCCCCAATAACTAATTTCCTTGTTAAAAATTCGTCTAGCCATGTTATCGGTCGCCTCCTCAAAAGCACTATTAACATGTTTTTTTATCACTGCGACTTTTTTATCGTGTTCTCGTGAGATTGCGCTCTTTCGCTGCCAAATCTTTTGCATACGTATAGATTCAATTCGTGCTCTCTCTTGATTAACACGTTCAAGCGTTCTTTCATAGATAGCAATCATTTTACTATGTTTAATATAGGATTTACCTTGGCGAGAAACTTGCTGAAATTCAGCATCCATACGCTGTGTCGCCTCATCAAGAGTAATAATCTCGCCATTAAAATTTACATCAGGTTGATTATTATACTGTGTTCGTCGATGACGGCGTCTAATATAGTCTGCAAATCCTTTCCAATTTGCACGTCTTGTTCCTGTTTTGTCAAGAGATGTTTCTCTCATTTCAATACTTGTTTCCAAGATTCTATCTTGAGAAGAATTTTCCCAACGAGATCTATTATTATCTGTTGTATTTAGTGGACGTGGCATATTAATACGAATTGTAGGATCATTTGATTTTTGTAGACGTGTATCTCGTCCATTAATCGGATTCACCATTTCTACTTGAACAACAATAGGAGCAAGCTTTTCTAGTACTTGACTTTGTTTCAGATTTTCTTTCTCTGTATCAAGCATCTTGGTAAGAGTAATACTCATTGTAATTTTTTTGGCAAAACGGCATATAACATACTGAGCATACAATTGTCTATCTTGTTCAATGCGTTCTTTTTGTAATTGTTCAGTCATTTCTTTTTGTTCTTCTTTATCGCGAATAGCTTGCTCGCGAGCTGCTTTTGCGTTCTTTGGGGTTGCCTTGCGACGTCCCTTAGATTTGCTGGATTTACGTCCCATATGAATAGAATATAAATTAATAGTTTCCATGGTAGGGAAAATCAATTTTTTACATTATTAAAAAAAGGTATTAGGTGCTACCATTGAATTATATGATGATATCATTTGATAAAATCCTTGCATAAAACTATCTATATTGCCATAGCCTAAATTATACTTGTTTTCAAGAATTTCTGTTCCTCCATATAATAAAAGGTCAGTTGGTTTTGTATCAGTATAAAAGAGATATGATGCAATTAGTGCAGTTGTTGCTTTTATAGATAGAGGGATCTCGCCACCACCATTCATTTAATGATTACCCATTAAAACCTTTTGCACAATATCATTAAAAGATGGTTTAGGTGTCCCTGATTTGCCGACTATACTAGAGACTGTTGACCAAATATCATCAGATAGATCACCTGTGAATATTGATTGTAATTCAGCTAGTTGCGTCATTTCTATAAATCCGCCATTTTGCGCAATAACATTTCCATTCATATGATCCTTTAAATCAAGATACTTTAACTTGTATTTTAAATACTTTCCCCTGTACATTAAAATACATAAATATAATTTTTACGATTATTATAAAATTAATAAAACTATACTATTGATATTATGAATATTCATATTAGTTAATTACACGATTATAGATAAATAATTAATAATGTACTTGAAATACACAGATTATAATACATGGGAAAAATATACATATGTAATGAAATTATGCGGTAATTTTATTATATTTTCTTTTGTAATACTTTTAATTAATATTTTAAATACTAATAACAATAACAATTTTATTACTATTATGATTATAATGCGTAGTTTGATTATTATCAAGCGAAACATTATTATCACAAAATTAATACGAGGGATTGATATGCGAGATAATTATATTTGGATTCAAAATATTTCTATAGTGGTAAATACTGGTTTGTTTATTATAGGAATAATATTAAAAGATTCAATTATTATAGTGTATCAAGTATTTATATTATTATATTTGTTTATTTATATAATATCATACATATTATACAAACATAGTGATTCAAATGTAATATATTCATTTAACCAATATACAGTAGAACAAGATTCATTTAATCAAATTCATGATATCCGCCAAGATAATAGCATTACGCCTACTATAAATAATAATCAAACTGATTTAGATATTTTTAAAACACCTGTAAAAAGTAATAGCAGTAATTCATTAATGTCAGATGTTGGATTTTGTGCAATTTGTCTTTGTGATGGAGATAAAGATGACGAATTCATGTTAGACTGTGGTCATTCATTTCATGGTGAATGCTTACAATTATGTATTAATAACAATTTTCTTACATGTCCATTATGTCGTCAAAACATCTAAAATAAGAATAATAATATGAGTAAATTAAATTTTAACACTAGTTATTCTAAATATGATAAAATTTCAAATAAAATGCCTATACCTAAAGCTAAAAAATCTTATAAAGATGATGATCCTCTACCAATAGTACGGGGGTACTATGAAAGTTTTAGTGATTGGAAGTATCTAGGTTTAACACGCTGGAATTCTTTTAAATGTATGAATAATAAAACAGATGCAAGTATATTTAAGTATGTTCCTATAAATGATAAAGTAAAAAAAATTTTAATATGTCCAGATGAGATACAATGTAATATGGGCTTTGCAGTTGCAGATTTTCTCCAAATACAAGGAATCACTGTATCGCCTTATTACGTAATGCACTGTTGTAAATTTTATGAATTTTTAGATTCTATTAATGATCTCAACGAGAACCTCAACGAGGATTCCAACGAGAACCTCAACGAGGATTCCAACGATAATCCTAAAGATGAATTATCACCTTTTGATGAGCGCATTGGAACGCCTGCTGCAACATATTGGCGTAAATGTAAGGGAGTAATGGGATGTAGTTTAAAATACATTATGATGTTTATTAAAAGAGGTATTAACTTGCCGTTAGAGATTGACCAAATTGCACGTTATCCCATAGCCAATACAAGTACTACAGATGAAATTATAAAAGTTTTTAATCAAAAAAAAGATACCTTTGATGCAAACGCTCAACTAATCATGTTGGAGGGCAAACTCCAAATGAAAAAGATACGTGTCAATTCTATAAAAAATATATTATTTGAGAAACAGGTGAACCAAATTGGACGTCAACTTTTACAATCTGGTTATCTTTTAGTAGAATTAAGAGCGCGAAAAGGAGATGAAACCAGTAATATTAAAATTATAAATGAATGTATAGGCTTTGAAATAATTAACACCCCCGTCTGGGGAATGTACGGTTACTCGGAATGTATAGGGAGAAATCATGTAGTAGTTCATGGATATACAAGTGATGCAATTTTATCAAATGGAGAACGCGGTGTTTTTGTATTCAAGCACACTAGGGGGACTACATGGGGTTATAAAGGATTTGGATTAATATCATTTAAACGTTTTAATTTAGATGTTGCGAATATTATCTTTTGTAAATTATAATGGATGGCTTGCTGATAGCGATTATTGCATATTATATTAGTAGTTGGGTGGCATGCATATATGGAGTATATGCGTATGGAGTGTGTTGCCCAATTAATATATGTATGTGGGCAAAATATGTATCTTGTATAAAATCATGTATTGGAAAATGTTGTAGAAATCAGAGTTCTCCTGATACTCCTGATAATACTCCTGATAATACTCCTGATAATACTCATGATACTGATACTCCTGATAATACTCATGATACTGATACTCCTGATAATACTCCTGATAATACTCCTGATAATACTCCTGATAATACTCCTGATAATACTCCTGATAATACTCCTGATAATACTCCTGATAATACAACTAGTAACACCTCATTATGTATTAGATTAAAAAATACGTTGACTGAACTTGTAACAATTACATCAAGTTGTGGCAAAAACATAATGAAGAAAATCAAGCGTTGTTGCAGGGCAAGTGAGACATCTTATCGCCACGAAGGGTCTGCAGAAGAAGTTACTAATTTATTATAATGAATTTAAAATCTTGTAATTATAAAATGAGTAATCCATTGTTTTCTGTTATTCCATCGCCACCTGATGAACGCGATTGGATTTGTGATGATATTCTACATATTGATGAATTACCTCTCGAGTTTACAGTTGTGAATTTACTAAAACCTATCAACCAAGGTCCTCATGGAACATGTGCAGCTCATACTGCAGCTTGTATTAAAGAACAACAAGAGGATATTGGGCGATTCTCTCATCACTTTATTTACAATAACCGACGTAATCAGTCATCTTCTGGAATGTACGGGCGTGATGTTATGAAAATTTTACACAAAAAGGGTGCAATACCACAGAAAGACTATTCATGTGTGTTTGAATCACCTGATGATATTCTACCAGAGTATTATGAAAGGGCACTTAATTTTCGTATTAAACACTATGCTCGCGTATATACTATTAATGGATTAAAAAAAAGTTTAATGACTAATGGATGCTGTTTTATTGCATTCCCTTGCTATAATAGAGGTACTCGTATGTGGAAGGACGATGGAAGTGAGAAATTGGGCGGGCATGCCATGACAGTTATTGGCTGGACAAAAGACGGTTTTATTATACGTAACTCTTGGGGAGTACGTTGGGGTAATAAAGGTAATTGTTTATATTCATGGGATGATTGGGGTGCTCATTATGATATATGGAGTACTATTGATGACGAGTCTTATTTTAGTGATGAGGATCTTGATGATGATGAGGATAATAATCGCGGGGATCAAAATGATGCACATAAACGAAATCCAATGTGTTGCGTTATTGTATAATAAGGTATTGTATAATAAGGTATTGTATAATAAGGTATTGTATAATAAGGTATTGTATAATAAGGTATTGTATAATAAGGTATTGTATAATAAGGTATTGTATAATAAGGTATTGTATAATAAGGTATTGTATAATAAGGTATTGTATAATAAGGTATTGCTTGAAAATAAATAATCTAAACATCTAGTAATGGACGCGACACGCTGTTTACTAACAGTTTCAATCATACTATTTATGAGTTATTTATGGTATATTAGTGTACAGAATTGCGCATGCGCTACATATGAAGGATTTAATCAAAAACCACGTCTATATTTTTTTCATGCTGATTGGTGTGATCATTGTCAGCATTTCAAACCTCATGTTTTAGAATTTAAAAATACAAACGAATGTAAGAGTGTAGATTTTATAGAACTTGATGCTGATGAATCCCATAGTAAAACACTTGCAAGAGATTTCAAAGTTACTGGATTACCAACAATTGTTTATGAACATATGGGCAATATAAAGCATTTTAATGGTGAACGTTCAGTTGCTGGATTGCAAGAATTCGTACATCAATGCTTTAAAAGTACCCCAGAAACTAATAATGCAGATACAGCTGTAAATACATCCGCATCTACTTTATCTCTAGATGCTGTTAAAGCAGCTGCAGTATCAGCAGAGAAACCTTATGTTGTAAAATCCAAGATGTGGTTTTTCCATGCGGATTGGTGTACACATTGTCAAACTTTTAAACCAATTGTTGTAGATTTTGTTAATCAATATGGTTCTTCTATAGAATTCATATCTGTAAATGATAAAGATGAAGGCGCTAACGCTCATCATCAGAGATTTAATATTAAAGGATTCCCAACTATAGTTGGAGAGCAAGTTGATGGTACAATCCATCATTATAATGGAGATAGAACCTTGGATAGTCTAATTATGTTTGCAAACACATTAACAAATATGGTTGCCCCACAAGAGGTTGCCCCACAAGAGGTTGCCCCACAAGAGGTTGCCCCACAAGAGGTTGCCCCACAAGAGGTTGCCCCACAACAGGTTGCCTCTAATGTATCAAACAACACGGGGGATAATCAAGAACCTTCAATGTTCTTTTTCCATGCAGATTGGTGTGGACACTGTCAAGACTTTAAACCTCAAGTAGAGAAATTCAAGACATATCCTCAAATGCAACATATTAATTTTGTTGATTGTAATGATAAACAGCCACATACTGATAATTTGATTCGAGAGTTTGGTATTCAAGGATTTCCAACTATAGTATTAAAGAAACCTAATGGACAAGTAGTATTTTTCAATAAAGCACGAACAGCACAAGGTTTAGCTGAATTTTTAGATGAAGAATTATAATTCTTTATCTATACTGATTGTAATATTTATTTATACTTGTATAAAGATGCGCGCCATTTATTATACGAACAACACCCTTTTCATAAAAATCAATCACTAGATCATGAGTATCTTGTGTAAGTGTGGGTTTCCCTGTATAGCAAAATATAAATTTAAAAATATTATTAAATGAAAATGACCACAATAAGCGATTATTTTGGTATTTTATACTACATTTGTTTACATGTGGCTTGCTAAATAATCCGCAATCTACATCATACGTTTCTCCTTGAAATGTTTTTTTTGGATCAAAGGTATCAATTGGTTTACTTTTTTTTCCACCCATATATATGTTATAAAACGTACACCTTTAGATGATTTTCAATTATATAAAAATGATTTTCGTATAAAGAATTATTATATTATAATATGATGTTCAGTAATAGTTTTTTAAAAAAAAATTTAGATGCTGCAAAATTCTATCGTAAAAGCCCAATATTGAATCTTGCAGCCATCCCAGATGAATTTATGTTAATTGATGATGCGCGTAAAAGACTAATTGAAGCACTTGAATTCGAAGCTATACAAGCATTTCAGCAACCACGACATACAGATACACCTTTGCTATGTGGGGTAAATTTGGATACTCCAAATCCGGGTATAGTTATAGAAGTTGATGACACTGATCCTAAAAAGTTACAGTTGGATGTTTGGGGTGGAGCAACTCCTCCATATAAACTTTTTCAGTCCCCTGTTCCTCACGAACGTCATATCACTGCACTTGAGGCTAGCCAACCCTATGGTGATATCGAGTTATCAATTATGGATAGAGTACCAAGTGATGCTGTAAAATTATACCATGGACCTCCAGGAACAGGGAAAACGCACACTTTGATTACCAAACTAACTGAATTAATTAAATCAACGCCAAAGAACCATCGCATACTAGTGTGTGCAGTATCTAATAATGCTGTTGCTAATTTGTACGTACGGGCAAAAGCCATGGGGGTACAGGGTACCCTATGCATGCGAGAGGAAAAAATCCCCATTGGAACAATTGATTCACCCGACGAATTGGAGCGCTCTAATAAAAACCGAGTTATATTTGCGACAATTAGTGGACGTCATTCATCACAGTTAAAACGTATTAAATTCAAGATTATTCTCATGGATGAAGCAGCTCAGGCTCCAGAAGCAAATGTATGGGGATTACTAAAAAAGGATGTATATCGTATTATTATGGCTGGTGATCCAAATCAATTGCCTGCTTTGGTATCAGAGGAAGGAATGAAATTAAATCATCAACGCTCGCTTATGGAACGCCTGATGAAGGGTGGTTATCCGAGTGAACTTTTGGCTACACAGCGACGAATGCATGCATCTATTGCTGACTTTTCAAATAATCAATTCTATCAGGGTCGCCTATTAACTGATTATAAGGGACGACCCCATTGCTTGCGCAATATTGAGCCCCATCTCGTCATCAATGTATGTGGAAGACAGACTACAATTGGAACCACGTACGCAAACAAACTGGAGGCTCTCATTATAAAACACGATCTCATTAAATACCTTGAAATGAATTTGGATGTAGTGGTAATTGCTGCATATCAAGGACAAGTAGAACTCATGAAGGAGATGGGTATTTCAAATGTTCATACTTTGGATTCTTTTCAGGGAAGAGAAGCAGATGTTGTTTATGTTTCTACAGTACGTCAGGGTGACAGTGTAGGTTTTTTGAACGATCGCCGTCGCCTAAATGTAGCTTTGACAAGAGCACGTCATGTACTAAGAGTAGTTGGTAGTACACGTACATATATTGGAGGCAAGGGTGTTATGGGGCGTTATGGTAAGTATATGAAGGAACGAAATTTAAATCGTCAGATTGACGCTAAAATGTTGCTTGATATGAAGATCGATCTTTACTTTGATGAGATTCAACCAATTATTAAAGCATTACCATGGAAGACAGTATTTCATGGAAGGATTCGCGATGATTTGATGCGTGAACCAATTGAGAATGACTTTTGCCGATGTATTATCAAGATGGCGATGGGAGAAAAACCAATAACAAAAAATCCATACAAAGAAGGAAAAGCGCTAGTAGATTGGTCAATATATATTAATGAGGAAACCAAAACACAGGAACTCTGGATTTTTGGCGTTCATTTGGTAGGAACATCAACGTCCCATCAAACGAATCTAAAAAAACAACAAAACAAGCAAAGCGACGAGTGGAATGCATTATGTGTGCATGGGGGCAAGCCCAAGACTTTTAAAGAGTTGCCCCCTAGAATGAAAAAATGGGAGAAACCAAAAAATAATCAATTATCACGAGAGAAACGTGATCACGAAATTCGTAAAATTGTAGAAAATGCCAAAAGAATGGCTAAAATGCGCAATGGAATGTAGTTCATTTACACGTAATACATCATTACATATGATGGAGTCTACACAGGGTGTAAAATCGCTGCATCATATTTTGCTCTGCTATTAATAATTTTTCAATTTCTGGATTATAATTAGGTGCCCGGTATCCAGCGAACCAGCGGTTATCAGGATTCGCCATTTTCCTCTCTATAATATTCAATAAACCATGGATTTGAACAATACTTTCTTTGACAAAATTTGCAGCACATTGAGTACTTTTTGATAAACCGTCTATTTCACCCATTTCATTAATATACAGTTCAATTGTTTCTAATTTTGCCTCAAGATCTAATTCTTCCAGTGTCTTGTTAAGATGATAATGTTCTGTAGCACGACTGATCGTACGTACCAATGCAATAACGCCGTTTGTTATTCCAACATACTCCATTACTATAGGGGGATAAAAAATATCAAATTTATAACATACTATTTGGATTGTTGTAATTTATAAAAAACTTTTTCATAGCGCGCTCGTTGCATAACAGGTACGCGCCAAAGGCGACAAGCACTAGACATTCAAGTAGATTCAATCCAGTGTATTTTGTAGCAATTATAGCAATCGCAAACACTGCAAAGAACATTATTATAGTTGACCAATTGGTGTTATCCTGTGGATAAAGATGTTCGCGCATTTGCTCTTCGGGTGATTTTGGCGGATGCATTTTACTATAGGGTAGGTTTTTATCAAAGGTGTATTTGCATGATTTAGTGATTACTAAATTTGCCACTCATCCTATTTCACCACGTTATAATTGGTATAGGTGAATTTTAATACAATATTATTCCATGATAATGAAAATTATTTTTATATCTCAAGTACATACTAAATATGTGTTATAGTCTAGAATCAAGCTTGAAAACGAGTGCTATGAGTTTAGTTGCTATAATTTACTTGATGAGTGATCCTAACCCGAAATATAAAATGTTAGCTTGGACGCTTGTTGGATGGTGTGGTATGCAATTTGCAGAAGCTTTAATATGGTCTCAGGATGCAAAAAATACATTATTGAATCGTCTAGTTACTCTTATCGTAATTCCACTTGTGTTAATGATGCAACCGCTGGGGTCTCTTATTGGATCGTTTCATGATACACCCTGGAAAGATTCTTTACCAGAAAAAAAAACATTTACAAAATTATACTCATTACTAGTTGTAATTGTTGTTTTAGTTTGGATATTTCATAATGTTCAAAGATATCATACAATTAAATCTGACCAACATCATTTGTATTGGCAAATTTCATCTAATCCAGTTACGAATTTCAATATAATTAGATTCTTGATTTGGGGAATTATGATTATAATACCAATTTTAAAATATTGGAATGGATCATATGTGGAGATATTAATTATTAATAGTGTTGGTTTTGCTGCATTTATTTATGCAATAAACAAGTTTGACATTTTTGGTTTGATGAATGATAGCGCATCTAGTATATGGTGCTATTATACATCGTACTCGGCAATTTTGTTTTCAGCTTTGAAATTTTTTAGAGTTTTAGACGTTTAAAATAAAACAAGTTTTTGCAATATTATTCCATAATAATATTACAAAAAGCAATTGTCATGTGAATAAAATTTATTAATCATCACCAAACTGGTGTTTGTATATATTATTTATTTTATTTTTAATACAAATATACAATATAATTATACTTTGTAATGGATTAGAATTATCATTATAATAAGAGCTATTTTGCAAGTTGTCTAATGTTAATATCTCACTACTACTCCATATGTTTGATAAATTCCATGTTTTAGAATATATTGAACCATCTGAACAAAGTTGAATTGATTTATCCTCATACATTATGTAATCATCAAGTTTTACAACCTTTGAATTAGATTCAAGCTCTGAATTAGATTCAAGTTTTACAAGCTCTGATTTAGATTCAAGAATTTCTACTTTTTGAATAGCATGACCATTAATAAACCATTTGAAAAAATCCATACGGTGATATAAAAAATCAAATGATAATTCTTTTGGGCTCTCAAAATTTAAATTTATTCTATCGCCTGTTGAATTTTCTAAAAGTGCATTTAATTTATTCATTAATTCATCGATTTTAATACGTATATTACTACAATTATTACAGTTTAGAATATCATGACATGTGTCGTTTGTGTTATTATTTATTGCTGGAACTTTTATATTATATTTATAAAGTAACTGTTTTATTGGCTTGATTAGATCAGCTTTTGAATATCTAGCACGGTTTATTATATAATAATTTAAAATCTTGTCTAGTTCTTCTTGTAATTCTGATAATTTTAATGGTTTTTCTTTCATTTGTATTATTAATTGGGGTAAAAAACTATCTATATATTTTTTTATAAGTATATTGCTTTGTCCTATATTTTCTAATAGTTTATTTATCATATTTACAAGATAATTATATCCTTCATCATCACAGTTATTTTTTTTATTTGAAAATTGTAAGAATAATATTTCTTGTGCAATTTTAGATCCTTTAATAGCTTGATCAAATAGTGTTCCAGTTAGCTCGTGAGTTTCGTTTATTCTATAGGTTAATGGTTGTTCAGAGTTTGAATAATGAAAAGTAAATTGTTTATCATCATTTTCATTAAATTTTATTTCATTTATATCATATATATTATAGTTCGATCCACCTTTTTGCTCGGACTGTAATTTAGATATATGATTATCAAATGATTCATAATCAATGTTATGTCTAGATGTTTCTTTGAATTTATAATAATATTCATTTTCTAATAATTGTAATAACGAGTTGATTCTTTCAGAATTAATATTATTAGAATTATTAGAATCATATGGATATAGGTAATTCCATTCATAATTTAATCGTTGATGTAATTGGACAATAATTTCATGTATATGACTACTTGTTATAACATGGTTTATATAGCAGTTTGTGTTGGCTGGATAATTTGTATTTTCAAGATTATATATACTTACTAGTTCACAAATTTTTGGAATAATATCATCAATACTATAATTATATCGTCCTCCTGTGTAGTTTTTAATAATATCACATATATTTTGTATAAAAGCTTCCATAGATATAATTGTTCTTTTTTTATCTATTATTTCAGTTTGTATAAATTTTAAAATATCATCACTAAACATATTTAAATTATTAATATGGGGGGTTATTATAGTATTGAAGAATGGAATAATATATATATTAGGACAATCCCAGTCTATTTTTGCAAACACAATCATATGGGCAAGCCAATTACCTCTAATACTTTGTCCAATTAATGTTTCTGTATTATTCGGTTGGATTGCTCTATTCCAAAAATCAATTATATTTTTTTGAGATACAGTAGGTGTAATATTTATAGCTGTATTTAATTTTCGTAGGAGTACGGGGGCAGTAAGATTTTCTATTGTAGAATTAACATTTTTTTTTATATTATTTCTAACAGCAGACATTCTTGACATTAATGGTCCTAATATGCGTAACTTTTTACCACCATAAAGCATCTTGTGTCGGTGTTGTAAAATTTTACGTTTACATTCTAGATATTTATATTTATATTTTTTATATTTATATTCATACGTCTTGTTTAAATTGATTGGCATCATTTCGTTATTATTATATGGAATATTTTAATTTATGCATCTATATGATATGCATCTATATGATATGCATTCATAATTATATCATCTATATGATATGCATCTATATGATATGCATCTATATGATATGCATTCATAATTATATCATCTATATGATATGCATCTATAAGAAACTAATAATCAAATTACGTCGTCCCATGCCAAACTTGCTCAGGTACACCTGAATCAAGCGACACTGCGTACGGCATCGTCTCCTATTAAGAATACATCTAAACCACCGCTGAATTTGTATCACATGATCGCCATGAAAGGGATTGTATGATAGTCCAAATTCTCCCCAGTCCCAGGGAATATCCATATTATTGGTAACATCTTGCATGGATAAACTAGGATTCATTGATAATCCGAATTCCCCCCACACCCATGGCAATCCGATGTTATTTAAAACTACATCCATATTAAAATTTGGGTTGCTTGATAGTTTCTTCCAATTCCATGGTAACTCAATATTGTTTTTAACATCATATATATCAATATTCGGGTTGCTTGATAGTTCCCGCCAATCCCATGGTTTATCAGGATTATTTAAAACAACCTCCATGTCAAGTTTGGAGCTACTTGATAGTATCTTCCAATCCCATGGTTTCTCCATATTATTGAAAACAACCAACATATCAAGATTCGGATTATATGATAGTACCTTCCAATCCCAAGGCTTGTCAATATTATTTACAAGTACTTTCATAGTAATGTCGGAATTCCATGATAACCACATCCAATCCCATGGTAGCGTAATATTATTCATGATTGCAGGCATCCCGATATTTAATGATAATCTCTGCCAATCCCATGGCTTGTCAATGTTATTAAGAACAACATCGATGGTAAGATTTTCATTCATTGACATTGCTTCCCAATCCCATGGTTTATCAGGTGCAGCAATAACATCATCTACGCGAATACCAGAATTACGTGATAATGCCATCCAATCCCATGCATTTATAGGAAATTTATTAACTATGGACATATTGATATTAGGATTACTTGATAGTAATTTGAAATCCCATGGAAAATCCATATTACTTGTAATTACTTCTGGAGTAATATTAGGGTTTACGGATAGATGATTAAAATTCCATGGTAATTCCATGTTATTAAGAACAAAATCCATATGAATATTGGGATTTATTGCTAATCCACAATAACTCCAATCCCATGGTTTGTTACTGTTATTTAGAACAATCTCTGTGTCAAGCTTGGCATGTCTTGATAATTCCTCCCAATTCCACGGTGCATCCAGATGCATTTTAATTACATTCATATCAAGATTAGGATTTTTTGATAATGCCATCCAATCCCATGGTTCATCTATATTATCAAGAAAGAAATCTTTAAATTTATTTTTATTCATGATTATAGTATTTATATTAATTGTATCTTATATATCAGCATCATATGCATTATCAGCATCAAGTATAAAACTCGCTGAAATAATTAAATTACACCACAGTATGGGTTATTTAGCCAAGAATCTCCTGGGTTTGGCGCATCTTTTCAAGCTTGTCCATCAACGTATCACGATCCCTCGCAATGCGTGGATCTTCAACGGCAACCTCGCGGATTTCATCATTATCACGAATCTCTTCAAGCCACTGCCTTACTTCAATTAGAATGGTATTGATGATAGACTCGAGAACATTGTCTACAAGGTTTTTGTCAGCAACACTCCAGTTAGCCCGAACAGCCGCGAGGATGCGTCTCTTGTGCTGATCTTCAAGGGCCATCCGATTAAACATTTCAATATTCTCTTCAACCTTGGCGACGAGATGCTGACGAAATTTATCACAGATATCTTCAAGAGGTTTAGCAATACGATTATCTTCAGTCGGATTTTGCCTACGAGTAATACTATACATATCTTGAGTAATGCCATCAATGATTTCATCAACAAGCTCATCCGGCATTACTAACTGTTCTTGGTACTTTGCCGTAAGATAGTGGTTAAGAGTCTTGTAGTGTTGCTCGGCCATCAAGCTCCTTTCTACCTGATTGTGCAGATTGACAAGCATTTCGGATTGCTTGTTGTTCCAGTGCGAGCGCAACTTTTGCCGCAATTGGAGAGAAATATTCCCAATATCATTGATATGAACAAGCATAGTAGAGAGAATGTCATTAATTGCATTATGCAGAACATCAGCATGCTCTCTCCACATGATAACAAGATCGCGCATACATTGATTGAACGTATTCTCTCCTTGGAAAAACACACATTCAAAGGCGTTAAATCGATACCTATCCTCTACAAATTTATCGTTAATCATCTCTTTGGTTGCGCGAATACCTTCACGGAATTCTACCATAGGTTCAGTGATATCCTGCTCCCATTCGCGAGTCATGTTCTCCAATTCCCTCTTGATATTTGTAAGAATACCGCTACGGTCGGGCGGGCTATCTCCTAGAATCCTCAATTGATTAGTATGCTGATTAATCATATTATTGATACGCTCTCGCAGTCCTGGCAAGTTGCTTTCAACAAGCTGGCATTGGATAGGTACAAGTCTCTCTTTGAGGGTGGAAATCCCACAAAACTCCATCATTTGTTGAGGAATATGAGACATCAGCATACGAATCTCTTCATTTGCATCATAGTCATTGCCGTTGATTCGGCATGCGATTGCGTGCGGATGATGATGCCCAATTGAATTAGCAAATTCCCTCGATACCAATTCAGATCGTTTAGGCGTGTCAAAACTATCAAACTTGCTCAGGATGCGCATAGTACGCTTTTCCTCGGGATCTACATTTTTGGCCAACTCGAGAGCCTTGGCTGTCTCGTCGTCCTGATTAGCAGTTGTAACTACCAAGATCAAGCTTTCAATGGGTTCAATATAAGTATTAATCATATTAATGACCTCCTGCTGACCATCTCCATTAGAGATAATACCAGGAAGATCTACAAGTACCAGGTCATTAATATTAGGACCCGTTACTTTAATACGAATAGGAGTTTCAACGACTTTTTGCTCTCCGCCTTCCAAAAGAGCAATCTGTCGCTGCCTGATAGCTTCTTCTACATCTTCATAATCAATTTCATCATAATCATCATCAATTTTAGTGTCTTTATTCTCATTCTCATTCTTAATAGAGTACTTGGGAGATTCAATCTTCAAATTCTTCTTCATATGCACTATAATAGGACACTTTGTACAAATTTGATGATCAGTTGGAAAAGGAACTTGACAAATTTCTTTTAAAAGTGAACTCTTGCCACTGCTTTGGTCGCCAACAACAACTAGCTGTGGCAGATGCAGCTCACCAGCGTCCTTTCCAAGGATATTACGAACCTGTTCAATGTTATTAAGGATTATACCATAATCGCCAACTCGGTGGATAATTTCAAAGTCAGACATGTTTAAAAGTTTTTAGATATTCATAAAGATGCATATATGGATTTTATTTCATTTTTTTATATATGCATCTTATGCATCATCAGCATCATCAGCATCATCTATAACAAACTAATAATCATATTACGTCGCCCCATGCCAAACTTGCTCAGGTATAGGTGAATCAAGCGACACTGTACACGGCATCGCCTCCTCCCAATAATACGTCTAGCCCAACGCTGTATCTGTATAATGTACTTTTTATAAAAGGAATTCCAAGAGAGTTCCTCCCAATCCCATGGGGCATATAATTGCATTTGGTCAATCTCCATGTCAAAGTTAGGATTACTTGATACCCCCCGTCTTTTCAAATCCCATGAAATATCTATGTTTTCAGTTTTCACGTGTATGAATTCATTATAATACATATTATACAATGTATTATATAATATATATATATTACAAATTCATTATAACAATGATATAATCA
>Ga0099798_10219_pt1 | contig 19349 bp, 14 predicted proteins | sample Uncmet_Sort29A_1_FD_89870 | JGI IMG/M metagenome (GOLD analysis project Ga0099798, IMG submission 89870) | Marine eukaryotic communities from CALCOFI LINE 67, Pacific Ocean - CN13ID_Sort29A_1 | ecosystem: Environmental > Aquatic > Marine > Oceanic | place: Pacific Ocean: Monterey Bay | collected...
GTAATGTGGCAAGGTCTCAAAGTCTGCAAGTGGAAGTCCCGAATCCTGTCGATCGCCTACGAAATCGTCGAACCGCATATCATGATCGTCGAGATTTTGAGAGAGTTGACTCCGACGAATGAAGACCACGCCGATCATAATGCTGCTGCTCTCGGCCAGAACGCTGTTTTGCAGAACAATGTCGGACAGGAAGTAACCTACTCAAATTCACATCCCGAATCCACGCCGAAGTTCGTACTGCGAATCTCATCCGAATCGTACCCAAATCTAATATCACCTGACACAGGATGGCCAATACAGAATGCATTTCAATAATCCAAATTCAGAATCCAATTTCGGAAGAAGTCGGATAAGATTCGAAGTAGGAAATTCGGGATCCCTTTCACTGTTTCTCACTACCCAGGTTAACGACGTGAAGGAGGCAGATCACCCTGAGGGTGACGATGCGCAGGCGAATCAGGAAGGTGATAAGGATCCTAAAGATGACCATGAAGCTGATCAGGTTCACGGCGACGGTGATAAGAACGCGAATGAAGCGAATGCAGCTGAGGAAGACAAGTGAGAAAACGCAGTGACATGAACTCACTGATAGGTTTCTACTTAATCGAAGTTTATTCAGAGGAAGAGGGTATTTGCATTTCGTCCATTCGATGCGAATATGCTGCAAATACTTCAATTTTTTCTGGATCTTGCTGTTACTTTCGCCTTCAAACCCAAACTTCATCCCAGGAAACGAACGGTTTCGTCGTCACCGCCGAGCCCAAACCCTCTAGCACTCTTGACATTCTCTCAGGTACTGGCTTGCATCGCATGCGCAATGTCGTCGACCGATAATATTATCGCACTTCAAACTTCAGGTACCAGGCCCCTTTGTTGTCGTGAAAATGAATTATATGAGTGATCATATGTCCTGAATGTCGCCCAAAAAACCTCAAGGTATATGGTCCCCAGTCTTCGCGCTTCCCTCGACGTCACGGAAAGGGAGAGATGCAATCAGTTGGCGTACAATGATTCGGATACGTTTTTCGGCGAGCAGCTTTACAACATCTTCAAATCCTGGGTGGTCAAATTCATTTCAATAATTTTGTGTTAATTTCATAACATTTTTTTGCATAAATATTGAAAAAATATTACCAAATTATATTATTTATGTATATTTATATATATTTTGATGTTTTATAAATATATACACAAGAACACAAATTGAAATGAGTAAGTTTTTGTCACATTTTGTACATCCATAAATTTTTTAATTTTAAATTTAAAAATAAAAGTTGAAAAAATGAATTGATTTATAATTGAACCGTGGATGAATTGTGCACAATGCATTAATTAATAATTTTTTATACAATAATATTAAAAAAATATTTTATTTTTTCTGAGTTATGAAAAAAAAAAAAAATGCAGGGGTTGTGGGTGGCCCTGCCCAAGCGCAGCACGTGCTCGGTACAGTCTGGTTACATGCAATGCCGCATTGGCTTCGTAAACTGCGGAGCCAGTGAGGTGCGACACCAAAGTTCGGTGGTGTGCACTTGCGTCTCCCGTACGTCACCTGGCAAGAAAAAGATGTTTCTGACTTTTTTATATTAGTGTAATAACTCTGTGTGGTCGTTTCTTGCATGAACGGGTGCCGACGAGAGCGATTGAAAGATACCCTGCCGAAATTCTTCGCGTAGCTCTGGACGTGCATTCGTAGTTCATTCACCAAAGTTCATCTGCGGCCACCCCCCGCAATCCATGTCGCAGCACGTCGTCCCAGATTCAGGCTACTCCGCATCTACTGTCGGCGCGAGCGAGATCTTTCTCGTGACCACCGCTGAATCCATCTTCTTTTTTTTGACCATGCTCAAAAAATAAATTGGCTAGGTGTTTCCTCGGTTGAGGAAATGATTGCGATCATGATCATGCTAATTGCAATACTGCGCGCGTATCCTCCGTTGATACGTAATTCAAATTCAAAATATCAACGTTTTCACATGCCGCAGCATCACTTGCATAATTCTAATTCAACGTTTACGATTTCCGTGCGCGGAAAATTTTTGCAAGCCACATAACCATGTCGGCGGGAGAATTTTTACAAGCCACGTCTTCGCCTGGGTCTTGTCCAGGTGGATTGTTCTGCAAGGGATATTGCCTGTTGCGTTTCGTGATCTTAGTACGGATTCCTCCGCTTCTATCAGGTGAAATACATCAAGATTTTCTCAAAAAAAATTCCCAATCGATTTACTGAGTGGTATGTTGCATACAATGACTCGTCTGGTTATCGCAAGCCAATTTTTCCATGCGTTTGATTTCACGTTACAAAGTTCAGGATTTCCTTACTGCAAGGTACTATATTAACGAATCATGCGCACACGAATTCGCACGTTACTACTTTTTGTCTCGCACCACACCACTACCCAAAGAACTGCTATTGACTCTTATCACTCCGAAAATTCACCACAAACGTTTGGTTACTCGAAAGCTGCAGCATAGCGAACCCTTCTGAATTCTCCCGCGCGTGCGCGGATATTGATCTACAAAAAAAAATATAAATTGCAATTCATAGTCAGGGTTTCTGTTCGTAGTTTCTGCTGTGAAGTTTTGACTCGTGTCTGTTCATCATCCAGATGAATCATTTCACATCGCTTGTGAGTCTCCACCATCTAATTGCTTTCGTTACGGTTCTTTACTGTACAAGGTGTTCCCGTTTCCTTCCCACTATCGGAAACTCGAATGTCTGTCATGTAATATGCCGAGGAAACTAAGATCACGTCAACAATAGAATCCTGTGCATTCAATTGGTTTCTCCATGACTTCAACTCCTTTCTAGCAGCAGATTCGAGACATGTTGTTTCTCAGTCGTCGGGTCTTTCTACATTCACTTCTTTTTTCTGTTCAAATACGCTTGGTTGCACCAACGTATTTGGCACCAGTTTTTTTCTACACCGATTTCGTATTGCCTACGCCATTTCATGATCGCTGATTTGACTTCTGGATCGTCTCGCATAGCTGGGTCAAGGGATTCCTCAAAATCTGAAATTAGTCCGTCTCTGAAGCAAAGGTCAGGTTCAGCATCTGCGAGGCCAAGGATCCTCAAGACCTCGTCGCGGTTGAGAGAGGCGCCAAACATGCGCCGGTGCTCCTTCGTGACTCTCGGTTCGCTATGCAACGCCTCGGGATCATGCCTCCATGAGTCCATGTCAATCATGAACAGCAACGCAAGCAAATACTCATCGTATGCGGAGCCATGTCCCTTCGACAAAACCTCTTGGTAACATACACACTCCAAATAACCCCTACAGTAGCAGTACCTTCTGAAATTCTCTTTGGGGTGGTGGTACAATAACGCGTGAACGTGGGGGGGAAGGGGGTAGCGTGGTGTTGATTTTGCCCATTTGAAGTTCATGACAGCTACTCGGAATTCTATGGAAGCAACGGGGCCGCGGGTATCTTCTAGTGGAGAACGGCTGGTGATTGAGCCTTGAGAATTAGTATGCGCGACATAGAAAGGAACCCAGCGTTCTTCCGCTCGTGAATTCCCCCTTCCTATGTCGTGGACGTCGAGGACTGGCTGCTCCGTTAGACACAGCGGCTCTGAGGACTCACTCTCGATCACAACACCGATAAGTTCAGGAAATTCTACATGGAGCAATTCCACATGCAGCTGTTTCGCGATCAGCGACTGCAGATGACCCAGTTTTACGAAGTAAACGGAGGGATTTGTCGATACGTTTGTGTTGTTCCTTGTCTTTTCATCACCACTGACATTCTTGCTTCCATTGCTACTTTCACTATTCAAAGTTCTGCTCTTCGCCCAACCGGGCACCACATTAATCGGAGCTGCTGAAATGTCCTGCTGATTCGGAGAGACTGCTTTCCTCACTTTCCGTGTTGTGGATTCCGAAGAGTTTGTCCCTGCATCACCGCCCCAATCACCATCGGAATCAGTACCATTCGGATCGCCCTCTAGCAGACCACCGTTACCGATTTCGGGAAACGCGGGCAACTCAATCCCCGGCGGCAGGACCAAGCTGTCATCATCTGTGGAAGAAACGATCTCGCTCATTTCAGAAGTGGCTGACCCTCCATTGCCATTCAGATCGTCCGCATTTTGACCACTAGTTGTTTCACCTGCTCTTTCTGATCTACTACTGCCAGCTTCAGTGCCATCGATATCACTGTCAAGCGCACGTGTTGATGATGCACTCGTTTCTTTAGAATCACTGATATTTGTCAGCGGGTTGTTACAGTTTCCTCTGATTGACCGCAGTCGGTAAGCGCCGTCCGCCATCATCTCGAGTCCCCATTCTCCAACTTCCTCAAATGGAATTCCGTATTGCTTGGCAACATTGGATTTGCTCTGTCCAGTAAGTTGGTGCACCGTGCGGATGGGACGACTGGCGTCGATTTTGCGGGTTGTAACGTTTTTATTCATAGCGCTTTTATTCAATTTCCCGAGTTTTTCTGCCTTATCCTTTTCGTCGCAGTAAGCAGCGAGGGTGTCGGCGTCCGCGTAAAATGACGTAGGCGTTTCACCCGACGGGGTGGGACATGGGATTGTGATCGGAACTGAATAGAGGGCTCCGGCGAGGTTTCGATATTGGAACAGCAATTTGGGTGGACTGTTGCTAAGTGTGCTGCAGCCAGCATCGCGCTGGTGATTGTCCGCGCTCGAAGCCGAAGGCGCACGATTTGGTGGGGATGCTGCGACCACATCAGATTTACTTGCATCATTCAGGTGATCCATAGTGACGTGTATTTTGTTTTCGGCTAAAAGTTTTTCCGCCGCCGGCGCTCCCTTGCTTGTGTTTGCATCCGCTTGAAGATTGGAGTGTGCGACGGTGATCGGAGTGGAATGGAAGGTGTCGGTACTATCGGGCGAGGTTGGAGGGGGAGGTTGGAGAGGAAGGTGAGTACTAGGGTGAGGGTTAGACTGAGGCTCAGAAATGATAAGCAGTTCTTGCACCATCCCCGCTAAATCGAATGCGGATTGAGAGGGAGACTTGAATTGAATCACGCCATCCCTCACCTCCGCAACTCCATGATGCAGAAGAATTTTTTGAATCTCGCTGCGTGGCGAAGCTTCTGCTGCTGCGGAGCTGACCGGGGTCGCCATCGCAGTCGATGATACATCGGCGAACGACATGGTGGGGTGTTGCGGAAGATATGCAATGACTATGGGTGATGTAAATACAAGTGGAAGTAACTAATGATTACGTAAACCGGAACTCGAGGTATTTGTTGCCTCAAGTATTTGGGTATGATAATACTCGAAACATACTAATCTGTATCGGCACGATTCAAAAGATTGCATTTAATACGACCGACATTGATACGACCACAACATTCAATTCCATTCGACCAAATATCGAGAATCATACGAGCGACACCAAGCAATTCTTTTCCAGCAGATTCACAACGGAAGACTCAAATCAAATTTCACTCTGTGCAGTTGCTATTCAGTACCCTCAAAAGGTCAACAGGGAAGAAAAAGCAATTCTGGGTTTGTGTAGTTCTCGAAAATTGCGTCCTGTCCGAACTGTTGTTGCTCTACACCTGCAACAGAAACTCTGCGTGTCATGAAACATGCTGAAGAAACTAGGATTACGCCAACAGGCCTGTCCCTGCTTCTGCTTCTTTCTGCAGCGCGTAATCTGTTGAAGTCGTTTTTTGAGAGCTCTACCATCGAGAACTGTATCAGAAACAATTCAGAATCTCTTCTGCGTCTTCATATTTTGCCCCAATATCCCCTCACTTTCAGCTAGCTGTCATCGACGCACCAGCGGAAGCGACTCCTGTTTTCACTTCTAAATATTCGACAATATCACTGAAATTATATCTTCTCGCGTCATCTATAGGTTTCATTCCCCACCGGTCTACCGACCCTATTCCAGCTAAAACATCTGCAGACGGTGCCTTAGCCGTATTCGCTTCGAGCGTGCTATTACTAGTCGACGTAGTTGGCGCACTATTTCCCAAACTCGTAATAGATTCCCACTGCTCGAAACATTCTTCCACTAGAAACTTCACAATCGCCAGTTGATTATAGCAACAAGCCAGATGTAGCGGGGTGCGCAGGTCGAGATTCCGGACTAGATGGAGAGGGATGTTTTTGATCCAGAGCATTCGCAATGAGCTAATATCACCAGTGGCTACCAATCGGAGAATTTCCTCCGTCGCCGCTGCGGTCGTTGACAGCGCCGAAGTAGTGGAGAGGACATTTGGGATGCTGGTGAGAGTGTTCAGGGGGTTGGTGCTGAGGTTCGGGGCGGTAGTTGTTGCAGTAGTAGCACCCGTGTTGATTCCGCTAATCTCTGAATTGGTTGTGCCAGGAGCGGTAAGGGTTTCAGTCGTTGCATTCGCGGATGAGTCTGCTGACGCATGCGCGGATGGAGACTCTGCCATCAAAGGCGGTGGCGCCACCAAAGGCGCTAATTCCACCAACCTTTTCATTCCACTGTTTGCCGCGCCCGCTCCGCCACCAGTACTGCCTGCCAGAAAGGTAGAATGTAGAGGATGCTTTTTCGCCCTATTCGTGCCGCCGTATAAATCATGATGAGTGTTCAGGTGACCTCCGACCGTACTGATTCCATCTTCGCCGGCATACCCACTGGTATTGTCGCCATGATGATTGCCACCGCTAGCGTTCCCTAGGGCGGATGTCGCTATGGAATTTTCCCAAAAGATATCAAAAGTGTGGAACGAGTACCTCTCGACCAATTTGCCATAGAATTCAACACCCCGCAGACTATTGCCGTATTTGTCGAGCGGCGGTGAATACGTCGCAATCCCCATAATATTCGGGACTACCACGAAAATGCCGCCTGCTACCCCAGATTTAGCGGCGAGGCCGACTTTGAAGGCGAATTCCCCGCTATAATCGTACATACCGCAGGAGTACATCATGGAGAGGCAATTCTTGACCTGGGGTGTTTTTTTGAGGGTGGGGTTGGAGTAGAATAGTCGCAGTGGGCACTTCTGGAGGTACTTCTGAGAATACGGATGAGCTGACGCGCTCGGCTTTGCTGCGAATTCAAAATGCAGCGGGCGGGACGTGAACGGCTGGGGCGCGCCTCGCGCCTGGCTCGTTTCGGGCTGCACGGGCGCCTGGGCGGGCTTCCCGCAAGATCTAGTCGTCCCGCGGGAGTCATAGAAGCACTCCTCCAAGAACTTCCACTTTTTATCCTCCATCTTCGCCTGCAAATGAACCCACCAACTACTATGATCCACGCCGCCTGCTCGCTCATTCCCACTGCTCCCACTCACACTACCATCCCCCTCAGCGAGCTTTCTGACTTCCGCCCGGACTGCACCGCTCAGTGTATTCTGTGGACCCCATGGTTCTTTCAGCCATTCGCGATCGCTCGTACCCGCGACGGTCGGCCCGCAAGCCCTTCGCTGAATGCTTGTGTCCCGCAAATGCTGCGGCACATGATGATATCCTTCGTGGATAAATTACACTTGTTCCAGTACCTCTCATTATGCAGTATCCCTCACCGTATCCTTCTGCGACACAATTCCTCACCGTATCTTTCTGCAGCAATCTTTGACCCGTTAATGGACAAATACCGCCATTCGCAAGCGTCGCCGCCACACAACTAAGTGCATCACAGTTTATCGTTAGGGAGCAGTTTTGGAAGTAAAATTCCAGTACTTCGACTAAATTTCCTTCGGTGACGGAGGGGAAGCCTGGCGATGGTTGTTGGGTTTTAGTGGTCTGAGAGTATGAGTGACGAAGGGGGATCCTAAGGATGGTTGTGGGTTTTGAAAAATTCGGGCGAACATGAGTGGATTTTATATCAATCTGTCGGTTTACACGCTGAGCGTGTGCATGCTGGCGCATGCTAGAAAGTGGGTGCGCCTCGCGCCTGGCTCGTTGCTGCTTTCGCGATCGCCTGGGCGGGCTTCCCCGCGACACCTCTGCCCACTTCAGTTCCTCGCCGTCTTCACTCAGTGAAAAGGTGCATCCCCGCCAATCCAAGATGTCGCACTGGCTTCTGATGCGACCGGCGGGAGCGCCGGGTCCTGCTGCAAACCGGCTAGCGGGTTCGCTCCAGCAGGGATGTTGTTCTGGTTGGCCCCCCTTCCGAGCCGAAACGAAGTGTTGATCAGCCATCATCCCTCACCCGATTTCTCATTCATAAATAATAGATCCCAATTTTGAATAATGTCCTTCCTACCCAAATTAGTTCCCAATTTTGAGTAATATTCCCCCTACCCGATTTCTCATTCATAAAATACGCGAGAGCGAAATTGCGATCAGCCGTTTTCCGCTCAGAGCGGTATACAGATTCCGAATACCCGACGTGCTTGCCGCCGGCGAGACGCTGCCTAGGGGGGTTTGATTTATTTTTGAAGAAATAGTCAAATACAAAGAACATTTTTGAATGAAGGATTCGGAATTCGGACTATCACTACTTCCAAAAAAAACCTTAGTGTTACATCACTCTGATTTTGGGGTAGTAAGAATCTGAATATGCGACCAGAGTGTTGATGTTCTGATAGTTAAACTTCGAGCAGTATCCTCACCATGTCCTTACCATGTCCTTCTAACCCTATCCAGCCCAATCGCACCAAACCTCCTCGTCTTTTCCTAACCAGCCCAATCTGCTAATGCTATGTTCTCCTCGTCTTTTCCTACTTGCTTACCACGTTCTCCTCGTCTTTTCCAGCGCTATTTCAACCAATTTCTTGAAATCATCGTCCCGCGTTTTCTCAAAGCCCTCGCAATCGGCGTCTTCTGGATCTGTATCAACGCCATCAAGGTCATTATCATCGTCATCATCATCATCATCGTCTGGATCTGAGTCTTCATCTGAGTCTGTAAATGATTCATCCGATTCAGAAACCTCGAGTTGATCGATTTCACTAGTGTTTTTGTTAGTGTTTTTGTCAGTGGTTTCGATAGGTTTGATAGTTTTTGCACTGGTGCTTTCGTCCTTTTTCACGCTGCTGTCCTGTAGAATATTTTCGTCCTTCTTTCCCTCCTTCGCTTCCTCAGCACCCCCTCCTTTCGCGCCCTCACTCTTCCTCTCTACTTCCTTCCTTTCCCCTTCCTTCCGCCTCCTCCTCTCCTCTCTTTCCTCCTCCTTCATTCTCCTCTTTTCCTCCCTCCTCTGCCGTCTTTCGATTTTCATTAATTTTCTCTTTTCCCTCCTTCTTTCCCTCATTTCCCTCTCCTGATCTAACTTCATACTCGCTAAAACGAGCGAGCTGGTCATAATCGCACCGGAATTTATGAGGGGGTTATGGGGTAGTCCGTCGTCGTTTAAGATGAGGGCGTTGAACACCTGTGGGATTTTGGGAATTAAATCCGGCGTCGTCTTAAGATGAGGGCGTTAAATACCTGGGTTGGGTGAAAGCCATTTAGAATGAGTATGAGCTGAGTTGGGCGTTGAAGACCTGAGTTGGGAGTATGAGGGAGTCATTTAGAATGAATCCTTAGTTGGAGTCAGAATTCAATACTTTCGCCACCCATAATTCGATACTCGTTCAGAATTTCATTCGCAATTGAACACCTCCCACTACATCCAGGATTCACCATAATTCCTGCCCCTCACCGTCCCACTCGGCTCCCGTCCCACATGGCTATGCACCACCTCCTCGCCCAGCGCCTCGAGCGCAATGCAATAACTAACCGGTTTACTGCAACTCTGAACGCAAAATTCCACATTTGTTTCCCCTATGGAATGGCGTTGGCCGTCGACGGTGCAGACTGATAAACCGAAGTGATTCGGATCAGCTTTTGAAAGCTCAGGGATGTAGTCAGCTACCTTTTTTGGTTTCGAAAAAACGACATGGAGCGATCAGATTTTGAGAGCTCAGGTATGTTGTCCGCTACCTTTCGTGATGATCTTTGCCGAATCCACAATCCGACTCAAACTAGAATCACTTTCATATTCTCAGCCTGCGGCTCCCATCCTTTCCATAAATAATAATTAGTAGCTTCGAATAAAGTTCCACCAATAGAACATGTAGCTTACTTTTCCCGCCGTACTCGGCACGCTTTCCGTCACTTCCGCATATATTTCTTGCAAATCCAAACAAAGACTCTCAAATTCAGTAAAGATGAGATCATTGGTCAACGATTTTTCGATGATTGACAATGAAGGCGAAATCGAATCGGTGAAAGTTTGTTTATCGAAGAGGAGTTCGGTGATCTCGAGGTTTGGGAGGGTTGGTTGAGGTTGGGTGTGCTGAGGTGTTTGTTGAGGTTGGGTGTGGTGAGCCGTCGGCAGGCCTAGTTCAGATGCGGAGGATTGGATGCGTGGAAGTTGGGATTGATTGGGGGATACGGTGGGGGATTCAGGTGATTGAGTTGGAGATACGGATGGAGAAATGTTCGGACTTTCACTGATGAGGTTTTTGCCTCTGCTTTGCGCATCCTTTTCTTTTCTCCTCCTTCTTTCGTCCCTCTTTTCTTCTCTACTCAATTTATTAGCACTTCTCTCTCGTCGCTCTTTCGACCCAGCCCTTCCATCTCTTCCTTCTCTCCTTCCCTCTCTCCTCCGGCCCATTCCCCCAGCAAGCTCTCCCCGTGATGCTACACCGACAAGTCCGCTGCCGCCACCCACCCCGCCGCCTAATCGCAACCGCGCAGCCTTCAGATTTTCAGATTCTTCTAGAACCTGTGAGGATGTCATTAAAGCATCAGAGTCCTTGGAATTCTTTCGTTCTAATATTCTCTCCAATCGATCTTCTTCAGCAAGTAAAGCGGTGGCAACGAGAGACGGCTCGGAAGTGGCGTGCGCCAGTCCTCCTGATCGACTGAAGTTGCTGTCGGCGAAGTTGGTGTCTCCTGGTAACGCTGCTGCACCCTCCCCAGCGAAACCGTCCAGGGCTGTGAGCTGATTCGTCTGACCATTAGTAGTATTAGGATCAAATGTGACAACATTACCCGCATGATTCTGACCACTATAATCATCACCCACATTGCCCCTCTCTGCAAACTCATCCGTCGCTGTGGCAGCAGGTGGGGGCATGAAGTTCAATAGTTCGTCATCCAATCTGATTAAATTATTGGATGTTCCGTCTGGATTCACTGTCTGGATTCCACCCACTACATGGAGTTCCGATTTTCGGAAAGCGACATCCTCCAGTTGCAGACCGTGATCGTTATCACTGCTTTGAGGTTCATTTTCGTCGGTTTGAGTCTCGCCATTTTGAATTTCCTGAGTGACCTCCAGCGGCGAGCTTGGTGATGACGGCTGAGTCGGAGATGCGGGCGCTGATTTATTCAGTTTGTTATTTTTGTGGGGATCGGAAAGTATATTATTCGCGGAAGTATTAGAACTGGTAGCTCCACCCGCAGATCCAACACCTCCTGCAAGATTAGTACTACTCGCACCGCTACCCACCGTAACACCGGAAACAGCATTACTACTTGAAACAGCGCCCGCGGTTCCTCCCGCACTAACGTTTCCTCCAACTCCGATCTGAGTGTTATTTAGCCCCCCTTCGTCTGGGCTCTCGTCAATCTGTTCTTCGATTTGGGTCATCTGTTCCATATTCTCGAGTAAATCGGTATGTTGGATTGTCATTTTTAGTTCGGGGCTAGCCATTTCCTCGTGGACAAAAAGACGCTTTACTTGGATCGATTCCGCCTGCGGGTCATCGAAATGTAAAACATACCCAGCACTATCGTCATACGTATCCCTATGATAAACCCCGTGCGAACTAATAACGTTAATCTTTGGCGCGTCGAGCAGATTGGAGGAGCTGTAGCTGGTTTGGAGGTTGGCATGACTGTTGGCCTGATGAAGGTGTTGGTTGTTCTGCTGATAGTTGTTTTGAAAATTGCTTTGCGGCGTGCTTGGGCTTGGTGAATCAGTGGGACCTCGCGATTCCGTGTTTTTGCTGCTGTCGGTCGTCACTCTGTTGCCTCCACTCCTCGATCTGTGCTTTTTCTTCTTGTTCATCCTGCTACTGCCATCCCTGCCTCGCTCCTCCTCTCTCCCTACTCTTTCCGCTCTTCCATCTGCTTTCCTATCATCTCTACTTCGCTTCTCCTTCTTCCTTTCTTTCCTTTCCCTCCTCTTCCGCTCTCTTCTCTCATCTTCAGTCTCGCCTCTAAAGAAACGACGTTGTCTAGCTTCCTCTTCTTCCGCTTTTTGTCTTGCTCCTTTCGCAACTAAATCAACTTCTTCGATGTGCTCCTCGGAGTATCTCCGCTTCAATTCTTTGCGAAAACCGACTTTTTCCGGTGCCTGAAACCACTGCCTATCTGTGGGTCCAATAGAACCTGATGAAGCCGAGGAGGAAGATTTTCTACGTAAAGCGAGGCGCTTATCGGTAGCGGTGGGGTTTGTACTTTTCTCAGCATCGGGTTTTTCGTCGTGGTCCGCGAAAGGTTTTCGTTCCTCGACGAAGCAGCCGCGATCGCCAGGCGAATCTTTACTCCATACTCGATCCTCCCATGCTCCACTGGTTTTCCGACCGACTTTTGATTTAGACGAGGTCATTTTTCTCACCTCCGGGTTATCTGATTCCTTGTAGGATTCTTTCCCTAAACGCGAACTGAATTCGCCTCGGAGTTCATCGGCGACCGTCGCGAGCGTGGATGAACCTTCTTTGGAACTCGCTTTTCGGTCATCCTGGTCCGCATCTTTCCTTCTCCTGTCTTTCTTCTTTTTCTTTCGTTCCTTTTCTCTTTCTTTCTCCTGACCTCTTCCTTCACCTCGCCTCCCATAATTTCGCACATCAGCGTACGATTCCGATCTGTCTTTCAAATTCGTATTGCTCCTCTCTTTCTTGTCCCTCCTCCGCAACCCTATAGTGCCGTGGCGTTGCAAATCTCTTTTATTCCTCAACGCCTCGTGCGAATACCACTCATCAGATCCCACCACCGCGCGCTGACCCCAGCCACCGGCAGTTTCAGCAGTGTTAATGTCAAATCGCCTTTCATCAAGGTCGTCAAAAACACCCCCAGTATCGTCATTATACTGATTCTCCGCCCTCTCACTTCTGCTTCTTAAACTTCCGCTGCGATTTAGACTATCACTTCTGTCGCTTCTGCTTCTGCTGTCGGTACTATCATCACTACCGTCACTTCTGCTACGGCTACTGCCGCTGCTGTCACTATCACCATCGATATCTTTGTATTTTCTCTCGCGTTCTTTTACTTTTTTTTGTAAATTTCGAATATCTTTTTCAGCAGATCCTACTTTTTCACCCAATTCTTGGACCATCAGCTTGCCCTTTTCTGTGCTCGGTATTAAATTCCCATCGTCGCTTCCACTATTTTCCTCGTCCTCACTATCAGAACCAGACCCCGACTCATCCTCCGAAGTATTATAGCCTGAATCACCAGGCGATGAGCTCGCTCCCGGTACATTCCCTACACCCAGTCCTCCAGCTAATGGCAATCCACTAGGACTAATCACCAGGCCGCCGACAGTATTCCCTCCCCCTCCAACCATTTCTTCATAAACTCCAATATCATCGCGATTTTCTACTGCAGTTCTCCAAACATCAATAGTTTGGGTTTCGGGATTTGCGGACAAAACGTCATTTGCATTTAGTTGCTGTAGCAGAATCTTTTCGGCTGGGGGAGGGAGGAATTGGGGAGCGACGTAGGGAAGATCGATGGAATTTGGATTAATGTTTGCAGCATTAGTGTCGCCGAGGAGGGTGTTGATTGTGCGGATCTGTTGAGTTGTTTGAGGGCGGGGATCGGTTAGACTGCTGTTAGTAGGACCTGTCAGGTTAGTGGCTGAAGAAGTGCCAGAGGTGGTTGTGGGGATATTATTAGTGGGATTGGAACTTGTATTTGTTTGTGCACTATTTGTCGCCAGTGAATTCCCGCTGGTGGTTGCGCTGGGGGCCGTTTGATTTTGGATAGTATTTTGGTTCGTAACTTGGTTGATGTTCTCCTGTTGGCCACCGCTTCCAGTACTTTCTCTACTGCCGAATCCCAGCATGACCATGTCTAATCTTGTAGGGTCACCACTAGTTTGAAAAGCTCCGCTTCCCGGATACGAAACTCCGGAGGCGGGGAACTGCGAAAGTGCAGCCGATCCTGGAAATTGCTCAATAGTCGCTTCCTGCCATTTTCCGAACTCTACGTCTGATTTACAAACCACCAATTTATGCTTGTTTTGCGATGGATTTAATGTCGGACTGAAGGGGCCGGCGGAATAATTACTGTTCAGACTGGAGCCGGCGTAAGAGGCGTTTGAGACTATCCGAGGGCGGAGCTGGTTGGAAGTATCGGAAGAGGAAGTTATTTGCGGTAGCGAGGAGGAGGATGGTTTTTCTTTCGAAGTCGGGTCAGGATCATCGGCACCGAGACCGACCTGTTTTCCGCTGCCTTGCGCCAGCTCGCCTGCACTTAGACTGCTTGGCACTACTGCTTTCCCGGTTACCTTGATTCAGAAAATGTTGAGCGAGAGATTAATTCGAAATTGAATTCGTTTAAGTCGTTTCCGAAGTGGAGATGTACATGATATGGCGAAACACCAAGTCGAGATACGAACGGATCCACTCTTTCTCATATCAATGCATTCACGCTCATATTATCAATTCCGGATAATTTTCCTACTCGCTCTTTTCAATTTTCTAATTTTTCTTGGAGTAACACTTTTTGAATTTCAGTTTTAGATTACTCCGCCACCTGCGCCACTCTCCACCTCCCTCCCCATCTCCTCCACTGAAAATTCAGGCACCAAATGAGCAATCTCGGGATTCTTCATCGCACTCTTTATGACTGAGATAAATCCCGAAATTCGAGGGTCATCTCGCAATATACCTTTCGCTTCTAGCATTCTTAAAAACGCGATTATATTTACCATGCCATCCGTTTCGCGTTTCACGTGGTTATAGATGCGATCGCAGACGGTGGAGAGGAAGGGGTTTGGAGCTCCTGCTCCTCCGACATTGGGGTTGTTGCCATTGGGATTGTTTGTACCGCCAGCATTGTTTGCACCACCTGCAGTATTTGCACCACCATCACCGTCATTAAGATTCTCATCCCCTGCTCCTTTATTCTTCGACAGCCTCCTATATGGTCCCCAGAGATTGCTCGAGGGATTAACGGAGTGCGGGCTGGTGGGTTCAGTGCGGGAGCGGCCGATCGTGGGGCTTGTGGGCTCAGTCCTCGAGCGACCAAGCCGCGTATTAGAATCAGAGTTATCGGCGCTGGTGCCGGGCTGAGCGGCGGGATCGCCTGCACCGGAACTGCTGGGGAGGGTACTCATCTTGGACAAAATCTAAAGGTATCTTGATTCTTTGGCTGACATGCAACCTCGAAAGTCGATTCACTCTATTTCGTCGATTCCACCACACTCCTCAGCCTAAAATATGAACCCAAAAGCCAACAATTGACGATTATTCACATACCTCTCAGGAGATCGAGTCGTAATTTTTTTGAGTCGATTTTTTGGAATTTTTTTTCGCTGCACTGTCAAGACAATGATACTCAACGCGAGAGAAACAAGAACCACCACGAGACAACAAAACTAACGAGTACCAGCAACAAACAACGAACCTGGTTCCTTCCGCGCCGTATCGACTTTTATCTTTCAATTCTATCATTCAATAACATCCACAATCCAGTATTTCATGGGTTTCTGTTTTGGCAACGTTCGTCGTTTCTGCCATCGGCTTCTGTTCACACGAGCACTGTGCAGTGGCACTGTCAGCTCAACAAAAAATACGTTCATCGATAACCTCAAAATCACTTCCACCTCGTAACACTCCCGGCGTTTTTCCCACCTCGTAAGACTCCCGGCGTTTTTTCCACCTCGTAGACTCCCTGCGTTTCAGTTCGGTTGTATCCTCAAAATTCCTGGCTTCGTGGAAAACTACCTTCTCCTCTCTTCGCTATCCTCGAAATTCCTGGCTCCTCTTTTTGCTCCGCTCTTCGCTCAACTCAAAATTCCTGGCTTCTCTGAAAATTCTCTGAAAACTACCTTCTCCTCTCTTCGCTCAGATCAAAATTCCTGGCTTCTCTGAAAATTCTCTGAAAACTACCTTCGCCTCGCTAACCTGAAAATTATCTATCTCAAAATTCCTTGATGCACCTGAATGTGGATATCCGCCTCGGTTACTGAATTTTCTTATATTCCTGTTGATATTCTGCTATGTTTTATCGCTGTTGATTCGTTGGGTCTGTTCCGAATTCCGATTCGTCGGGCCTGAGCTATATTCTATTGATCGGAATTCTGTACTTTTCACCATGCTAAAAGAAAGGTAAAAAAAACTAGATTTTTTTCAACTTTCTTTTGTGCGGGTAATCAAAAGCGGGTGAAGTCCAATATGCTGCCTGCAATAAAAATATCCATAAAAAGTCCTTTTGTGCTCGCAAAGTGCTATCGTACTCGGTAGTTCCATCTTATTATTCCAACAAAAATTCCTATGAAAGTTCCTCCTAATGAAGAACTTCTGCCGCGAATGGCCTGTGTGCTGTTGAAATTCTATCCTAATAATCAAATGATATCAAAAAACCATACTTTATTACTATGCTAACTCCCCACAATCATACTCCATCAGTACTGCATCAAAATTACGAATATTTAACTCAGAGGTGATATTAACGCACCCGAAACCCGATCGTAGTACACCCGACTCCAAGAAGTCGAGGATGCCAGCGGGTTCTCGCGAGCAGATAGTATCGCCTAACTATCTACCCGCGCTATGACCTGTGCAAATGAATGACAGAATCAAAATTGAATCAGCTCGCCATGAAGGCGAACTCGTCCGTTCTCTCCGTGTCTCCTTTTCCTCCCACATCCTCCCCCGCGTCCCACTATCCTCTCCTCTCCAGTTTCTCCTCTGAGTCATCAACCATATCCCTGCTTGACTAGTCCTCACTCTCCGTCGTGCTTGAAAGCCGGAACGTCTCCGGGCTTTTCGGGGAGCTGTGGTTTTGGGGGAATCTTCATTTTGGAGAATGCCCTCAGGACGCCGCTAGCAAATAGAAATTGGGGATGCACTTAATTCTTTCAGTCTTCTTTCAATATATGGAAATTCAGTGGCGGATACGCTGCTTTACTCTCGGTCTGGCTAAGATTCAGAGTCATGACGGTCAAAAATCTACAATATTACCAGAACAAGTTTGCAATATTATCAGGTTTAGGTTCATCATCACAACATATTTACCCGAATGACGGCGTCGAGGCACCCGGTGTGGACGGCGCTGAGTGCCATTCTGGAACCGGCTCACTCTGCTCATGAACAATGGCACGATATTCTGGAGCGAGAACCGTGAACTGTCCCGCATGCGCGTCCGCGTAGAATCCCGGTCTTGCCGCATACGCTGGAGCGTGCGGGGCAATCGTTCCGCTGCAGGACTGATACTGGGGATTGACACGCTGGTGCAGCACGGGAAGGTGGAGTGCGGAAGTTAGCAGGGGGTTCGCGTTAATGTCTGCTCCTTCGTACTCCTCGACATCAGGCTCGGCCGCAGGCATCGGTTCGTAATTCAGCGGAAGATCGTCCGGTTCGCGTGTCGGCGTATATAGGGGGGTGTCTGGAGCAGCGGTGAACCAACGGTGCTGTCGGTCCGAGTCGGCCTCGTGAGGTGCTTCAAGCGTCGGGCCTGGGGAGAATTGAAGTTATTTGAAAGCGGGGCGGTTCAGAATCTCGAAATAGTATTCAGAGTCCGGAAATAGTGATATACGAACCAAATCCGCAAATTGAATTCAGATGAATGATTCTGCAGATGAAATTATGAATGTCCCAAATTCAAAATTAGCCGACCTGTAGTCTCCGCCAGGTAATTGAGGAAGCGGTCGGGCTGCTGTCGATCGCGCTGTCGTCGTCGGCGGCGAGTGAACTGAGCAGGAGTACCTGATGGTTTCACGAATTTCATATGGAATTTTTAAGTTCCACGAATTTTGTACGGAATGGTTTCGCAAAATATGTCTGCATCAGTAAACCTACGTGTATAATGATTACCTGGTCCTATCCCCCTTTCTCTGTCCTCTTCACGATCCGGATCCCCTCCCCTGGCCGCATCCGCTTGAGCATCTGTACCGCCTATATCGTAACCGTTTATCCTTAGATATTCCCGGACCAGCTCTTGGTGCTTTAAGAAAGCCTCCACATGGTCGATCTCGGCGACTGAGCCTTGCGGGGCGTGGCACTGGGAGTTTTTGTTGGGAAGGAGTTGAGTGGAGTTATGAGTGGAGTGGAGTTTTGGGGGATGGAGTTTGCTGATAGCCGGGAGTTCTGTGTTTTTCTTTTTTTGGAAGGAAAATCATAGAGCACACTAGTGACTCCACCAACCGCTGAGAACATATTCCACCTTTACCAAACACTATACCCGCATTGGAAAAAAAACACGACCACAAACGCCCTTACGTCCACTCCCCGACCTCCGCTCCCGCAGCGATCTGCCGCCGCTGCGCGTGCCTCTTCCCTCTGCGCTGCTCTCAGTTCTCTCAGCGTTTTGAAAGGCATTTTTGAAGGGAATCGATTTGACTATGGTTGCTATTTGAGGCTTGATCGCTCTTTAAGGCTTGATCTCTGATTCAAATTCTGAAATGCAATAATCCTAATGTATCATAATCAATCTAAAAAATCGCCAACCTAGGAATCAGAAACCAGACGAAGCATTCCTGAAAACTCAGGAAAAGCGAAGGGTTCCTTGAGACTGTAACCTGATATAGTATTATTTTGATTTCAGGGGACGAGTGGGTAGCTCGGAAAGGGAATGATATGTATGATTCTGCATATAGTGGAATTGTACTCGCATATTCTGATACCAGGAATGGAAGAATTGCCTACCACCAATACTGATCATCCTAGGACCTATTCCGTGTGTAAAATTCTGTAGTGTCACCTACCTTGATAACGATCGTCTCCTACTACCAAGATGAAAATTCTAATGCCTAAACCACTGCGCGCTGCGACATTTTTTTCTCCAGTTCGTGGACCCACATACTTATTCTCGTTGATTGTACTCTCTGGTGATTGACACATTGAAAACATAATCATTGGCCGAGCACGTAACGAGTACCTCCCGATTCTACATTTCTATCTATCATTTAATAACATCCAACATCGAGTATCCCACTGGTCTCTGTTTGTCTACGACGTTCTTGCAACCGGTTTCTGTTCGCGTGAGCACTTTGTAGTGGCACTTGGCAGCCGCACTGCATCGTTATTGAATTGTTCGGGATCGCGTTGGCAATATCATTCATCTATTTTTTGCCTAGATTTCCTTTTTCAATAATCAAAGGGCGCGTTGATTACTACCGAAAAGGAAACTCGTATAAGTTCTATCGCACTCGAAAAAAAAGAGGCGACAGGGATCAAAAATTCCGATCTTGTAATTCTACTCGAAATTGCTATGTTATAATTCCACGTGAACACGGCTGTGTACACTAATACAGTTTTACATCTAACCAAGAACATCTAATCAAGAA
>Ga0099798_10220_pt1 | contig 19339 bp, 13 predicted proteins | sample Uncmet_Sort29A_1_FD_89870 | JGI IMG/M metagenome (GOLD analysis project Ga0099798, IMG submission 89870) | Marine eukaryotic communities from CALCOFI LINE 67, Pacific Ocean - CN13ID_Sort29A_1 | ecosystem: Environmental > Aquatic > Marine > Oceanic | place: Pacific Ocean: Monterey Bay | collected...
CGACGTCAAGATCACCCGTGATGACCGGGGGCGGTACCTAGTAAAAAAATAATTAATTTCGCAAAACGTGTTCTGGAAGCGATGTACTCAAAAATTTAATTAAAAATCGGCATCCATTTCACTTTTTTTAAAATTTCTCCAACAGCGTCGCTGTGGAACAAATGCCATTCAAAATTCCATTCCTCCGGCTGCCCGCGATGTGCGGGAACCTAGTAGATTTTAAAAAATGTGGGGGAAATTAAAAATAACGAATTTGGGGTTTTCGGACACCGATTTCGATTTTAAATTTCTTCAACCGCATCCTCCGAGACGGTCCCCCAGTGATTCCAACTAAACGCAGGTGTGTTTTGCCACTCCCCATATGCCGGGCCACTGATCATTAGTGTCGACACGCTTTCACCAGAAATCAGATGTGACGCTGTTAATTTTGCATCGATGCTTCCGTACGCCACCGCTTTCCCGCAAGTGTGACTGTGATTCGTGCCAGGGTGGTCGTATCGTGCGGCGATAGCACATTTCGGGCAATTCCAAACATCATGTGTGTCAGTAAGCGTCTTGCCGAGAGTGTCCAAAGAATGCACGCTTTTCTGCGCGTGAGCAAAAAGGTTCGATCGCCGTGCTCTACAAACTTTTTTATAATTGAAAATCAAAAATGTAAATAAATACGATTAATATCAGACAAATTGATGGTGACATAAAATACAACAAAACGACGACGACAAATTGAGACGACGATGAGTATGTTAATAATTATTGAGATTATCGCAAAAAATATTATCATTTTAAATGTCAATTAACTAAAAATTTCGTAATCTTGGCCTAGCAGGGGTGTCTCGTAGCATGCCGGGCTGGACGCCTCCCCGTGATAATTCTCTAGCTGCCATCGTGGCATATTGACCCCTGTTTAATGAGAAATGAATTCTTAACGCTAGATTATCACCGGGGATGATCTCATCATCGCGCGCCGCTAGCAGGTCGGGTACGCTGTTGTCGTGTTTTATCATATCGTACTCCAAGTCGAATGGCATGCCGATAAGTGCGCGGTACGCCCCCTCTAGCTGAAATTCGTTTTCCGTACGCAAACTATTATTAACAAACACATCCTGGCTAAATCCATCCATTTCTAAAATTTTCGTTAAATAATCCCTCACTTCATTGTCCGGCAGAACACTGGCATTGCCCGGTGTAGGGATCAGAACATCCGTCATCCTATATTCCCCGCTGTCGATGTCACCCTGCGTTAAGTGCTTCACGGGGGGTAGCTCCACGTGACGGGTGTAGCCCTTGTCTTCCACCTAGGTCCCGCAGCCGCACAAGGATAAAAAATGGGGGGGAGGCTTAGGGGGGGTTGACAGATGCGGGAAAGGCAGCCGGGGGCGCACGGCAACCCAAATTCGGAAGTCCGGGGTTCGAGTGTATACGCGCCAGCGCGCCTATGACGGCACAGCAACAAAGCCCAATAACCAATGAAAGCAATTGTTGCGTGCCCGCGACCAAATCCTTAGCTGCGTCAGTGGCGGCTTCTCTGGTAGTTTTACTTTTCTTTCTCGAACGCGGATGTCGATTGTCTGCGTGGTGACCCGGTTTCCATCGTCATCCAAATATTCCTTCCGATGAACATTCCTAGTCTGCTCAGATGCATACACTAAATCGCCCACCAGCAGCTTATTCGGACTCAACTGCGCACGGAAACTGGCCAGCTTGTTAAAAATATAACTCGTATAAGTTCGAATGTACAACAATCTCGACGACCGCGGTAGCGCCATGATACATCCTTTGTAATCTGGTTTGGAGGATTTGCTGCTGCTTTCTGCGAGGTAAGTAAGGATTTTATGCTCAAATCGCCTGTTCGGGGGTGTGTTTCGTAAAGCCGTAGCGAAATCATTACTCCGATACGCCGCAAGCGCCGTGGCAGAGAGCGCATCTTTCACATTATGCTCAAAAAATTTTAACACCGCCGATTCATAATTTCCCCTCAGCAACTCAACGCCAAACAAATGGGAAGACCGTGACCCAGTGCCAAACCGTTGATGACCGAAGAAATTGATGAAACCTGTTTTCGTTAGACTGTGCACCATGTTGGCGATGGATTGCTCGGAAGGCTTCAGAATGTTCGTGTTTGTGTTAGAATCAGAAGGACTAGCAGAAGAAGTGCGCGTACTAACATCCCGCAGGCACAGCGAAAATCGATTACCCAACAACCCCCCCACCTTGCAATGCTCCTGGGAGTATTCAAAATCGCCTATTTTAATCGCTGGGTCCCATTTCGGGTGCTTAAACATGCTCTCAGCAGCCACTCGCGTAAAAACACTCGCGTCCGCGGACACTTTTTGAATCGTAACCGCCTTTCTATCTTTTAACCCATGCGCAGAAAAATGCGCTCGATCTAACCCACTACAATCCGCCATCGTCTGTAAGCACTCATCAGTACTTCTGTTCTTCTTCTTCAAAGTAAAAGTAACAAACTCGTCCTTATCCCCCAACGTTTTCAAATTCTGCGTTACTTTCGGCCGTCTCAGCTCCACCACCTCACCACTCTCTAATATTTCCGTAACACAAAAATCTTCGTATAAACTTTTGTACCTCGCACTGAACCCCGCATGACTCCCCAAATAACTTTCAATCCCACAATCATGATCTTGCAACCCCTGGCGTAAAGCATCCACCGTCCGCCTTACGTTCGTGGGATCCGCTTGGCTAGCACTACCACTACTGCTAGAATGCCCACTAAAGACGTTATCAGCATTCGTGTTAATACTTGCCCGCTGGCGCAGCCACGCTATACGCTGACTCTTATAACTTTCCGGGCTACTCCCAGCGGCCGCGGTGGGCGGGCTGTCGTTGGGCACGAACACCGGCTTGAGTTTGATGGCCACGTTCCGAAACTGGTCATCCGCTGCCGCGCAGAACCGCCGTGTTTGTCGCAGATTTTTCATAAATATATTATAATTTACTCAAATTATTTTTGTGACTGACTTGAATTTAAAAACAAAACTGAACCAAAATGAATGTTGTACGAACGAACATGAAAATTAATTACATTTACATTTGACTTACACTGTCCACACACAGTAGTTAGTTTTAAATTCGATTTAAAATTTCTCCAACTGTCTAAAGGTTTCAAAAAATCGAAATAATCCTCCGTGGGCGATTTCGCTGCAACCTTGAGGGACTGCTCAAATTTTGGCTCGTTGTAACTGGACCAATATGAGCCGTCAATCAAATCCTGAGTTTTGTCGCGGATGGCGATACTGCCGGGCATTTGCTCGAAAACATAGAGCGTTCCCGGTTCAAGTTTGGCTGGGATGTTGAGAGTGGGATGGCCGCGTGTAAACTTCTTGAAATCGACCACATGCCATTGGTCATTTTGTGTACCCGAGTTGTGCATAGAAAAAATATCATACCACTGGCGGCCGCTTTCCGCCATGGTGCTCGCCACAAGCGCTCGGATGGGCGTTAACACACTTCGAACTGTCACATATTGCGCTAAAATCTCATCACTTTCTACATCCAAGGTTGTTTCGGTTACGACAAGTTTCGTTGGTTGCATCAGAAACCAATCATCTGTACTGCTTAGATAACCGGGATAACTCGAGTAACTCATACTGGTTGAAGCGACGGAGGGGTGAGAGATGTGCGTATAATCAAGAGTTTTGTAGACCCGCAGCATCTCAGAATAATCCGTCCAAGTTGCATGGCCCATGAACAACTCCCCGTGCGCGACTTTAACTAACGCCGAGCAGTGATCCGACTGGCCGGTTTCACTTGGAAAAACTGATAATTCGTCGTCTTTTTCGTGCATATGATGTTTGGACGGGAATGCTGATTTTGGCAACTGTTCTAAATAGCTTGTTGAACTCGCAAAAGTGGCATTTGTATCATCTGTATTCACGATGAATTCGCTGGGGGTTTCCGGTGTTAACCCTGCTTCCTCCTCCCACTTTTTTAACTGCCAATCCAAATCCATTACATGGAACTCCGAGTGTTTATCTTTGAGTTGGTGGTCTAACCTAGTAGATTACAAAACAAATGTGGGAGAAATGTAATTAAAATGAAGATTTGAACGACGAATTCGATTTTTAAACATTTCTCCAACACACGTCGTTTGAGCGCCCGATCCACCGCATCGATATCCGAAACCGCATTGATCATGAACCTAGTAATTTTTTGAAAGAAAAAAAAGGATAAATTTAATTAAAATGGCGATTTGAACGACGATTTTTACGATTTTGGAGTCGATTTTAACGTTTTTGGAACGATTTTGGCGTTTATGAATTTTTAACCAAAATTTTCAAATTTCCTGCGGTCAAAGATTTTGTAATCCCAAAAGAAGTCCACACCACTTTTTTTGAAAAATTTTCGCGTACCAAAAAAATAAAAAAAATAAAAAAAAACTGGAACAAAATTGGGGGTCCGAATTTCGATAGACATGTAGTTGAGACCTCTTTTTCGTCTCGCAGACGCCCTCAGGGCCCAAATTTGCTCGAAATTTCGATTTTAAATTTCTCCAACAATTCTATCAAATTCACGTGTTTATCTAATATATCTTCGTGTGATAAATGTGATAATAAATCGGGGTGGTTTTGGTAATACGCTTCTTGCTCAATTCGTTTATAGTGATATCCTGCCAATAAACCATCCAACCGCACCATTTGTAGTTGCATATTGAACCAATATGGATCCGACAGCTGGTTTTCCTTGATCGTTTTTCTAATAAATTCATTATGCTTCCTCATCCAATGCCACACTCGATCACCAGTCTTTGGCGCCCTCCTTACCTAGTAATTTTTTGAAAAAAAAGTGGAGAAATTTAATTAAAATGACGATTTGAACAACGATTTTGACGATTTTGGAGTCGATTTTAACGTTTTTGGAACGATTTTGGCGTTTATGAATTTTTAACCAAAATTTTCAAATTTCCTGCGGTCAAAGATTTTGTAATCCCAAAAGAAGTCCACACCACTTTTTTTGAAAAATTCTTGCGTCCCCCAAAAAAATAAAAAAAAATTCTGGAACAAAATCGGGGGTCCGAATTTCGATAGACATGTAGTTAGGACTCATTTTTCGTCTCGCAGACGCCTTCACGGCCCAAATATGACCGAAATTTCGATTTTGATTTTAAATTTCTCCAACCCTATTATAAATTTGATGTGAAATCCGTTTCGCAGTGAGATACCCCTCCCCAAATCCTAGGCCGAAAAAATAATCACCATCCGTGGCAGCGGTGTGGTCCACTGTCTTGCAATGCAATCGACTATTACCTGTTGTGCTGATAAGATCCCAAAATTTCCCGACTACTAATCGATTCTCGGCCTCCGTGTCGTTTGAAAAACTAAACTCCCCATTCCTCAAAACCTAGTTTAAATTTTTTTAAGTGTGGGCGAAATTTAATTCGAATGGCGATTTGAACGACGAAATTGACGTTTTGAGGCACGATTTTGATGTTTTGAGACCGATTTTGCGTTTATGAATTTTTAAATTTCTCCAACGACCGCCCCTTCTTCCGGCGCCTCTTCCAACTCCGTCTTTTTCGAGAATTTACCCTTACTATCCGCTCCTGCGTGCGTGTGACCGAAAACAACAATCGGCAATAACAACGCGTGACATACTGTACGAAACATAGCTTGATTTTTTTATATTTACTATTTTAATAAATTTCTTAAAAATTATTGTTTTTAATAATACTTTAACGGACTTAAAAAATGTAGAATTATTATAGCTTATCTGCGCAACAAATGTACTGTAATGATTTACACCACTATCAGCACTGCATACAGGTACGTGTACGACACAACTACATGGCAAACATGGCGTTATGCAAATATTTAAGTTAAATACAATATATATAAGGTTAGTAAATAATTACGCTAAATTATAAATGCTACTGAAGGGCCGCGCATCAATGGTTTAAGCACCTATAATATAATTTAACTGTAAGAAAATTCAAATTTTGATAAGTCAATGTTGGAAAATTCAAATTTTTATCGTTCAATTTTGGCATAATCTGCGGTAGCAGATTATGCCATAATATAATTTAACTGTGCGCATGAAACTGTTCAAATAAATGAAACTAATTTCTTTAAAAAAATGTTTTAAAGAAATTAGTAGAAATTACATTTAATGTAGAATGAATTAATTAAGCTGATGGCTAACCGCAGTTATAGTTAACGCTGTTAAACAACAAACAATTGTGTGGACAACACATTACAAAACATAATTTACACGAATGAAAAATGTCACAACAACAACAAACAACAACAACATTTTGTTTATTTGTTTCGCATAATATTCTATTAATTATTCAATGATTCTTTAAAAAATGATTCAATATTCTAATTCTTCCCCTCCGCAACACAAACAATTGTGTGGACAATACATTACAAAACATAATTTACACGAATGAAAAATGTCACAGCAACAACAAACAACAACAACATGTTTTTCATTTGTTTCGCATAATATTCTAATAATTATTCAATGATTCTTTAAAAAAACAATATTTTAATTCGTCCCCTCCGCAGCACAAACGTTCTGCCAAAGCTTATCCGCAATAGTACGAATTTGAGTAAAATGATGATTTTGCATCAAAATAAATTCGCAAAACCTGTTTTCCCAACCATTTTACTCATATTTAAATTAAAAATTGGCATCCATTTCACTTTTTTAGTGATTTTCTCATTTTTTTAATTTTTCCCCTCCGCAGCGCAAACTTTCTGCCAAAGCTTATCCGCAATAGCCGCATCTTGCGTCCCAACGCCAGTATGGTCACAAACAAACGCCCACTCCTTTTCTCTAATCTTATCTAACCCCTCTAGAGCTTCGCCACTATAACACATCCGTCCCTCATTCTTACTTTTCTTCTTCTCGTCAGACAAAAATTCACTCTCCCCCGCTTCGAAACAATGATGAATGTCATCGCATACGAAAAACGTATTTTCGTCATTTATAATTTCATCGCCAAGCTCGCGTTTACCTGGCTGGTCGCTTCCAAGCGCGACGACTACACTCCCCTGGCGAAGTTTTTGTGTTAGTAATGGTTCTCTACTAGCTGTGCATGTGAAGATGCATTCAGATTTGGCGGCTACTTCGTTAGCAGATGCTTCAACAGATACATTAATATGTTTATATTTAGAAAGAACGTCTTGTGCGAATTGTGCCGCTTTGGCAGAATTACGTGCCCAGATACGAATAGTAGAGACCTTCCTCGCTGGATATTTATTATGCCCAATCAACGCGATATACATGTCAATGACGAGGTTGGCCATTATGCCATTGCCGATAATTCCGATATCAATGGGAAGCGGGCCCGGTAGTTGTAATTTTGCTGCCATAACAGCTGCTGCAGCGCCTGTGCGCAGATCTGTTAAGTGTCCGCCATCTTGCAGAACTGCTACGGGGAATCCTTTGTCAGCATCGAAAACTAAAACCATGCCATTGCCAGAAGGTAGACCGTCATATTTAGTAGGATTATCATAAAAAGCAGATGCCATCTTGATCACGAACACGCCGTTTCCCTGGTTCCCCGCCCCCTTAATATGGAACTCCTTCCGCGGGTCACCAAAATTTATCATTCCGTTCGCTGGGCCATAGCAATTCTTGCCCGTTCTTTCGGGATCGTTTGCTAACGAAACGTACGCTACCTCGACAGCGTCAAGCGCATCCTCATTCGAGATCAAGCTACAGATCTCATCCTTACTTAATATTCTGACCGGTGGTACCACATTCGCCATTTTTATTTATTTTTTATGTAACTTTTCTTATTTTTGTGAAATCAATTGATGTTCTGTGATGAAGATGATGAGAAAATGAAATTATTGAACCACAATTAATTATTTTGAACGAACGAATGATGGAACATTATTTTTTAACAACAACAACAACACTATGCCTTACAATTACAATGAGTGATAAATCATTTGTTTTCTACACAAAAAATAAATTATTGATTCCCTGGTAATTAATAGTACTTAAATAATTATTATGTTTTGTGTTCTAAATAATTAAATTATTACTAAAAATAAGTTTTTCAAATTATTGAATCTAGTCTGAAGTAATTATTATAATTATTTTGTGTTTTCGAATTCGCATTTGGTAAATTTCAATTAATTAATTATGCGTAGATAAATGTAATATCTCTGAATATTTAGTTTTACTGTACTTACTATTTTTATACAAACGTGTTGATCCGATTTTGGTTTAGGTGTAAAATTTTAATAATTGATTGATGCTTAGAAAGTTAGATGGTGGTTTGTAGTTAATAACTTTCGCGTAATTGCATGATCAATCAAAAATGTTTGTAATTAAATTTTTGTTTGCGCAAGAAAAATAATAAAAATAGTAGCAATTAACCACAAATCATGATGCCGTCGCTGCGGTGATCCCAAGTCTCATGCTTCGCGGGCATAATTTGCCTTTTTGGAAATAATAATAATAAATACGAATATGAGTAAAATGGTGATTTTGCATCAAAATAAATTCGCAAAACGTGTTCTGGAAGCGATTTACTCAAAAAATTAATTAAAAATCGGCATCCATAACAAAAAATACTCTCCGTTGGCGCCAATATTGACGGTCGGGGCGGCACTCTTCTCCTTGAGGACTCGCTCACTCGTCATACCTTTTTTAAAAAATTTTAATAAAGTGAAATGGATGACGATTTTTAAATTAAATTTGACGTTTTTGAGCGTCAAAATCACGAGATCCTATTTTCAAAACGTGTTCCAGCGTCTAATTTTTAAAATTTGAATAAATACCGGCCTGCTCATCCTGGGCCTTCAGAATTTCATGGATTTGCTCATCATCCGGCGAGCAAAAACACACACCGTGTCCGAACCTTGATTTTGCATCAAAATAAATTCGCAAAACGTGTTCTGGAAGCGATTTACTCAAAATTTAATTAAGAATCGTCATCTATTTCACTTTTTTAATGCTTTTTTAAAAAAATGTTGCTCTGACTGAGAAATGGTCTTGGCGCCGAAACGACCACCCTTCTGCTGAACAATGATACCTATATTTTTGCAATATTTAAAAATTTTAATTGATTTTAAAAATTAGACGCTGGAACACGTTTTGAAAATAGGATCTCGTGATTTTGACGCCCAAAAATGAAAACAACTGCCTAAAAACAATGTTTATAATTTAAATTGCACAAAAAATAAAAATACCGTTGTCACTCGTAGCGCGGTTGATGAAAGTGTACATGCGGCCAACGTAGCAATTCTCCACCTTTTAAATATTATTGAAAAAATTAAAAAATACAGTCCAGAAGACGATTTCATAATTCATTTCGACGAAAAGTTGGTCGTGGCGACCAAAATCCAACCTCTCAACCTCATCATTTTCATTTTTTGTTAGTTTTAATTTTTGAGACTACCTCAATGGTTCCTTGCTGGGCGCCGTCGAAAATGATGACCGGGGGGCAGGGGTGCAATGTGTTCTTTTTTTGGACAATTAATAGAAATCGAGGTAAAACGGCGCCGAAATTTGTTTTTTTGATGGGTTTTGACGACGATTTTGATTTTTTAAAAAATTCTATACTTGATGACAATCGGTCTCATTGTAGCGGTGTCCATCCAAGGCGAGGCAAGAGGCTACATGAGCTTCGTGGTTATCAGCCTCACAATGCGAGCGGAGATCGAGGACATTTTCGTTTTTCTTGAAGGTCCAAGCAGAGCTGTGCAAATGATTGCCGATGGTGTAATCACCTCAGGAGTAGAAAATTAAAATAAATTCAAAATAAATTCGCAAAACGTGTTCCGGAAGCGATTTACTCAAATATTTAATTAAAAATCGGCATCCATTTCACTTTTTTAGTGAGTTTTTCGATTTTCAATTTCTCTAACTGACATAGGCTGCCGCGCCCGGAAGCAAACATGCGAGAAACGACTTCATGACTGTTTTTGTAATCTACGAATTCGTCGACTAGATATTATTATTGTGTTGTAATTTAAATTTAAGTTTGTTTATATTTTAAAGAAAAAAGCTGTTGTGGTTTTTGTTTGTAGATGGGGTGGTGTTGCAAATCTGTTTTTTAGAATCTGTGTACAACATAATTTTTGTATTTTTTTTTGACACGAACAATTGATGATTATTTAAGCGTTATTTATTACATCACATTACGTATTTACTGTTTACACATTACAGATCATTATTGCAACATGAACAAAACTTGCAAGTACAATGGTGAACTTTTTTTGTGGTAGTGAATTATTGTAGTATTCTACATAAAGACATCGGGCCAAAACGCGGGACCCAAAATGGGCCAGCATCCTGCCCAATTCTATATTGCATTTTTGTTTTTTGCTTAAAAAATAATTCGGGCACTGACAATTTGCTCATTGTTTTTGCATTACAAAAAATGTGAAAAGTTATCATCGGTCAAAGTGATGATGCCGTCCATGACCGCTTCCAGCCGATTCACACACAACACCTTAAAAATTGAAATAAAAAAATGAGCGATTTGAACGACGAAATTCACGTTTTGGCTAACATTTTTGAATAAATTTAATTAATTTTGAGGTGTTTTCAACCTTCCGCTGCTCTGAAGCCGCGCGGCCCATGATTTGGATTGCTGCCTCAATATTGTCGTCCGTGTCGTCCCCGAGACTGAACCAGAACCTAGATTTTGCATCAAAATAAATTCGCAAAACGTGTTCTGGAGGCGATTTTGATCAAATTTTAATTAAAAATCGGCATCCATTTCACTTTTTTAATGATTTTCTCATTTTTTAAAATTTCTCCAACATTGCGCCAAGGCCATGGTGATGCGCAATGCGCAAATGCTGCTGCGTGACCTAGTGGATTTTTTTAAAAAATGTGGGAGAAAATTAAAAGACGGATTTAGGGCGAAAATTTGGTTTTTAAGGGTGCCAGCGTCGATTTTTGGAAGCTTTTAATTTTTCTGACGCCGATTTTTTCGATTTCCAATTTTTTTTAAATTTCTGCAACTGATTGGAATTTGATGTTCACAGTATCAAACTTGTGCACAACCTGCCCGTAAATAGCCCGCTGGTTCGCAACAAAACTTGCGAAATCCACTGGCACCGATGAACTATAAAGCTGACCGACGCCGATAACTCCCCTCTGAATAGCGCTCGAGATGACCGGGCGTTGAAAACTCGAGATGACCGCACCATCAATGGCATTATATTGGATTAGGAGGTCGATGACCTTGTCGGCCAAATCGGGGATATTCGGTTTAATTTCGATATTCATAAACCTAGTAGATTTTTTTAAAAAAGTGGGAGAAATTTAATTAAAATCACGATTTTGGACGATTTGAACGACGATTTTGCCTCAAAATGCTTGAATTTTCGATTTCCAGTCTTTTTTTAAAATTTCTCCAACAAATGATCACGTTTACAGATCTCGATGACCTGGTGCAGGAGTGGGGTGTTTGGATTTTTGTCCAGGAGTTCTTGGTACCTCGAAAAAAAATTAAATAAATTCGCAAAACGTGTTCTGGAGGCGATTTACTCAAAAATTTAATTAAAAAACACCATCCATAATTTTCACTTTTTTAGTGATTTTGTAAAATTTCTCCAACGACAACAAATGACCATCGTCAGGGTCATTGATGGGTCCGTGAATGATAGCCAATTGGTCATCCGAGGTCAAACATACGTCAAATTCCACGTTATCCACTCCCATTTTATTTGAGTATTCAAAAGCCGACAACTCATTCTCACGCTGCGTCTCGCCACCACCCCGGTGTGCTCCTAGGATCACCGGCTGTTTCGTTTTCGGTAAACCGGTTTTGGTCTCGAACCACGTGCCCCCGTTTGGGGGATCATCCGCGATGATTTCCTCACGGCAGCCAATACTACTGGTATCCTTACCGGGGATTGCATAACACTGCCCATCGCTAGCGCAAAAGCAATGCGCAGCACACGAAGACCACGATCCACGATCTTGCGTGCAATTTCCAGTCGACACAAACTGATCCTTTGTTTTCGTATTGGTATTTTCGTCCGCACGAAAATACTGATAAGCACGATAATACGCACTAGCCGTGTGCAATACGACCGCCGGTAAAATTAATAACTTCTTCACCATTATTAATTAATTTTAACTTTGTACAATTATTATTTTGTTTGTTTGAAAAATAATTAAAACGCGACGAATTATTGATTACTTATGTCTGCGAATGTTGAATGTTCATTTTTTTTCATTGTCAATTAAATTGTTAATACGAACCAAGATTGACGATTAATTACGTATTTTTTTTTTTGAAGAAATGCTGAACAATGAACACACGTTTTGCGCAGTACATATCCAAGTACATAATTTACAAACGTAATTACAACTGTGAAAAATGCCATGAATTAATAATTGGATCAACATATTAATTTCTTGGTATTAATTAATTGACAACACAACAGGAATTATGCATTCCTCTGATACTCGACGCAGACTTCTTGTAGGCACCATGCGATTTGGGCAGCACGACGTCGAGTTTTTGTAACTTATCATTTTTGATTTTTTGACTGAGGGATGTTGGTAACGATGATTTATGTCGCTCGCTCTGATGCAGATGTTGCGCGATAACAATTGTGTGAGTGTGGAACTCATCCGTGCAAATGGAAAACCCCGAACTCCCCTTCATTTCCAACCGCAAAACCATGCCTGTTTCAACCCCAACATCACGTAACGTATCGGTGTCCTTGAGATATTGACCGTTGGAGAAATTTAAATTTTGTTGATTCACGGGCAGCCCGCCTCGACGACCCTTGCCGAACACATTCGCAATCGTCCGTTTGACTTGTTTTATGCTGAAATCGTGATCGATTTCTTTGAGCCACAGCAGCGGCGCCCTGTCTGTCCAAATGAACAGCTCCAGGCCCTCGGAGGTTGGTGTAACCTAGTATTTGTTTTTAAAGTGGGAGAAAATTAAAAGACTAATTTATGGTTTTCGGAAACCGATTTGAGGTCCCTATCGTCGAGTTTTGGAAGCTTTAATTTTTCTGACGTCGATTTTTGAACGCTCGAAATTTCTATTTTAAATTTCTCCAACATGCTCCAAGAGCACGCCCTCATCAGTATTTTCATCGGAATTAATATCAATATTATTAGCGTTTTGGTCGTTTGTTGTCTGCATCGCACCTTCAACCGCCGCTTTGGTCGTTTGTTTTTTGCATAGAAAATTGTCCACACGCGCAGCCGCATCTTGTTCCGTTTGCGCAGAAGGAGCTACCATTTCTGCACGTTGCTTAGCACTAGGATAAATTGCTAACGCCACTGTCTTAAAAATGTCGCTATTTTTCGGCGCAATACATTCAATGGTAGACTGCTGGAAGCGGCATGGCGATAAATTTTCTCCATCGCATAAAATATTGGGGAGCGATTCTCTTTGGTATTTGTCGTTGCTGAAATCGGTGTCACTTGCTAAGGCAACCTGGTAGATTTGTTTTGAAAAAATATGGGAGAAAGTAAAACACGAATTTAGGGCGAAATTTTGGTTTTTAAGGGTGCTAGCGTCGATTTCTGGAAGCTTTTAATTTTTCTGACGTCGAGTTTTGACCGTTAGAATTAAATTTCTCCAACTAATTTGTAGGATAAATTTTCTCCTCTCTCATGTGCTAACTGAATACACGATCCGTTAACCATTTGTAGATACGCTAGTGTTTTGTCATTGTAACTTTCGTCGAGAATGTGCTGGGAAGGACCTAGTAATTTTTTTAAAAAAAAGTGGGAGAAAATTAAAAGACGAATCTAGGGAGAAAATTTGGTTTTTAAGGGTACCAGGGTCGATTTTTGGAAGCTTTTAATTTTTCTGACGCCGATTTTTGACCGTTATTTTCAAATTTCGATTTTCAATTTCTCCAACCCCATTTCCAAATACCAATGAAATTTCCATCCGCATTAAAAAATTGCCAGTACCGCTCACCGTAAATTTGCAAGAACATCTGCGTAACTTGCTCGAGCGTAAATTTTGGATTAAGCCCGCGTAACAACAAAATCTCATTCTTCGTTTCAATAAAAATATGCATCGTTTCTCCCAACTCCGGCTGCACTCGCAAGCAATCTATACTAAAAACGCAAACGGCTATGGCCATCAACATTTTCCAAATACTACTCATTTTGCTCGATCTAATGCAATTAAGTATGTTTTTGAAAACCGACTTCTATTTTAAAAAAAAAATTAAAACATTTACTTAATTAAATTTAAAGAAAAAATTGTGGGCGCGGGTGGGTGAGAGATGTAGTGACCAAACAAATTTTACACATGCATTAATTATTTTTTTTAATTTAAATATGCTTCACTTAGAGTCGCATTTTTAAATTGTTTTGGTTTGTTTACATGTAGTATTCAAACACTAACTACATGTAAAACTTCATTTGTGCAACACTAACAAACAACACACGTAACTTTGTTTTCTCGAATGATGTGACTAATTACACATTTGACACCAAGACAATTGAACTTTTGCTTAATAACAATGAATGGATTAATATCAATTATGTTTTTTGTCAATGAAAAATAGTGAATAATTGTTGTAATTGTGTTAGTGTTCATATAAAAATGTAAACGTAATGCCGATCTATCATATATATATACGTAATTAATTTAGAAAAATAAAAATATGCATGTGATTATAAATTAATTACTTTAAACTTAAAATTGTTACATTAAAAATTTTAAAATCAAACGTCAAATACTTAATTATTTGTAAAATCAATGAGTTATTCCTCCGTGGAAAGAAAAGCAGCAACGCCGGCGCGGAGCCAATATTCGGGCCGCTCGTCGCCGCAACGCAAATGAATGCGGAATAGAATCTTGCCAGCGTTTCTATGCAGCCCCATCGCCACACCTGCGAGCATACAAATTTTAGTTGTTTTCATCAAATAATTATGTAACAATGTCGTAAAATGAATTAATTGCGTATAATTTAAACGTACTTTCAGAAGGACACAAATACACCGGGCAGCCGAAGGTGGTGTTTGTCATTGTGCTGGATCGCCTGGTGCTGATGGTAGAACTGCGCCGCGCACCCTTCGACTCCGGGGTGATGTGGATAATCGACAAATCAGTAAAGGTGTCATGAAGCCTCCTGTGCACCAGCTCCCTTCGATTGACCTAGAAAAAAAAATTATATGGGAGAAAATGAAATAAAATGACGTTTTGAACGACGAATTTGGCGTTTTGAGAACGAGTTTTTAAATTTCTCCAACCCTCCCTAATAAATAGATGCCATGTGCGTAGATGCCATTTTCCGGCGGGTGGGTGGGACAACTTGGATCGTCGATGTGAACATCGATGATTTTCGCTTGGACGACATATCCATCGACCTATTAGAAAAATAATTTTGTAGGATAAATTTGAGCGATTTTTGACGTTTTGAGTGACGATTTAAATTTCTCCGACAGTTTTTTTATCTTGAATTGCCTCCAAAATCCTCACAATATCTAAAAACGCCTTTGCTCGGAAGAAAGCCGGCACCCATACAACTGCTTGTTTTTGTAGACTGGTCCCAAAAAACTTCTTTAAATATTTTAACCTTTTAGCAAGGTCGGTCACCCAACTTCCAAGCGGCTTTAACGTTGGATAGGAAGCGGCCCGCCAGCTTTTTGGGAGTTTGTTGTTGTTTAATGCGTCAATAAGTTCACTTGGCTTGAACAAAAAAGGTTTCTCACCGGAAATACCATTGCAAAAATCGTTCAGCTGACCTCTTATTGTAGATAATAAATCTGCGTATAGTTGTTTTTCTTGATAAACAAACGCTGAGTACACACTCGCCTCGCCCCCGCTCTCATCCCAAAGGTCGCTTTCACGTCGAAGCATCATGCCGAAAGGTCTATTGGGCAGCTCCGATAGGATCGCCTCGGCCACTTCGGCAGCCTTGCTGTATTTTTGCTGGACAAGTGCGTCTAGGTCGTCGCCCCCAACATCGATCCCACTGTAAGTCAATGCGTGTAACTCACCTAAATCAGCGAGTAAAGCCGAGGACGAAGCCTGCTTCAAGCTTAGAATAGACGCCGCCTCGAGCCCCGACGCCGCCAACCCAAATTCACCATAGGATGGGATTCGGTCTATGATACCATACGCTTGGCTTAAATCAAGATCATCAGTGTAAAATTTCGCGTGCAAAACCTCCTCCAAAGCCTCGTCCAGATCTGCGACGAGCACGCGAAACACCACCGCATCCAGCAAAGCCTGGTCCTGGCTATCGAGCACATGCTCACCGTAAATGAAGCCACCAATCAACTCCACCATACTTTGCCGCCACGCGCGATTATTCACCACCGTATCATCCAAAATATGACTCTGCGCGATGTTAAAATCATTCGTACTGAAGGAGTAAACAGGAGTACCCCCCAATATCACAGATTGCGTCCTCACCACCAGCAATGAATGCAGCAACGCCAACGACAAAAACAACCTTCGTCCATCAGTATCGAGGTCCGTAAATTTCTTTCTGTACGTGTCCAAACAGTCCTGCATGGATTGTTTAATACCCCTCGGCGCGTCTTTAACCCGCTTTACACACACATGTAACAAACTTACAGGCAGCGCCCTGCTAATGCTTTTGTGCGCACCGGCGGGGATGCTGGCCATGAGGAATATTTGGAAATCATCATTATCGACGGCAAAAGACAGCGCCCGCAGCACTAAATCATAAACATGATGATCCGCGCGGTCGAAGTTTCGAATCAGCAACCACCCATCGTCGTGCTGCGCATCGATCAAACTGTGTTCTAAAATTTGCTCGATATCCCTCTCGACTGCGATGGAGTTGAAATAAATCGACTTCGTATCAGCGATTTTCTTCAAATCTCTCGACAGTTCTTCTTGGTGGTCATTGGCGTCACCCATGATGAAAATTGGCCGTGTCGGCCTGCCCACCTGCCAAATGTCATCGATTTCAAATTCCCTCTCTTTGATCGCATCATCCCCAAGCTTGGCGGCAACATACTCCCGCACGCAATCTTGGATACAGTCCGGTCGCAACGCTTTTAACAGCATGAATCTATATGGTATAGGTAGTAAATTAAAAGGCACCGGGATGTTTTCGGTCTGGGGTTTTGTGGATTCGTAAATCTGCTTCCAATACTTCTGCGTCCGCCCCTCTTGTAGACTTTCAAGTAATCCCTTAAAAATAGACAGCTTACCAATACTTTCCACACGCTCCCAACAATCCACCTGCATCCATTTGACAGGACATCGTTTCTGCCGTTCGCTCGGACTTGCCGGCGTTGTTGGCTCTTCATCGCTATTGTTAGAAGTTTTGAAAATGCCATCACCACTGCTAAAAATATAATTTACCTCTTCATCGGACAGGCATCCAAATCCTTCCTCTGGTGGGTCGAAGCTTAGGTCAGAATTGACAAACGCTTTTAATGTAAACCAAAAGCTGAACGATAATACATGATGGGCGAAAAATCCTAATGACGCCTCTTCGTGCAATTTCATAAAAAGAATCTGTCCCAAATCCTCGGGGATCTCGGGTGCTTTGAAACAAAATTCTGTATCCGCGTCACTGACGGCAAAACTAGTCCCCGCCCGCGAAGTAGCGGCGAGCGACCCCGCTCTGGAAAATGTCCTACTACCCATCCGACTCAACGCCCTGCCCATCGACATTGAGCGTTGAAAACTGCCACTCGGCCGTGCGGAACTCAATATAGAGCCCGTCCGCACGCGCCGTATCGGCGCCTTTGGGCCCCTGCCGACAGCTTCGATCATTTTTATGTCGGCCTCGTCATCGATGGTGATAAAAGACTGTTTTCTCGTCTGTTTGCGTTCTTTTCCTCCACCATCGTCCTCTGGTTCGGTCAGTGCCGCCCCCGCGGTGGCACAGCGCTTGAGCCCTATCTTCATACTGCTACGGCTACTGCGGCTGCCGCTGAAATCATGCAGCGAATGCACACTACTCTCCGCCTGGCTGTCCCGCATAATCCCACGCGAGTCCCTCAAATGCCCTGATTGCCTTAACTCCCTCACGCGTTCGTCAAACAGCGATTCCTTCGTACTTTGGCTGGTAAATCGCTTGCTCGACATGCTTGCCTGGCTGTCGCGATTCGCAAGATTCCATGAGGCTATCACATCCATACGGAATGGATCATGTCCCCCGGGGGTGTTGGGTTCGTCCCTCTCCTCATCGCACAGAAAATCAATTGCCTGCTGCTCGAGCACCGAAATCAAAATCTCCTCAAACCAGCTCAAGGAAAATTGATAGAACGGGTGTAAATGCATGAATTTTTCGAGGCACCAAAACATCTTCACCGCCGCCTCCGTTAGAGGGACACTGGTGGATTTGGCTTCCGGCACTGTTTCAATGATGCTTTTATGATCTTCCAAAATTTCTTGCTGGCCGGGTACGGCTTTGCCGACATCGATCAAACTTCGAAGATGATCCTCATCGTCCATGCCGCTGATATCGGCCAGGCCCAGCAGTGCATTCTCGATCTCCTCATGCATGGCCTCACTCGTGCATGCATGATCTTCATAGACATCCGCGATCCGCCCCGCGGTTTTCGGCGCGCACCTCTCAAAAACAATCGTCAATAACCGCTGGTGCAAGCGCTCTTTTGTTATGGTAAACGGGATAACTCGCAGGCGTAAGAGATCGTGGATCGGCACGCGGGGGTAGTGGTGCACCGTGCGGAAAACAATCATGAAAGTTGTTTTCATGAGTAATTCTGCTTGGATTTCACTCGCCCGTTTCGTTCTCCTGCTGAACGCGCTGGTGACCATCGCAACTTTCTTCACCCCCTCCCGGAACTTGTCCTGGAGCGCGGCGCCGTCCATGACCAAGCTCCCCTTACCAAAAGCACTACTTCTATGCGCGTCACTCCCACGAGCCTTCAGCGACTGCCGCATCATCCCATGCTGGTCCGACGCAACAAAGCTCCTCTTGCTGAACACCGACGCACCCGATGTATCGCTGCCACGACTCTTGACCGAATCCTTTCGATCCCCTCCAAAAACGCTCTTCTTAGCGGCAAACACGCTCTTCTTCCCACCGTCGCCGCCAAATGCCATACTTTTCTTGCTTTTCAAGGTCTTACGGTTCGACAAAGTGCTTTGCCCGCGGTTCGACAACGTACTTTGCCCGCGATTAAGTGTATTATTTTTTGGCTGTTGTTCCTCCACCATCTCATTGATCTCACTCGGCAGCATATGACACAACTTCTGCGGGATGTGACTAATGTCCAATGTACGCCCGCTTAGATACATCACTCCCTGCTCGGCGATCAAGAAGGGGTCATAAAAACTGGAAATTTCGTTGTCCACATGGTCGACTACCATGCACAGCCCACAACTGATGGCCAGCTCCATCTCACGGAAATTCATGTAGTCATTAGCGTACATGCGCACGCCTTGATCTATGTACGCATTCTT
>Ga0099798_10222_pt1 | contig 19265 bp, 7 predicted proteins | sample Uncmet_Sort29A_1_FD_89870 | JGI IMG/M metagenome (GOLD analysis project Ga0099798, IMG submission 89870) | Marine eukaryotic communities from CALCOFI LINE 67, Pacific Ocean - CN13ID_Sort29A_1 | ecosystem: Environmental > Aquatic > Marine > Oceanic | place: Pacific Ocean: Monterey Bay | collected...
AAATCAAGTTCAACCAGTCTTCTACCCTGACTCCACGATGCATAGTGTCGGCTCCTCATCTGATATTGGTGGTTATAATGGAAAGAAAATTATGATGGGAGAAGGTGTACTACCAGGACGTGCGTGCGAGTTGAGGGATAGAAGTGGTAGTGAAATAAGAAGTGGAGTTAGTAGTCCAAATAATCAAAGTTTCTCATTGACTGAAGATAATAATGATATTCATCTACGTCAAGCTGCTAATACACAAACCATGCCTTTAGGAGATCCTTCTATGAATTCTTCTATTAACCCCTACATCACCCCCAAATCAGCAATAGAAATATCTAAAACAACTAAAAATCGTGTAAGAAATGATCAAGATAAATTCAGTATGATTTTAGGCGGTAAGAGAGGTAGGAGTTTAAGTAATGACAATATTACAGCCTACTACACAGCACAAGGACAACAGCAAACTAATATAGGATTTGGATATAATAATCAACAAGAAGATCATATAGATGAGGTTTATAATCCAGGTGACTCATTAACTGGCCTTTGCTTTGGTTGTCGATTTTGAGATTTTCAGAAAGTGCGCAATCTGGGGAGACTGCGAAGGGGTTCAGATTCACGTTTCTCTAATGAAAAAGATGCTTTTTTACTGTATAATTTTGGAGTGTAAAATTTAGAGAAAAATACGGTATTTTCAACGACCAAAGCAAAACCCAGCTAAAGAAAGTCCGATCTGCAAGAGAGATGACTAAACCCCACACAAACATGACCAAAGGTACCAGAAAATGGAGTAAGAATAATAGTGCTGATGGTACCGATCTCATGTATATTCAAAGCGCAGTTAGTAATATAAAGAATAAGAGAAACTCTGATACAATAGGAGATGGATTAACTCATAATACTATTGCTGGTAACTTGAAGAAACATATCGATGACCTAAACGGACCAGATCCAGGGCGAGGAATCGAGTATTCTCTACTTTCACATCAACAAAAATCTACTGTAGACTTGAATCTAATAGAAGAAAGTAAACAGAAACAGGGACGTGAATATATGATAAAACATATGCAGCGTGATGCTGTAAATAGAACTGGTAATTTGATAAATAGTCATGGAGAGAGGATTGGTGTAAACGGTTGGATGGATTCTCCACAGCAGAAAGCTAGTATGTTTAATCAGGATGGTGAAAGAATTATGAACCAACCGATATCTAACTTACAATCAGAAGGTAATTCACCTTCAATGTCAACCAGACCCGGTAGATCTCGTGTAGAATCATCTCATAAATATGCTAACGTTCTTTCTACTGCTCAAAAACGAAAGTTAGAAGCAGAAGAACGTAGAAGACAAGAGCATGAGAGAGGATTAGCACCTGGTACTTTAGATCTTGGATCTCCTAAACCAGGTCTTCGTTCTAAGAAGGATTATGAAAGAGAAATCCTTATTGCTAGAGGTTATCAGAAAGTCGTGGAGAAGAAGTTAGGTAATTCGAATTATTAAGTGACATTTTAGAGCCTAAAACCTTGATTCTGAGGTCTTAAAATTCCATAAGGATTTTATAAGGAAAAGTCGCATTCTCATGCAGTTTTTTCAACAATTATGTATCCCCGGAGCGGGATCTAAATTTTTAAAATGTCACTAGGTAGTTCAAATAACAATAGTTTCATGAATTCAATATCAGAAGAAGATTTATCTGCGAGTATTGCTGGAAATATAGCTGGAGGAGCTAGTGTGAATTCTCAAATGAATCTAATAGTGAATCAATCAACTTCAGCTATATCCGGTATGAGTGATAGTGGTTACTCGAGTTATAGTAACAAACGTCAATTGAAGCAGCGTTCCTCCGACCCCGATATAGTAGCATATAATAACGCAAAGACTATTACCAATACACTAGGAAACTTGGTCAGACGTGAGGTGAATGAAGACTCGTTTAGAGAAAGACCAGATTCTTTTGATAGCGGGATAAAAAAGGCTGTAGTAGGTTCTGATAACTCACATTTATATAATGTTATTGGGAATTCGGTGAGGATGGAGTTGAGTGATCTTCATCGTGCTGCGCAAGAGAGATCTGATATGATGAATAGCGGAATAATGATGGGTGGTAGTAACAATTCTTCCAATTACGGTTTTGCCCCCACTGATATAGTTTTAGCAGGTGGAATGATCCTCTCCCCTAGACAGATTAAGATGAATCAAGATCGACAAAGACAGGTGAATGACAATCTACATGCTGGGGTGGGGAATAGTAATTCAAACAGTAATTCAGGTAGAATAGTTAATGTATCAAATCAATCTACTCCTCAGTTACAACCTTCACTACAGCCAGGAACGATTAACAAACTAAATACTCTAAATCCACAAACTTACAACTTAAATCATTCTCGATCCGTTTCTGGTAACATATTAGCTAACACCGTCTACGGAAGCTTTGGAAGATTGAGACAAGGACAACAGATAATCCCAGCTAGTCAACAACAACAGCAGCAATATCTACCTCCAAAGAAAGATATGACAATGAGTATGGATACTTTAAATACTAGTGGCAGAGAGAATCAGCATACGAATCAATATACTTATACTTCTCAAAATAACTCTAGTTCTTCCTCCTCATCTCAACCTACTTCTTCCCAATTCCGTTCATTATCTCATCAACCAATTAGTCAAGCAATGCATGGAACTCAATTCCCTCTAGCTACTCTTTCACCTCAACAACAGAACACTTTGTTTATGGAGAGGAATGATAAAAGTTTCCACAATACTGCTACCAGGGTTGGAGGAAGCAAGGAGAGACATTATTTAACAGGAGGGGTTTTCCATAAGGTTGGAGGTAATAAAGGTTCTAAATCACCATCACCAAGTAAATCTAAATCTAGAGGTAACTCTAAAGAAAACAATAATAATTCCAATAATTCCAATAATTCCAACAATGATCCAGATCTAAAACTCAAACTCCTCACTAACTTAAATAAAGCTTCAGCCCTTCAAAAAGCCCATTACTTGAAACAGATAGAGATAACTAAGAATTTAAGAACTGAAGAAGCTTTGATGAATTTTGGTGATGAGGAGCAACAGAATAGTCCTCAAACTCATCATGGAGGTTATCCTATGAATCAGGGAGTTAGCTGGTTGGTGCTTTGTTTGTGAAATTGTGAGATTTTTGTTTTCGAGACCCATCCCGAAAGCATGATTTTGAAGCCATTTCTTAAGTGAAAATAGCTAATTTAGCACAGGGAAATCATCGGCTTACGGTTTGTGAAAATTGGAGTACCATAGCACCACCCAGTTAGAATGAGGAAGCCGGGGAGTCCTCAATTTGATAGAGCTATGGCGAGGGAAGCGGGAAGTATTTAAAGTTTTTGTAAAAAAACTAAAATGATGGCTAGTTTTTTGACTTATGCCCGCCCGATAGGAGTAGTAGTAGAAAATATAACAAATTTGCCCATTTATCCATGATCTATTTCTTCAGTTTCTTCATGGTGGCTAGAAAGCTGACATTTATTTTATGCGATGACATAGTTTCGTAGTCCACCACCTCTCACAGCCTCGCACATCAATCCATCATCTAAAGCAAAAATATTTTTTTTAAAATAGTTGTTTAGCTGATTATTCGTAATGACGCCCGCCCTCAATGGGTATTTTACGTTTACTTACTTGCATTATCTTATTCTAGCCTTGAGAGTTTAACATATGTGAAGAAAACTCCACATTATCAGATGGAGTGGATGTGAGTTTTTGCTATCCACTATCGGATCTTCGCGCATCAGTCTATCACCAAAAACAAAAATATCTTCTTTTACTACAAATGTCAAAAAGGTAATCAGCAATCCCCTTCCCAATCTCCAGATCCTAACTCTCAACTAACAGACGATTCTCATCTCCCCGAACTCTTAAGAGGTCCATTAGATACAGATACTCAATTAAGAAATATCCAACAAAAGAAAACAAGTAAGACTTTGGGTGGTGGAAATGCAGTCGCTACAGATCCAGAGGGGAAACCAGTACTACTCCATAAAATATAATAATTGTCCTTAATCCTAAACATATGATTTTCACCTTATAAATTACTTTAGAAAACGCATTCTGAAGCGTTTTTGAGCCATGGGGATGCTGCCGGCAATCTGAAGGTTTTCTCTAATAGTTTTAAACTTATAATTTTAAGGTACTACCGTTTCAAAGTGTAGAGTTACAGAGACAGAAAGAGAGGAAGCAGAAAGCAAGAGAGAGATTAGAAAAAGGAAGGATGGAAAGACTCAACATGGACATGGAGAAACACGTTGATTACTTTGATGAGATAGATAAAGAGAAGGGGTCTCCAAAGCATAAGTCTCCACAAAGATCCAATTCAATATCTCCTCGTGAAGGATATATAAGAGAGAGAGCAGCTAGTAGCTTTAGCTTACATGCTGGGAAGAAAAGGAATTTGTCAGAGAGAGCTAAATCAGGTGCAGCTCTAGGTGTTGGAGGTGCTGAAATAGAGGAAATCGCGAACTCTAACTCTAATCCTATTACTAGTAAACCAGAAAAGCCAGAATTAGGTGTCGAACCAGCTTCTGTGCGACTGCTGAGGGAAATGAAGGAGAGACGAGGAGGAAATACTGTGATTCCACTAGGTCCAGATAACATGAAGAAGCCTCCACCAAAGTCATTGAAATCTAAAATATTTCATGCTACTTCTTCTATTCCAAACCCTAAAAAGAAAGCAGGTGGAGCGATATTGGTAGGTGTAACAGGAGTTGGTAATGATGGTTTAAGGAGTCAGGAGAAGGGAGTTAAGAGTACTGATACGAGTGCGAAAACTAGTGCTAAAACTACTACTGCTACTAATTTTTCAAGTTTGAATTCAAACTTTAATAGTTCAATACCGAGTCATAATGAGTTTTTGAGTCAATTGAAAAGTAGTGGTAGTACGGGGATTTCTACGATACCAGGACCGATAGAAGAAGTAGAAGAAGAAGATGAAATTCTATCCCATAACGAACCTGTAGAAACTCCTTCACAGCAGCTAGCATCAACTAGTATTTTGATGAATGAGGACGGTTCAGTATTTCAACATGAGGATGAGGAAGTCCAGCACTTAAGAAACCAAGTTTCTCAGCATTCTGATAGAGTCCGGGAAGAGACTATGACTAAAGGAGCAAACATTGAAGCTAATTCACCAGATGAGAATCATGACTATCATCTACAGAATACAAGTTATAAAGTAAATAAGAGTAGTATAAGAACCACTCAACAAGGAGGAGGAAGGAATACACAACAGATTCCTAGAGCCTCTGCTGCAGAGGCTGCTTGTATTAATAAAGAATTGATGATGGATATTTGGGATGGGGGGAATTCTATGAATATGATGATGGCAGTGGATAATGCTATAAGGAAGGAGAATATGAATCAAAGTAATCAGAACGCTTTTGGTTTAGATGATCGCCCAAGTATTGAGTATTCAGCTGATGGTGAGTTTCCAAGCGGTGGGTTTCAAGATGTTAACTTTCAGCAGAGTGAGAGTGGAGAGGTGGATATTAATGCTAAGGGTAGTTATCATCTATCGAATGAAATACCTTTGAATGTAGATGGTACTGCATCGAAGAAAAGTGAAACCGCACTACCTAAATCATCAAAGAAAACTAGCAGCAAAACTTCTACTAAAAAGAAAAGCGAGTCGACTACACCTGTAGTTGTACCTGTATTAGAAATTCCTGAAGACTTCATTAATACTGGTCAATCCGCAGCCGCTGATAAAGCTAGAGAATCTGCTTCTAAGAAACAATCGCAATCTCAAACTCCTCAAGGAACTACAAATACAACTGAGAAACGCAATTTCTCCATAGTTAAAGGAGACGCATCCCAACACGGAATGTCAGAACCTGATCACATTATTCAATATAAGGAGTTAGAGAATGGTGCTGGTGCTGTTGTTTTAATGCAAAACGAACCTGCAAAGCCGAATAAGGTTAATTTGACTATAAACAAGAATAATCATCCGGAGGATCATACGATGGAAATAGATGAATATGTGGATGATATTGAGATTATAGAAAGAAGTAAAGAGGAGAAAGAGCAGTATAAAAGGAGAAAAGAAGCTAACCAAGCATCTATTGAGGTAAAGACAGCACAGCAAGAGATAGACGACTTTAAACGAGAATTAGAGGAAGAACTATTAGTTACACCAAGAACGAAAGAAAGGATGATGATACAGTTTCAAAGTTCTAAGATGATCAATAGTAAATCAATTAACACTAAAGATGCTACTAAAGCCGCCGTAGCTGCTGGACCTGGTAGAAGTAGATCAAGGTCGCAATCTGGATCACCTACAGTTTCTCAAGCGGCAGCTGCATCAGAGCAGAGGAGACGATCGAGATCTCCAGCTAGAGAAGATAGTACAAAAAGAGGCAGTAAAACTATGTTTAACTATCGTCCGTCTGCAGCCCAAGCAGCTTCTAGTACTATGAGAAAGTCAAGTAGTAGTACTAAAGATAAAGGTAAAGGGAACGCCAGTCAAGCATCACCTACTTCCTCAAAAGGTGCTGGAAGAAGTGAAGGCACTCCTGGCACTCCTAACAACGAATCTGATTCACCACAAGCTAAATCTACTTCTACTCGAGCTCCTAAAGCAGAAGACCACTTTGTCGGACAATGCAAAGTCAGTTCTAAAAACTCTCACGATGGTATGCTAACAACTAGCCAGGGAGTTCTTCTTGGAACATCATTGCACAAATATGAGGAGCATTTAAGAGGAGAAGTAGAAGCCCATCAGTCAGGATGTCACGAGGTAGAACGTTTAGTAAACGCGCATAAACATCCATCAGGAAGCCATTTAGAAGGTCGTGGTTTAGCAAGATGGAGTACTAGAAGAGGACTGAATGCAGGTAGTACATCTAAAAAGAATGAAGGAAGAACTAGTATAGATACCGTACATACCATGGCAGCTGAAGCAGCAGCTGGTAATATAAATCATGTAAATCATCCGTTTGAAGATGCTACTGAAAAGGATTACACCGGCAAAGAAAAGGATGTGATTGCAAGAAGTAATAAGATAATGAGTGCTGAAGAAGTCTACAGAAACTCTGCTGCAGCAACGGAGAGTCATCAAATTTCTCAAAGTCAGCAAGTTCAGAATGATAAACGTGTAGTAGTTCCTGATCGTACGTCTGATTTTTCTGTTGACTTCCAAAAGCATGATAATGCTAACGCTGCTGTTGATTTTCAATTTGAAAAAACTCAAGGATCTTCAATGGGCATGAAAACTTCACAGACTACAACTTCCGCGAAGGCTAACAAAACTAAAACTCAACGTGCTTCCATGGCTATGATGATTTCACATACTGGTGATAGTACTGATGAAGAAGGAGAAAGAGTATCAGGAGAGTTAGAAGTTCAACCAGAGCCTCACCAGCTATCAGAAGACGTATCTAATGCTCATGACGCTTTAGAAGAGGATGATATGAAACATTCTACTACTGGAGTTGAATCTACAAAACTTTCTACTACAAGAGAGATACAAGAAGAAGCTATATTAGCTCAAAAACAAGAACAGCAGAAGCCAAAGACTTCTTCTTCAACAGCTAAAACCTCCAAATCAATGCAGTCACTCAATGTTAATCTTAGTGCAGCTCAGAAAGAAAACAAATCTCCTGTACCTTCTCATATAAGTGGTGGAGATAGTAAACCAGCAAGTAAAACAACATCTAATAAAGCTGCTATTGATCGATCTAATTCTGCTATTAATAAACACTTAGAAAGAATGGCTTCTAGGTCTAAGGAAAGCGAGAGCAAGAGGCCTCTTTCACCTTACTCATTAGCTAAAGAGAGTAAATCAAATTCTGTAAGTTTATCTAAATCAAGTAAATCACCTGAGTTTCATTCACCAATCTCTCATACTTCTCCTTTATCTCCAAATAGAGGAGGTAGATCTCCTTTATCTCCTAATAGAGGTGGTAGATCTCCTTTATCTCCTAATAGAGGTGGTAGAAATAATCAATCTAATAGTATTAGCAAGTCTTCTTCTGTTTCTAGAAGTGTATCTGCTAAAGCAAAACCTAAACCAAGACCTAAGTCTAAAACATCTCAACATAAGATTGCTGAATATCCACTGCCAGTTCAAGTTGAAGAGCAGGTTGATGAGAAGGTTGAAGAAAAACCAGAAGATCCCAATGGCACAACAACTGCTGAAAATGGCACTACTACGGCTGAAACACCAAAAGCTGAAAGTCCAAAAGCTACTGACGCTGAGGATAGCAACAATATCATCATTGTACACGATCATAAACCAAATAAACCTAAACCCAAACTAACCCAAAAAAAAGGTTCTCTGCGTACTGAAGAAATGAGGAATACTAATCAAAAGTTAGCATTGACTGAAGAACAAAAGTCTCAAATAGGGATAATTCCAAAGTCCCAATGCTCAGTTCATGGTCGGATAGAACATATCATGAGAGATCATGATACCAGTGTCAGTAATACTAATAGCCCAAAGACACCTGAAAGACGATCTCAAGCAGATCCTGCTACTGAAAACGATAACAACGCTGTTAAGAAATTCAGTGGAAACGCAATGTTATTTGTTGGACCAACAGATAGTTCTGCGAGTGGTAGTAGACCAAGTAGACCTAGTAACAATGCTAGACAAGATAGTTGGTTCATGGATGATGAAGTTACAGATGATATTAAGAGTGGGATGAATATTGTTAGTGTAGAAAAAGAAACTTCTAAATCAACTAATGTAAAGACTTCCAAACCAAAATCTAAATCCAAATCACCACCATTACATTCTCGATCAAAAGAGTTAACTAAAAAACAACAAGCAACTTCGAAATCAGTAGTGAGGAGTAATAGTAATAGAAACAATAGTAAATCTATATCTAAATCTAAATCACCTTCTACATCTCAACCAACTTCTGCTCGTGCAAGTCCTCCAGGTTCCATTCTCAATAGAAGTGGTACAAGAACTAATATTGGAAAAAGTAAAATAGATACAGGACTGGGCAGTTTAAATGTGAAAAGAAAAAAGAGTGCGAGTATAACTCCAGAAAAAGAAGACCAGCTCCCAGCTGCAGAGTCTGAACTAAGGATCAGACTAAACGTAGAACAGGGAAACTTTGTGAAGAGAGTTTCGACTGATCAAAGAATACCAGAGCATAACGGCGTTCCAGAGGTCGAGGATAAAACAGTATTACATCCAATAAATCCAGAAAAGTTTGGAGGATCTCCTAAACGTCCTGAATTGAATCATAAGGGGACTAGAGTTAGTTTAAAACAAGGAGAGCACGAGATTAGGGATTTTGAAACTAATGGTACTACTAAATATGTTGTAGATGATGATGGGCGGAGAAGTAGAAAAATATCTGGTCGTTCTCAATCTAGATCGAATAGTAAATCTCCACAAGATAGTATTAGTAGATCTCCACAGAGTAATAGTAGATCTAGAAGTACAAGTCCAGTTCCTCCTTCTCAGCAACAGGCTTCTGCCGTTACTCGAATCTCCGGGCAATATAAATATCAAGCAGGAGTCGTCATAGATAATTCTAATAAACCAGGTAAAGCTGGTTTAGTTACTATGATTCCAGCAATAAGTAATGATAGTGTGATTCCTGTTTCTAATCATTCTCCAAAAAGTAATAGAAGTAATTCTCCACCACAAGATCAAAGTGGGCCCTACATACCTGACATCTATCCTGGAAGTAGCAGCTCTAATCTAAAAGTTTATCCAGAGAGTTCTAAACTAGAAAGCAATACTTCTAACGTAAACTATCAATTAGACTCTGCAGTAACTAATGATTCTTTTAATCAGAACATCCATTTACCTATAGATAGTTCTGTATCAGAAGAAATCAATAGTAGTAATAAAGAATCTAAAGAATCCAAATCACAAAGTCAGAGTAGTAGATCAAAATCCCATAAAGAAAAAAGGAATCAAGTGCAACAAAAGCAACAGCAAGTTCAACAAAAGAAACTTAAGTCTTACGATTACAATGCACAAGTTAGATCATCTAATGCACAGCAGAAAGATAATAATCCGAAATCAAAACCTTCTAATAATCCTAAAGGAAAGACCGTTAAAGGAAAGTCTGTTCCTAAAAGTCTTCTAACACCTACTTCTTCTTATGATAATCAATCTCAGAATATGAATTCTAATATATCATCAAACATTAACTCCAATATGCAGTCTAACATCTCTTCTCTACATTCCGAAAATCTATCATCTGGAGTTAAAAAACATCTAGATAAATCTAAGTCTTATCAATTTATTCAAGAAACTTATGATAAATCATCCTCTTATGGTACTACCAGGTGACATTTTCTAATATTTGAAAACTTCAAAATTCTAAAGGATTTTATATGTAAAAAGCCTTGAAAAACAGCGTTTTGAAGCTTCCGGAAAGGGGGGTCTCGAAAGCTGAAAATTAATAGAAAATGTCACCTGATATATGGTACAGGTACTAGCCAACAAATATCACCACAAATATCACCTCTTAATAACATGGGATCATCATCATCATCATCGGGACCTAATAATGCTATGGATTCCAAAATTTCTTCATTACATAGCGAAAACTTACCATCAGGAGCTAAGAAATTTTTAAATAAGTCGAAGTCTTATCAGTTTATTCAAGATATTTATGAAAACTATCAGACACCAGATGGATCACCGACTAAGAAGGGAACTAAGTCTAAAGAGCAACAGATGCAACATAGCCTAGAAGTAGTAGAAGAATTATTACCAACATCATCTTCTAGTAAAGATAACCATGATCAATTAGTGAAAAATTATATGATATCAGGTAGATTTCAATCAAGTGATCGTCTTACAAGACAGACCAGTAGTTCTCCTGTAACAGTAGGACAACAAGAACAGAAACAGTATCATGTTCCACCACCTCCTTCTCCTCAGAGGAATACTAAGCCGACTTCTCCTAGTACATCCTCAGCTGCTCCACAGACAAATGTTCAATTTCAAGAACCACCTTCTTCCTCTCAACAACCTTCTTCTTCTCAGCCTCAATCTTCTCAGACTCAATCTTCTCATTCCCTATTATATCGTGCAATGTCAGGAGACTTACCAGAAGTGCAGCGTCTAGGACCAGGAGTAACTGCAACATTAGGTGCAATGAGAAAGAGACATGAATATAACATTAGTGGGACTAAAGTAAGAGGTACAGATTATGCCAACTATACAAATTATAGTCCTGAGAAGTCAAAGTCTAGATCTTTATCTAGATCACCTCGTACTAATGAACAAGGACAAGGATTTTATAATAACTATCCAAACAGATCAACCGATGAGTATTCTCTTAACCTCGAAAGAGGTATGCGATTCGATGATGATAATTATTACACATTTAAAGACAGGACGTTTAGTGCTAGTAAGAGTAATAGCAAATCAAAATCCAAATCAAAATCCTTATCTCCAAGAGAACAGGAAGCAGCTAAATATGTTGTTTCACCTGGTTCAGTACCTGGTTCTTCTATCAAAGCAGATTCTCCTTGGCACAGGGAAGCAGGTGTAATAGGTGTTCAACAGGGAAGGAGAACGGTAGGAGGTACACATATTTATTCTCCTAAACAACAGTTTGAACACTTCCACCCAACAAATTATACTCATGTGACTCAATTAAGTTCTAGACCTATACCAGGTAGACATAGTGACGCACGAGTAAATAAGAGAAGAGGAGATGGTGGTTTGTATACACGTGATAATCATAATAAGAAGCCAAGTAGAAGTACTAATAAATCTAACAAATCTGACTATCGCTCTAAATCAGAGTCTTCTAAGTCCCAGTACTCGCAGGCAGAGGAACCTAAAAGAAAAAGTAGAGAAAACAGTGAAGAAATAGCTTCCAATAATCGTGTTATAGAGAATAGAAGAAGAACTACTAATGTAGAATTTGAATCTGCAGAAAGAAGAGATGGTACTTATGCATTAGATGAATCAGAACCTACTTCATTGAATCAGCCCTATAATGATCATCCTACAAGTAGTAGTATTTCTTATTCAGTAAATGATACACAACAATATGGTGATGGATTGCATGTAGATGAATTTCTTAAGAGTCGTTCTAGTATAACACATAGTGGAGCAGAACAAGTTAGTATTAAACCTATCTACGACGGTGATCATTCGTTTCCTTCAGAGGATAATAAACGATACAATGATGAGTTTCAAAACTCCACTAATAATTCCGATATGAGGAATAGTAACAGCAACTCTGATTCCTTAGCAGCTCGTGCTAGAGCTGCTAATCGAGAAAACTCTCTATCTGCAAGTTCTAGTAGACAGGTTGTTAAAGGAATTGGTAGGGTGGGTGGACCTCCTGTTGCTGCTGTATCTAAGGGAAGTTCTATTGAAGAAAACTCTAATTCTCATAGTAAACTTAGACGTTCTAAAAACAAGAATAAAGATGAGTTCAGCGAGTTACGTCATCAAGTTCCAGGGGTTACAGATTCTAGATCTGTCAGTGCTAAGGAAAACAGAAGTGGTAGTACATCTATGAGAATCAATGAGCAACAGCGTGCCTCCACTACTTCTGCTACAAAACTCAAGAAAACAAAGAAGATAAAGATTGTAGTGAAGAAAGACAAGTATGGAAACATCGTCAGTACTGATGTAATTCCGAAAGACACACCTGTCGATGATGATTTCTTTACAGACTCATCAAAGGACATCTCTGCTAGTGCCACTTCAAATAATTCTAGATCATTTAGATCAGTATCTGGTAATTCTAAATCAAATTCTCTATCTCAACACTCCTCAGCAGTCAACAAGGTAGTTCAAGCTATTATTAGATCAAGTAATTCCTCAGTAACGATTAATGGTAAGAAATTAGAAGATTGTGACTTGCCTAGTGATCAACATCCTTATCCTAATGCTAGTAGACAGTTTTCAAGGAATCCTCCTATGCAGTTTTATTCAGATCAAAACTGTGATATAGATGTAAGTCATGATGGGGATGACAACACGTATGAATTAGGCATATCTCCTACAGTAAAGATTAACAATAGTAATCGTGATGCCAATAGTACTAAAAAACCTTAATCCTAGAGTTACAATTTGAACACTATAAACTCCTTTGAAATATGCATTCTGGAGCGTTTTTGAGCCATGGGGATGCTGCCGGCAATCTGAAGGTTTTTTCTAACCGGACATTTATTTTATTTTACAAGGTAATAACGTTAAATCCACCACTACTAGTCAAACTCAGTCTCCTGTGAAACTAAAACTCTCCCAAAACGTCACAGTACGAACATCTCGTTCTAATTCACCTAAGAAGAGTCCTTCTATTACTTCTCCAATAGGCAAACCACAGATCACCGTTCGTTCTCTCTCTGCTTCTCCAATCAAATCCACTACCAATATCTCTCCAACTACTGGTTACAATCATTACGCAGTTAAATCCAAGGTTGATTCATCTCCAACGAGGGACTGGATTAAAACATTGAAACAGGAGAGGGAAGAATTGTTGAATGTTAAAGGTTTGAAATCTTTTCAACCTAAAGATGTGTTAAAAGGGAATAGTCCGATAAATTATTCGAGAGGGAATACGAGTACTTATTATTAATATGATTATAGTTGTTTTAGATTGTAGTTTCTTATTGAAGAAGGCTGTTTTTTATTTTCCTCTATTTTTTTTGTAATGTTTTCTATCTCTCCAATATAGGGAATATTTTCTAACTAAGAATAACTAGATCTAGAGTATAGACGTGGACCACGACCACAATAAAAAAGGACGAACCTTTAATAATTATAATATGAAATAAATTAACAAATATTTGAAGCTCCTTCAATGTTTATTTTTTCCAGATAAACTTACTCCTTAATAAAGGTACTACAGCTGCAAGTAGAATAAACTCATTACCTGGTGGTAGATCAACTAATACTATCAGTGGGAGAACAACTAATACTATGACTATGAGTAGAGGTAGCTATAGAGATAGCTTTAATAGTAGATGGAGCTCTGGTACTTTAAGTAGAACTACAGCACCAGCAGTGGCAGCTCCACCATCGATTAATAGGACTACTGCTCCTTCAAGTTCAATGAAAGCTAGGATATTAAGTAATTCACGGTCACCGAATAGAAGTTTAAGTGGTAATAGAAGTCGAAGTGGTAGTAGAATGAGAATTATACATCCTCCACCAAGTAGTAGTATGAGTAGACCATTTAGTTATCCTAAACAACAACAGAAAGCTATTAGTAATAGAAGATCTCTATCAAGAGAAGAGATAAGTAGGCAGAGAGAGACTTCTACTGATCGTCTGATTAAAGAAGTTAAGGAATTTGAGAACGTTTTAAATGAAGTATTAGTTAATGATTCGAAAGAAACTGCTCCTAAAAATAGTACTCCATAAAATATAATTATTGTCTATCCTTGTAATTATAAGGTGTTATTCTTTATTTTTAAAGGAAAACCTTGACATTTTAGACTTCAGAATTCAAAGTCTTCAGAAAGCTTCCTCTGATGCATTTGTAGAAGGTAAAAACGTGAAATATTTGATATATTCTAGGATCCTCCATATGAAAGATCTAAAGCCTAAACCGAAAATTCCAAAACCTAAACTTAAAATTAAGGTATTACTAAAGTGTTAGGAAAACCTTCTGACTCGGCTCCCAGACTTATGCAAAGAGTTAAATCAAAAACAGATAGTAATGTAATACGCATAAAACATAGTGTTTGAACGGCCGGCGGCCGTTCAAACACTATGTTTTATGCGTATAGAATGGCTCAAATTCGATGATTATGTACCCGCAAGGATCAAGAAAAAAAGTTTAGGGTTTGTTCCATTTTGGGAGAAGGTATCTAGTAAAGTAACTACAACTTCTAAAGATTCTTCTACTTGGAAGTTCTCTACTGCAGCTGATGATGAACTACCTAAACATGATGAAATCCCTAAACAACAGACTCTCAAACAAAAGAAAGAAGAACTCAAAAAACGTGCAGAAGAACTCAAACTAAAGAATAAAGAACGTGCTTGGGGACGTGGTGATTTAATAGATAAGAAGGCAGTAGAGACACAGTATGCTAGAGTTAGTTCTAGATCTAATGAAAGAAGTAAGAATCCTTTTGCATCAGAAAACTATTCTAAGAAGTATACTGAGGATATAGGACCTGGATGGAACACAAGTACTGATGTAGATGATAGAACTAAATTAAAACCAAGATCAGCTTCTATGAATCTGAATCAGAATCAAGTGAATCAGAATAATGTTGATAAGAAGAAAACAAGCAGTAGTGTAAGTGGAAACAATAGATCTAGATCACAATCAGTTAATAATAATATCGTTGAATCAGAACCTGAGAAGAAGACAACTTCAAAGACTACCGAAGAGAAAATCCAATTAGCTGAACGGCTATTAGAGACTGTACATAACTCAAGTTTAAAAGCAGGTCAAAAAGAGCTCGAGAATCTTGCTGGACAATTAATAAGAGTATTATCTAGATCTAGATCACCTACTCAAAGTTCTAGAAGAGGTAGAAGTCAACAGATTAAGAATGTAGTAGAATCTGAATCAGTCTCAACTAAAACTGAAAACTTAAAGAAGAAGAGATCTAATTCAGGTAGTCATAGACCAAAAAAGGTAAGATCTCCACTCTCCTTCAAAGATGCTAATGCCATTGGAGCAACTACAAGAACAGAATTCTTAGTAGCTTCTAGAGGACCTTCACTAAATCCTTCTAAAGCACCATCACCAGTAGATAGTGATATGAATATGAATGCTCTGGAGAGACTTGGTGCTGTTAGTTCAGGAAGAAAGGTAGAAAAAGAAACAGAGAACAATGTTGCCGATGCAATCTACTCTTCATCTAAAACTTCCCCTAAGGGAGAAACGGATAAAGTCTTTCTATCTGGTGGTGTAACGGGAGGTAGGAGTTATCATACTCAATCTCGATCGAATTCTGCTAATGATTGTAATTCTCCATCACAACTAAAGCTAAATACTCCTATTGCACATTCCATTTCGCCAGTATTAGAACGATTCAGTTCTCAATTGATAAGAGATTCTACAGGGAAAGGGAATCAAGCATCGAGTTTCGTGCTAAACAACCAGGCTAGTGGAATATCTCATAGTTTATGCGTAAACAGCTCACCAAGTCAAACAGTTGGTGGAGGTAATACTGTTATGTCAGATTCTATCTTAAGTAATGCTAAGTTAACAAATGCGAAACATCATTCTTATCCTGAGATTCTGTCTGGTGGTCGCTCACCTAATTCTTCTAAGTTATATGGTTATTCACCAAACTCAACAAACAAGGCAGTTAGAAGTCCAAAACAAGATAGTTCTTATTCTTCAAGTACTTCTTCCCCTTATAAGAACTTCAAAGTCAGAATTCCCGATCCTCAGCTACCATTTCCTGGAGCTGCATTACGATCTGGGGATAGTAGGTTGAATCCAGAACTTCTTCAGCAATCTATTCCATCAGCGATGATGAATAGTATTAGTCCGAGTAAGTTTATATATAAAGGTTGCATAGAACCTGAAAGTCCATCTTGGATTAAGATTAGGGAAATGGAGAGGATGTTATATAATGGAAATCATTATCATCATAATACTCAGAGGAGTTCTTCTTCCTCTGGTAGCACTAGTCATATGAACATGCTCTTCTATGGAGAGAAAGAAGAGTCTCAGTCTAAGTCTAAAAGTGTATCTTTCTCGGAAGAGAAAGCATCTGAGTTGAGAGGAGGTGGAAATGATGAGAAACTTGTTGAAGGGCAGCATCAACAAGGAGTGTATTGCTTAGGTAACTCTGCACTAGATGATCCAGAGCCTAGTAGTAGTTCTGATGGTTCTGGAGAAGGTGGAGGGACGAGTAATCTGAATTCTAGCCCACTCTCTCCAGCAAGGAGTAGTCCTAGAAGAAGGAGTAGAATTAATTCTGCTAAAGATTCTGAAGACGCTTTAGGAAAAACTACTGGTGGAGGTTATCTATTTGCTCCAGACGAACGTGTCGAGGAAGACGTAATCGAAGAACAGGAAGATGAAACTTCTTCTCTAAAATTCACTTCCTCTGAAAATGATGATAATGGTTCTCCCGACGATTACCTCTGTAATGTCCATTTCCGCGACGCACAACCAACTGCTATGCCCATTGAACAATATGGAATCCGTAAACCAAAACCAAAAAAGAAAATTTCCACTCTAGCTCAGCCAGGCACCAAAGCTACAGCTAAATCTTCTCCTTCACCTTATTCTCCAACGAAGGACTTAACTACAAACTTTAGATTACAAGAAAAAAGAAAGAAAGATGCAGGAAAAGCCTTAGCCTCAGATGGTCATGGTATAACTCATCAATGGAAACTGAATGAACAACAGATAGCAATGTATACGCATAAAACACAGTGTTTTGATGGGCCGCGCGCGGCCCATCAAAACACTGTGTTTTATGCGTATAGAATGGCTCAAATTCGATGATTATGTACCCGCAAGGATCACGAAAAAAAGTTTAGGGTTTGTTCCATTTTTAGGGGATCACATGATCAACAAAGAAGGGAAGGTCAATGGCCACCAGTGGGACTTGCTAAGATGAGTTCTAAGGATGGTATAGCAAAACACTACGACATAGGTAAGAAGTCTTTTAAAACACAAATGAGTTCACATACCGAGAGGGGTACTTCTTAAGATTCTACCTTAAAATCTTTAAAATTACAAAGCTCAAAATTCTTAATAAAACCTTCGGTAAATGAGCGCTGGAATCGCAAATTTTGCTTAAATTATCTATCCGGTCCTGGAGCATAATAAATTCTAAGGGCGTTTGTTTTCTGGAAGAAGGTTCTAAGATGTCAGCTATCAGTAGTACAATTGGAGATAGTGGTAGAAAGACTAAAGTAAGTAATGTTACAGGAGCTGGTACAACTACTACTTATAATACTGACAAGAGTAGTGGTGGGAGAAGTAAACCTAGTAATTTATCTTTGGATAATTGGGATGATCGTATTGGAGAAGGGGAGGATCTCGACACTTTCCCTATAGAAGAAGGTACAATTCTCATTACTCTCAGTTTCCAAGAGAAATCAGCATCGATGTGGGCAATCACTGAGTGTACCACGAGATTAGGAGAAGTTGTATATGATGGATCGAAAGAGAATTTGTTTAAAGATGAGATATTTAACCTTGTTGATCTTGGATATCAGATTAAGGAGGAAGATCGTGTTAAAGCTAAGAGTCGTACCTATTTTACAAAATTAGTAAAAGAAAAGTTTAAGTTGAATAATGATGAAGGTAATGCAGATGCTATACCATATGAGAAACCTATAAGGATAATTAATGAACAGGGTGGCTTATTGTGGATTCGTACTGGTACTAAGAGACGATCTGTTTCTTCTTATACTGGTCAAGCTACGAGTCCAGTTCACGCTATTGATGCTTTTTTAACAAAATCGAATACCATGCAACTACAAGCAAATGATGGTGTAAATGATAGTCAATCTGCTTCTATTAATATGCAGAAAGACTCTACTACAAGTAGTGTTAAGAAGAAGATCTCCACCAAAACCTCAGCAACTACTGTTGTCGATGGTGGTGTTCCACCTGCTGCAGCTGCAGAGAACAAGGATGGTTCCAATACTAGTTCTGCTACTGAATTTGAACAAGAGGAGGAGCAGCCAAGAGATTCAGCTGCTGAAGCAAATCCAGATGATTCAGATGAAACAGAAGTGGAAGGTCCTTTGGAGGAAGAAGAGGAAGAAGAAGAGGAGGAAGAAGAGCATGAAGATGCTAGTAGTGGGACGGAGTTTGATGATGTTGCTCCACCTGGATATCATGACGATACACGATTGAGATCAAGTACTGGTGTTCCTAAAAAAACAAGTAGTTCTTCTGCTAAAAAGGAATCTGTTAAAAAGAATAGTGATAGTCAGAAGAAGGGTCAAACGAGTAGTGGTAAAAAGTTAAGTATAGCAGCATCAGATCACTCTCTCTCAAAACTACCTATAGAAGAAGGAACTCTCTTTATCACATTACACTTTAAGGAATTATCTGCAACAATGTGGAGTGTTAGTGATTGTACTACTAAGTTAGGAGAAGTAGTCTATGATGGTAGTAAGGAAAAACTGTTTAAAGACGAAGTTTTTGACTTGATCAATCATGGTACTGATATAACACACAAGGATAGAGTTAAAGCAAACTCAAAGAATAAGTCTGAGAATTTCTTCTCTGATTTAATTAAGAATAAGTTTAAAGTATTGAATCCACAAGGTATGAGTGTTAATTTACCAGATACTAAACCAGTGAGAATTCTAAATGAGATGGGTGGATTACTTTATGTAAGATCTGGGAAGAAAGCTAGTGATA
>Ga0099798_10223_pt1 | contig 19253 bp, 21 predicted proteins | sample Uncmet_Sort29A_1_FD_89870 | JGI IMG/M metagenome (GOLD analysis project Ga0099798, IMG submission 89870) | Marine eukaryotic communities from CALCOFI LINE 67, Pacific Ocean - CN13ID_Sort29A_1 | ecosystem: Environmental > Aquatic > Marine > Oceanic | place: Pacific Ocean: Monterey Bay | collected...
CTTATTTGAGCTTTGCTTAGCATCCTCTTCTGGGCTAGCAGGTTTTTCAGCTTTCTTACTGACCCCTGACCTCAGATTCGTCTCGAGGCCTTGCTTTGCCTCTTGCTTGCTCATCACACCCTTCTTACTCTCGGCCTTGCCAGCTGTCTTAGCATCTTTTCTCTTCTTATTTGGCTCACCCCCGCTGCTCGATGCCTTTGCATCCCTCTTGCTTTCGGTCTTCTTCTTCCCCTGGTCCTGAGCTGCCTTGACAACTACCTTTCCCGCTGGCTTTGCCACCTTGCTGGGGGTCGCGGGAAATCGAGTTTTGTTCTCGCTCTTCGCCACATGATCGGTGCTGCTGCGCGCAGCGTCGCTCTTCTTACGCATTGGAGAGGAGCCGCCAGCGCGTGCTGAATCCTTACGCATCGAACCCGACCGCATCTGGCTCAATCAATTAACCACCACACGCGACTTAAATTTAATAGTAATAGAAGCGAAAGTGACGCTGTCCTTTACAATGTCCTTTACAATGTACTCGACAATGTAGTCGACAATGTACTCGACAATGTCCTTTACAATGTCCTGCAACATGGATCACACATGGGTCACAACATGGGTCACAACATGGGTCACAACATGGATCACAACATGGATCACAGCATGGATCACAACATGGATCACAACATGGATCACAACATGGGTCACAACATGGATCACAACGTGGATCACAACGCAGATCACAACATGGACCACAACATGGATCACAACATGGATCACAACATGGATCAAGTATGGTCTAGAACCTAGAACTTTGCAAAGTTAGTCACGGCGCCAACGGCGCCACGATGATAGAGCTAGTAAGTATTATACAGTCCGCCCGTGAAAACACGTAGTAACGCAAACCTGATATATTTTCCGGTAAAACCAGTATTCGACGAGTGCACGCTATCAGATCCCACGTCCACCACACCAAAGTGGCATCCCACCCAACAAACGATGATGTACTCTAGCCTCCCACGACCACGAGGATCCGGGTAGCCCGCGCTAGTGAAACACAACCACTGGATACACTAGATACGTTCGGAACAGTCGTCACATCACCCACGCCAGAAACATCCATAGCCAGTCGAAACGCGAAACGACACTAACAGTACAGGTTTCCCAACGTACCGTCGAAAACAACGATCTGTAACCCACTGCGACGTGCACATACGCCTCGCCAATGGTTCGTGGATTCGAGGGATGCGAAACAAAGGCGTCAAGGAGCAAAAACACCACAAACAAAGGAAACAAAAAGAGCGAGCACGCTCGCATTTCACTGTTCCAGGTTGAGAGACACGAGTCCCACGTGATCACAGCGATACACCTGGACCCCATCAATCCCACGCGAAATGAAAAAACCGACGGAGACGAATCCGCGTATAATGGGCGCACCCGAATATGCTTTTACGATCAAAACCAAGTGAATGAAGCATATGCCCACGCACATCCCATGGGGGCCTCAAAACGCGTACAGCCCCCAACAAGAGCTAACACCACCGACAGTCCCAGCTGTCTGCCTGGACCGGTCAACTCCCCCAGGCGATCACGAACGCCTTCACGTTAGCAGCCCGCTTCGCACCATCCCATCCGCTGCCCGTCCGCATCCGGTGTCACCATTCCGATACACACCATGCCGCACGCCACCCGCGGCTCATCCAATTCGCCTCAAGTTTAACTTCATCGTCAGTGCCAACGAGAGAACAACAGTTCGGGGTAGGATTTGGTCGTTGTGAGTTAGTGTCCTTCCGGAGCAAACATAAACAACCTCCGCTGAAACATCACAACAAATTATATACGCTCCGTTCAGAAACGGCACCCGACAAATAGAGCAGCGCCCTCTATAAAATCCCGGGACCGTCCCGGAACCTCTCCGACGCCGCCGGAGAAACAAGGTGAGAAATTCGAGAGTTCCAGACCAACGGTATGCCACACGACGCGCGGTTAGGCCTCTATGTCTCCACTATTGCAACGCCGGGAGATCCTAGACAACCTAGGCCTAGTCTATGCTACTGACAGAGAAAAATGGGGGACGCATGTCGTAGCCTATCCAACGATCCCACAGGATAGGCGCAACCAGCCACGAAAACCCCTACGCAGAACCAAGTCGATTAATCCGAGCTCACGTGGAGCATGTGCCATGAAACAACCGTGACGCACCTCGAATGGACCGGGTGCCGAAAAATATCCAGAGCCCGCATCTTACGCGCTAATTCGTATGCCTTTCTATTCGAAACCGTATAATTCGCAATAATTCCGATAGGTTGACGCCGACTTCGATAAGCGGAACGGAAGGTAAGCACCCCCAGAAAACTCACAGTTTAGAAGCCGGTTATTTGGTCTACAGATGACAGCGTTTTTTTCCTTTCCCCGTTTGTATGTCGCTAGGTATGGCCGCGAAGATCCGCGACCGGCACAATCCGCGTTTTCTCCCCGATCGCTGCGAAAAGCGTAACACGACTACGAAAATGGTATCTTGTGATGTCCGAAGCCCGCCTCGGGTGGTTTTCACCAATTTCCAAAACGTGGCAAATGCAGTCTCTGCGAAAGCCGCCTCTTCCCGCCGAGTAAACTCAGTATCCGCCCCTCGGGACGGAGGAGATGCTGATACACAGGCCGCCGGTCCCCCAGTCGCAATCGAGTCAATGGTCGCAGCCCGACCCCAAGGATAAATCGGCGCCGGAAACCCACAACGCGCATACACCGATTCGCGTGGACCCTGACGAAACGAGCTCACCACCGCAAGCCGAGCAACCGGTCAGAACAAATTAACCGGAGCAGGGATCCATCTTTGGCACCCAAGTGCCACAGCCCAGCGCCAGAGCAAATTGACGCAGGCACCGGTAGCACTCCCGACGGAGCGACAAGCTGATGTCGACCAAACGAGTTCACCTCCGCAATTCGAGCCACCGGTCAGAGCAAATTGACCGGAACGCGAATCCATCTTTGCCAATACCAAACCTGCTGCTCTAAACGAAAAACAACCTTCGGTCATGCGCAGAAAATGTGTTAAGTGACCCAGTCCACCAATTACCATACACCACTAGAGCTATGCCACGTCGAACTTCAACCAACGCCATGCGGCGAAAGAAATTACCCGGATTCGCCATACGCCGATGCCAACCGTATCAGAGCATAGGCGCAACACGAAATCTATCTGTATGAGTCCGTATACCTCATGGACCGACATCCCAGCGTCGCCGACGCCGAACATCACACATAGCAGGCTCCACCCCGACGGCGCGAAAACGACGGCAGCATTTACGTTTCACCGGATCGCCCGCAAGCGCATCGAATGGAGCATGCCTTGTCAACCCAACGTCCGCCGTCGTTGCCAACGCCCACGCCGTCCACCAAAGTGTCACACCGCACCGAAGGATCGAGTTGCATCGTCCGCGATTTAAGACATCAGCCCCTAATCTCCCAATCGTCAACTACCTGGGCATGACATCCCATCGGCGGGTACATCAATCCTCGTCTGCACGAGCAGTGAACGGAGCATGCCTTGCCAACCCACCACTCGCAGTCACTGCCAACGCACACGACGTCCACCAAAGTGTCACACCACGCCGACGGTTCGAGTCGCATCATCCGCGATCTAAGGTACCAGCACCTGATCTTCCAATCGTCGACAACCCACACATCACAACAGTCGGTGAATATTATAACTCCCGTCCGAGGGACGATCCCCCACTCCAAAGAAAACGTAATCGTCCGAGTCTCGAGAATCACAGAAAATAACCCCTCGGGGTTATTTTCCATACCAAAAATAACCCCGAGGGCACAAAAATTAACCCAGAAGGGTTATCGCCTCGACACGGAAAATAACCTGGTGGGGTTATTCGTGGTGCCGAAAAATAACCACAGGGTTTTTTTGATGTCATTTATGCCAAAAATAACCCCTCAGGGTTAAATTTCCGAGGGAGCGAGGGTGATTTTCAGTGCACCGAACCGTGGCGGAGTGGAAATAACCCGGGAGGGTCATTTTTTAAATATGCTCTAATTTAACCCCGTTTGCAGCAAGCTGCATAATTATTGGCAAACTTGAACCCTGTGATTGGAAGACCCACAGTCATTTGTTCGACAGCCCAAATTTTGGACAAATGATTGTGGGTCCTGATATCAGAGGGGTGAAGTTTGCCAATAAACAGATGGGGTGCTGAGGAACCAGTCGGGCTCTGCCTTCGTGGAGTCTAGGGTCCTCAACAGCATTCGGCCCCCCAAGTTCGCCACGCTCTATGGGGTGCTGAAATGTCCCTGGGGGAACCACCATCATGGTTTCTCCTCGACCTTTCAACAGCATTTGACCCCCCATCCCGACAGCCGCCCAGTCGCAGGAGGACCGGTGGATGACCGCTCACCGTCTCACTGATTGCAAGTAGTAGCCATCGCTCCTACGAGCAGGACGTGTGACACGAGCCTTCGTGCCCCAAGGCAGTAAGCTCCCCTACGTACATCCTAAGGCATCTAGCAATAAAGCCCTCTGCACACGTATACGACTCCGGCCCTCATAGGCCCGGTGGGTAGACTGCCTTCGTAGTCTGCACTCACGGGTTGGTCGTAGAGTTACGCACCGAGTACGTGAGTACTCTGGCGCACCCTCACCTTGCGGAACCCCACAAGGGGACAATGAAACGAGCTTGAATGTCCCCCCGACAGGTTTCAACTTAGAGGTTGCGTTAACAATCCCACGAATACACGTACAGGCCCCGGCGGGCGCATTGGGTGCGTTTGCTGAGCACCCGGGAGCTTTAGATCTTTACCGTGTCAGCATTCAGCGACAGCTGCGTCTTCCAGATGGATATAACTGTCGGCTTGCCCTCAAGTTTGTGGCAATGACTTCTTCGCCCAGGCACAACTCACGGAAGTACCCCTTGTGATTCACGATCTCCCACCATCCCCCGCCACAACGCCACGGACCCTTGCCATGTGCAACGAAGGCCGAAATCCCACACGAAATTTCCCACCGGAGTATTGCATTTGCCAACTAGCATATGCGCGAGCAGTGCTCGTAGATTCGTTGCGAGACATCATTCATATCGTATCGCCAGAGACGTGCGAGCTGGGCGAACTACAACACTGGGAAGGCTTAAGAATTGTATTAGCCTTTAGTGTGTGGTCTTAGTTCGCTGATATCTCGATTTTTATGGGGTTTTCACGTGGGAAACTTCGCATAATCGTGGATTTTTTGAAAAAAAGGTGTTGAAAATCACCAGAAATGTTCGATCTGGTTGAAGTGCGACACTCCGAATGTTTGGAAATAGTATTCCTGGGGTTTTTTCCCTGAGTCCGAGCGAAGCGAGGAACCCTCCCTGTAATCATATCTGCTCCTTTGGGGGGGTTGTTAATATATGGACGAACAGTGCTCGTCAATTCGTTACGAGACATCTTTCCTATGAACGAAAAATGAGTGAAGGGAGCGAACAAAAACGCACACGAACGACTGTCATCCACCCGTCTAGGCGCAGAACGATATTGCAGACAGGTGAGCGCCAATCACGACTCTTCACGCCCTAAGGCAACCAGTCGTCTTTTTCGCGCAAAATTTCAGAATTTGAGGATGAGACAAGGGACTAGACGGCGGCCGATGCTGAGAGCCGACTGTAGCAGGAGACACCGCATGGTGCCGCAGGCGCAAGACCGCAGCCCCCTTGCGACTTGGACCGTCACTGACGCTCCCCGCTCCGTCCGTTGTAACTTTCGCTCGTTTCGTTACTTGAGCCAGGTCGCAGGGACATCCCTAAACCAAGACGCCAGTAGAATCCTCCAGGCACTGTGCGTGTGCACTGCCGTTCTCCCTAATCGCGCCCGGGCCTATTGGCTAGCGCCCTCCGAGTCTTGGACACACGCATTGACCTCCTCCCGCGTTATGGTCCCATCAGCGGCTATCCTCCCAAGCACTCAAGATCCGCGATGCCGTTCACCCGCACGCAGGTATGGTGGCATCCTCCAGGTACTGGGCGTATACACTGCCGTTCGCCCGCATCGAGAGCCCGCAGTGCAGGTCCACTAGCTAGCATCTTCTAGGTACTGTGCGTACGCACTGCCGTTCGCCCTCATGGAGTCCAGAGCCTCTCGGTACTTCCGTTTGGCGTGTAGATGCGCCAGTGCTTCTGCGTAGGTGTGCGGTACGATTACGTGGGAGCGAAGGAGATCTGAGCAGGGTACAAATTGGACGCGTCTAGAAGTAAAATTATGTCGCTTTGGCCACCAATGAGGTAGTACGATAAATCCGTGAGTCCGGCGAACAGATCTAAGCAAAGGAGAGAGAGTGCCGTGGGCGGGGACGAATCTTCAGCCAGTCAAGCATGGTCGACCCGAAGACCATCGTTGGTGCGTGCGGATAAAAGTCATACGAGAGGAAAAAACTAGCGACTAACCTGCAACCCGTTGACACTCCGCACCCTGATTAGCCAAATCGACCCGCAAGTAACCATCCTTCTCGTTCGCGCCTTTGCCGACCATGAAGGTGAAGGTGAATCGATTGCTCTCGTATTTCTTGCGCTTGTCCACGTCGTACACCTCAGCCAGCACGATCACCTGCAGGGCCGTCCCGCAGTTGTACGCGAATTTGGAGGTGAAAGTCAGCACAGACCTCATAAGTTCATGCAGCCAGCATCTTTCTGCAGCAGTTGTACGCGAGTTTGCATTTATTAGAAGGCTCAATGTTTCCCAAAAGGACGTGGTGAAAAATGGACCCGGACAGAGCGAGGAGCCCCGCCTGAAATCACACCCACCCCTGCGGGAGATTTATTAATACCTGAGCTCTCATTATCCAACTTGAACGTGTTGCAACAGTTGAGTCTAGTCAACGGCTTATCCAATTTCCACAGGATTCCGGAAAGCGATATCGTCGCTATGGACCTCGAGTTCATGAATCATAGACGTGGTTGATATTGAATGTTCGAGAAAAAAGTTTTATTGTTGCGCCCTTTGCATGAGGGTTCGATTGCGCTCAAAACCTTATGCGAGTGCTTGCTGCCATTATTTGCAAAGTGTGTCCGAGAAACCAGAGAATATACTGGCGGTGGCGGCGATTTCGCGCGCTTTCGAGCCCTGATGTTGGTACATAAACCGCAAATCACCGCCACCTCCTAGACGGCACGACATTGAACCATGTTCGAGTTAAAACAACTTCTTACCGTTGATACATCTGCAGGAAGATGCAAATTTTGGTCCCCAGAAGGTACATCACCGAGATGCGACAATCAGCTGTGCTACATCGCGCGGCAAGCAAGACTGCCAAGACTTCCTTTCTGGCGAATATGTTGTCACGACAAACCTTTCATCTTCCATCCTTTTCCTTTCGTCCGGGGACAGCAGGCTTTCGACTTCAATTGCTTCGGATGTTAGCTTTTTACAGAGCTTGCGCACTTTGTGGTTGAAAGTACCACCGGACCCGTTCTCTCCAGCGATTTTGCGCGCTTTGTCAGCTTCCTGATAGTTATCGGAGACAACAACACGAATTTTAGCACTGTCGCGCTAGCTTTAAAACTAATACTGCACAATGAACGAACAAACTGTGAGAGCATATATCCATCCGAAGTGTTTCACTAGTGCGATGTCTGTGTTGTGAGTCGTCTGGTCGTAGTCGTTCCGAGGTCGGAGAGTAGAGTGTTATAAATAGTGCACGCAGTCAGTATTTATAACACTATTAGTTCCGCGCAGTTTATCGACACACCAAAGCTCAACAAATCCATTAGGGAGATGCCGAAAAACAACACGCTCAAGTTCATCCCGATAGACTTAGAGACGTGCGAAATATATCTTCATTCCGACGCGAGCCTGAGCAACAGGCTCAACTTGAAGACGCAAGCGGGCTTCGTCATAGCCATAGGCGAACCCATCGAGAAGGCGCGTCAAGGGAGAGCGCGATGCAACATTGTTGACTGGCGCTCCGCCAGCTTGAAACGCGTGGCTCCCCACTTCATACTACTAAGTAACAAAATCGAACGTAGGTGCGCGTGTTGTGTGTGGACAAGGGCGTGCGAAATGTTCGGGTGTCTTTTCCAAAGACTGGTGTAGGCATATTCTCGTTTATTCAACCTTTTTGCAAGGGGAATCCCGACATAAACACACCAACTCCAATGGCATATAGCGCGTCGCGAGTCCACGCTCGCACGAAAGTAACGACTGTTGAAGAAAATAGCACTGCCCATGGTCTCCACACAAATCGACCACGGTGAAACTTAATGCTATGTAGTATATTAACACTTCTTATTTCTCCCGCGAGTTCACAGTTTTTTGGCTCTGCTTTAAACAGTGGGCTACAATAGCTTCACCGCGCCAGTCCATTGTTTAGATACAATCCACGGAGCCACGATAACTCGGTGATCGCGCGCATAAACCCTTAAACACAGGCCTATCGCGGCTCGCCAGAGCCTTTTCGCTGTACATAACTCCCGCGGGGAATAATGGCCCAGCGCCACTTACATAGCAAATAAAAGTAGCTTCCGCGCGGCGTCGCTTGACAACGCGGGGAAGTCCCCCCGGAATGATACATGTAGTCACGGGGTATTTTGCAAGTGATAGTGCGCATTTCGGCGCAATCTGTACGAAAACAAATCACGGAAGTCGAACCATCCGCGGTGGCTACCGATGTTGACAATTGCCACCCTTCCTTACATCACAAGGGATATCTCCCTCGCCACTCGCGGTGGCTACGGACTTCGATAATTCCCGCGTCTTCTCTTGCTCGGGAATTGACATTGCTGGAGAGAGATATCAATGACACCTGTTCTCTGTGCGGAAGCGAATCTACAAACGCCCTTCACTCAGCCGAGCGCCTCCAGATTCGGTGCCCGCAATAAAAGTGCGCCTCGTCCGTCTCGTAACTCTCGCAGACGGCTTCCCAGAAAACGGTTCGGCCAGCTGTCTGCAGTTGCTCGCTGGATCCCGTTTCCAAGTCCTCCGAAAAATCGTCCGTGGTAGCTGCACTGGAGTCGCGGGACGCGCTCGTCGACGCAGTTCTAGAAGTTTTCTCGTCAATCTGCTGCTGCTGCGGTAGCGGAAAGAGGAGAGCACTTCGCTGTGCTCTTGTTTCGATCTTCTGTTTCTTGCTCCAAGCGGTTGCGGAGACAGAAGAGCACTTGCCAAATTCTTTCAATAGAGGAGACCGAATCGGTCGTCGGTGTTATCTTCTGCTTAGGCGCTTTCTTCTTGTTGCGTGAGCTCGACACAGTGGACATGCCGGTTGTTGTGGCTGTTTCCTTGCATTCTCCTTTTTTAGTGCTCGTGCTGTTCTTATTAGGTCGAGCCGTCCCGGAGCTCATTCCGGTCTTCGCGGCGGTCGTTTTCTTCCTCATTTCCACCTTCCGCGAACGAATTCCGGTCTGCGCCGCGGTCGTTTTCTTCTTCCCTACCGCTTGCCGGGAGCGAATTCCGGTCTTCGCATCAGCCGTTTTCTTCTTCATCGCCGCCTTCGGCGAACGAATTCCGCTTCTCGCGGTGATCGTTTTCCTCTCGATTCCCACCTTCCGGCCACGAATTCCGGTCTTCGCGGCGTTCGTTTTCTTCTTCATTCCCACCTTCCGCGAACGAATTTCGGTCTGGGCGGCGGTCGTTTTCCTCTCGATTCCCACCTTCCGGCCACGAATTCCGGTCTTCGCGGCGTTCGTTTTCTTGTTCATTCCCACCTTCCGCGAACGAATTTCGGTCTGGACGGCGCTCGTTTTCTTGTTCATTACCGCCTGTCCGGAACGACTTCCGCTTCTCGCGGCGGTCACTTTTTTCCTCGTCGCCGCCCTCCGAGCACGAGCTCCTGTTTTCGTCTTCTCCTTCCCCACCTTCGAAGCGCAAATCCCGGATTTAGCCAAGCCCTTCTCAACCGCAGAGTTGTAGGGCCCGCCGCTCTTTTGACTACTTCTCAGTCGCCACAGGCCCTTTCGGCACAGAAGTCGCCGCGTTTCCTTCCTTTCGGCAGCCAACTGCGAGCGGTCTTTCGGCAGACAAAACCATGAATGTCCATTGCTGCTGTGTGCGCGCCTTCCATCGCGATAGGCCTTGCGAATTCGACACTGGAAGCACAGTCTTGAAAGCCCATTGCTGCTGTATGCGCGCCTTCCATCGCGATAGGCCTAGCGAAGTCTCCCCTTTGTTCCCCCCCCGCTCCAGCAGGGGCATCCTTTCTCGAAGACTCTGCCAAGTCGCGTCTCGAATCCTTCTTGTGTGATCTTTCACGAGCCACATCGTCCTCCGTGACTATCTGCACTATCTTGGCCGACGCAACGACTACAGCGGCCCGTTCCGCATCGATATCAGTCTGCAGGGCGCTCAGTTGCTTTGCAATGACGTGCCACTCTTTGTTCATCCGGACCTGTAACAAATACGTAGGAAAACGCTACGCTGACACTAATTGGCGAATGTGACATGGCTCGGCCAACGCACAAAGTTAACGCACACGTCGACAAAACAAATCCGACAGGCAGCGCACTGAAATGATGTCGTACCAACTGAATCCCGAAATCGCGAAAAAAGCACAGGGTAATGTACTCAACGCGCACACAAATCCCTCACTGATGATCTGATCTAATCTGCATTGGACAACGCAACTCCTTGACAAACCTTAAAACTGAATCACCGTAGCCGTGAACGAAAAAAGTCCAAACCACGATGAAACGCACGCTCTATCTCTCAACATACACACTGATCGACACAAGATCCGCGTCCTGCGGGTAGATTCAGTTGAATTGATGGACCTGGCAAGCGAGCAAGTCGGTCGGACCGTCGGAGTAGAGCACACATCAATTGCGAATCAAAATCTATCGTCTTCTTTCACTTCACACTTTGCGTCTCGCGCCCCACATCACTTGCGACACTGAAGCAGAGAGAATGATTTTTTGCGTACCGGAATCATGTCCGCCAACGAACGCAACTAGATTCGATCTCTCATCGATGAGATGTGTGAACAAGGACATTTAACAGTAATCCCCCCTGCATCGGTGTTCAACTTTGGAACTATATCTCACTCTTATACGACAACCTGCGGAGCAGCTCCGACAAGACCAGGCTCGCGTAGCAATTGAGTGCTTCTGTCTCATATATACAGCGAGGACAGGAGCACTCAAGCGCTACGCGAGGGTGAGCTTGTCGTTGGGCGCAACGGGATCAATGGAAAACGCCCATTTGGATTTGGAGTGGATTTGGGCGGCATGTAAGATGGAGTTACGCCCCCGGCAAATGGGAGACACTCAGGGGTCCGAGGCACCCCGGCGAAAATTGGTCACCTTTCTTTGTCAGTAAATGTCGGCTACCAGCAAGTCTTTCAGCTTAATGTTTTCGAATAAACAGGAATCAAAGGGTCTTGCGTCAAGCTAGCCATGTCTACCCAATAAATGTACAAGCCGAGAATGGACGCTACCCGAAGAATCGGAAGAGATAGTGGCTTGATGTCGACTGGCCTACACTGATACAGCAGATAAACACGTCTAACGAACTCTCTCGAGTACCAACGAGTGACTCTAATCAATTCATTGATCAATGACATGACCCATCTACCCAGCGTGCTGGCGCTGCATTAGGTGTATAAACATCCTCCTCGCCCGCCCGACCAATTCACATTAGTCAGTGGCAACATCGCCAACTGTTGCGCAAACTGCGTGTGTCCGCTCTTCCCTCCTTGATTGGTGAGAATGGGATATCTAACCATGGGCTGGATATAAGAGCGCCGGATGCGAAATGTGCGGGGACCTATTCAAAGTATAGACATATGCTCCGAAAACTGTAAACGCGTCCTCCCCAAAGGAAATCTCGACATAAACACCAATATTATTTCACTGGCAGAAATCGAGGCGAAAATATGCGTTCGAAGGAAGGTCCAGACTGTTGAACAAAATAGTGCTGCCGACTATTATAATTGGTCTTCGCACAAATCGACGAGTCGAACTAAAAGCCACTTACAAGTGTACAGAGTTGAGAGGAATTGCTGCAGCAGGATGTCGCTTAACAACATAGTAGCACATTGGCTCGAGAGACCGTTCCTGGCTGGTGGCGCTGTTTACACAGATCATATTTGGAGTACTATTGCTCAACCGCCGACGCGGAGCGCGAAAATGCTCTTCACGGCCTCACCAACGCTACTGAACAACGCCAGTGTTGCAGAAGACTTTCGCGCTCCTGAGTTCCTGAGCGCTTAGTGCATGATGGCTTCGAGTCATTCGCAAAGAATGAGATGACCGCCAACGTGCTTACAAGTAGGAACCCATCGCGCACCAATCTTGCCTTGCTCGTGCGACAAAACCGTGATATGATACATACGTGGAGACAAGACGCGTTCCTTCCTCAAGCAAATACGCAACGTGTAGACAATCGACAAAAACAAAAGATGTGCTGACAATAAGGAGGTCGTATCGACGAATGTGCTAATGACGCGAGCAAGATCTTTGCTGACGCGAGTGAAACCATAACAAGTAATATGATAAAATGATGCGTACACTGACAAGAGATGTCGGCTAGACACACATTGCAACGAAATGCGAAAAAGTGAGGCAATTCGTTAAATTTTACACCAAGAAGTTCCTTTTGAAGGAAGCTTCTAGTCACAATTTTGTTTGCAAGTAGTTACATGTGGTTGGTCTGAGCTCTCAGTCGCAGTGAAGAGAGACAATAGATGAAAACAAATACGAATTAAGCAGAGATGAACGATAGATGCGAATGAATCACCTGCGCTGCGTTAACTGACAACAGAACCATGGTCTTATAGACGAACTCCTTTTCCCCCAGAAACGAGGTCGTACTCTCGAGGTCGTACCTTTTTGAATTTTCAGAGGATCTCGACCTTGGTTCGTATCCCAGGTGCCAGTCTCGCCCTGGGTCTAGACGCCTCTTTCCGCACAAGAACCGAGGTCCGGAAATTGAGTCAGATCGAGAACTGGCTTTTTTGGTCCAAAAACAGGTAGTATCCTCGAGGTCGTACTTCGGGGGGTCAAGGTCGTGATCCGATGGTACGAACATCGTATATGAAACTATGATAGAATGCTAGTGAAGCGACAAGACTTCCGAGCAATAAGTCTCATGGTAATCATTACCATCAGACTTTCTGCTAGGAGGTCTATTCACTAGCATTCTATTCTCGGTTAGCGCACGCATGACACTACGGAGAATGGACGCCTTTGAACGCGTCACCCTCCCTACATTGTCCGCAGATGATGAAATGAATGATGAAATAAAGCCGTTTCACCAACATGCTCGGTAGAGACAGACTTGCTTAAGCTTTGGTCAAAATTCGAAATTCACGGGCGAAATACGTCCCGCTACGTGTAAATGATTTTGCTTTCTTGCCGTTTCCACTGGTAATGTGAGAAACCCAAAAGCTGATGAAATCTGTACAAACAAACCATGACATTGGAACCAGCCGCGGTGGCTACCGATACGCACAATTACCGCGCTTCCTCACAGTCGTAGAGGATATTTCCCTCGCCACTCGCCGTGGCTACCGATATTGATAATTCCCGCCGGTTCTCTAGCTCGGGAATCATCATGCTGGAGGAAGATATTGATGACATCTGTTCCCTTTGCGGAAGCGAATCTACAAACGCCCTTCAGTCGAGCGCTTACAGAATCGGTGCCCGCAAGAAAAGTGCACCTCATCCGTCTCGTAACTCTCGCAGATGGTTTCCCAGAAATAATCCACGTCGCGTTCCTCTTCGCCTTCGTGACCCGCGTCGGCCAGCAATCTCTGTGTTGCAGCCTTCGATACGCAACGCCAGCTCACTACCCGCTGGATATCGACAAGTGTCCAACCGCATGAACGGCCCTCGTACAGACGACCCCACAGTTCGAAACCTCCGAAAGACGTTGACAAGTCAGCGTTTCAATTTAAACGGCGCAACCGAAGCTCTAGGATTACAACAGACGGGTGGTGTCACGTGCTCAAGATACACAAGTCGCGCAATCGCGCGCAAAAACTCAGCCGGGCTTAGTTCAAGAATTGATCCACCTGGTGATCCCTCGCGAACGCTGTGTGCGCACCTTCCATCGCGATAGGCCTTGCGAATTCGACACTGGAAGCACAGTCTTGAAAGTCCATTGCTGCTGTATGCGCGCCTTCCATCGCGATAGGCCTAGCGAACTCCACACTGGAAGTCATAGTCCCATTACTGGCGAGCGGCCGTCTACTCTGCTTCGCCACTGCACCCCCCGCGATTCCAGTTTTTGCGGTGCGGACATTGGTGCTCAGCGGTCGTTCATTCTCTTTGTTCGGACAGGCTGCGCTCCTCTGAATTCCACCGTCCGAAATAAAGATGTTGGCGCCGAAAGGCATTCGCGTGGGTTCAATTTTCTGCACCTTGCGATTTGCGCCGATTTGCGTCTCCCCTTTGTTCCCCCCCTCCGCTCCAGTAGGGGCATCCTTCCTCGAAGACTCTGCCAAGCCGCGTCTCGAATCCTTCTTGTGTGATCTTTCACGAGCCACACCGTCCTCCGTGACTATCTTCACTATGCTGGCCGACGCAACGATTACAGCGGCCCGTTCCGCATCGATATCAGTCTGCAGGGCGCTCAGTTGCTTTGCAATGACGTGCCACTCTTTGTTCATCCGGACCGGATGACATGCGCGTAGCTCCATCGTGATCCTCTCTTTGTCGAGCAGCAAATCCCAGAGATTCTTCCCGAGACTGCCTGGAAACTGGTCCTTCTCCGTCGCTCTCCTGGGGGAACTCCAAACCTGCTCGAAACCCCAAGAGTTTTTCGCATGCCGCCTGAACTCCTGCTCCGGCTTTGAAAAGACGGTGAAAAATGGCTTGGAATTCGAATCCTTAGCTTCGCCCCTCCCCTCCAACGCCTTTGAGCCCTGAACGATCTCTTCGACATATGTTCTTCTAAACTGCCGATCGCGCGCGCTCATCCTCGTTGTCGACTCTTCTTCTTCTTCTTCCTCCTCTGCTTTCTCTTCCTCCATCTCGCTGGCTTGCGCGGCTCTCAAGGCAGATTCCTCTCTAGCCTCGCGATCTGTCTTCCAAAACCCCCGCTCCCTGCCCTCTGCGACCCATGGCAGTACCCGATACGAAGGGACGGACCCGCGTTCCTGATCCACAACGCCAGCAGGAATATCGAACTTGACCTTTGTGTCACTTCCAGAGACCAAAGTCTTCCACGTTTTCCTCCCCGCCAAAATGTCCCGAGTCTCGCTCCACTCGTTTTGTTCAAAGGGAAGATCCAGCCACTTTCCGGCATTTTCACCGTGCTTCTTCGGCCAGCCGCCGACCGCTCTTCTCGCATCTGGCGAGCCCACAGTCATGCTCTTGTAGGCCTGCACCTGCAGCTCCTCGCGCTTCCGGCGGATTCTGCGCACCGTTTCCAGGCCCACTTCGATTGCCATCCGACTCTGCGCCTTGTGGGCTCCGTCCATGTCGAACCGAAACTGCCTGCCGCGGGGCCCGTCTCGGTACTGTGGACTGCCTCCGCCTGTCTCCAGTTTGTATCGCACGCTCACGCAGTGGCCGTCCCTCTTAACGTCTTCGAACACGACGCGCATCCCCGCGCCCCAGAAGAACCAGAGCATTGCCTCCCCGTAATCCGTCTCTAGGGGGCGCCTGACACCAAGCCTCTCCAACGATTCCTGCACTTTCGCGAGCGTTCCCTTGACCAGGCGAAATTCCCTCCTGCTCCGACCTTTTCCCTCCACAACGCGCTCCTCGCACCCGTGCTTCATATTGTCCCGCAGGAACTTCAGAAGTCTTGCGCGGCCCTCCACGGGGGTCCACTCGTGGAGATCGCCCAACTCGAACCCGGGCCTCACGAGACGCAAAGCGCTGAGCGGCTCTTCCGAGCGGGCCCAGCTGAACGGCGCCACCTCGGGGGTGACGCCGCAACCCCCCAAAAACTCCAGCAACCCGCCCACGTCGCAAGGCCTGCACGGGAGCCAGATGACGGGGGGCCCCCGGGTGACCCCCCCCTCTGTCGCGTCGTGCTTCAGGCCTTGGCGCCTCCTCCAATCCGCTTTTCGGACGCGGTTTTGCTCTCGGCAGCTGTCCCCCGCTTCAGACTGCCGTCTCCTCTCGGCAGCTGCGCGCCGAGCCTTTGCGCCAGAATCTATTGCTCGGGGGACTCCTTCATTGTTGCTGCCACTCCTCGCACTCACTTGGTTGCTCTTGCTATTCGAGTTGCTGACACCTCCAAAGCTACCCATGCCCTTGCCCTTGAATCCTTTGTGTGCGTTACGCAAACGTCCGTTACCGGACCCAGAGCTGACGTCATGCGGCGCACCCCTGTACCCGCCCTTCCCCTTCATCACTCTAGAATGCTGCGTCTCCTGCGAACTAGAGGGCGGGTGACTGTCGCTCTGCACATTTTTTAGCCGGAGCGCGGCTATCTGCCGCCTCCAGATGTTCCACCCCATCTTGTTGTTCCACAGCGGGGCCGGCGGGCCAACCACCGCCCTGAGCACCTGATCGCTCAGGTGCTCTGGGCGGCAGCTGAGCCACCGCCGCTGCGCTGGGACAACGCCATGGGGCGGTCCATCAGCTTGCTCCTCAGACGGCGCTTCGTCATCCACAAGCCGCTCGCGCCCGGCCATCGGAGCGCTGCCCTCTGCTGCCTTGCCTTTTGGCTTCGCTGATTTCACAGCTCTCGCGCCGGACGAAAGCGATGGAGAGTGGGGGCCCGATTCGCTACCATTTTTCTCGGAGCTGCTGGGACTGCTCGCAGAGCGCATGATGACTATGTTCTGCAGAGGGTCCGAACGCGACACCGACACCACAGGAGCGATTTGTTTCGTTTTCTTACTTGAGCTTTGCCTAGCATCCTCTTCTGAGCTAGCTGGCTCAGCCCCGCTGCTTGATGCCTTGTGTGTTGGACTTGCGGCCGCTGCTGATCTGCTCCCGTCTTTTTCGGCCTGATCTATACCCATGAACTTCGATTTCGGACCGCCAGGTGCGGATCGCTGCGTGCTGTTGTAAAACGCTTCTGCTGGCGGTGGCGGCGATTTCGCGCGCTTTCGAGCCCTGATGTTGGTACATAAACCGCAAATCACCGCCACCTCCTAGACGGCACGACATTGAACCATGTTCGAGTTAAAACAACTTCTTACCGTTGATACATCTGCAGGAAGATGCAAATTTTGGTCCCCAGAAGGTACATCACGGAGATGCGACAATCAGCTGTGCCTACATTGCACGGCAAGCAAGACTGCCAAGACTTCCTCTCCGGCGAATATGTTGTCACGACAAACCTTTCATCTTCCATCTTTTTCCTTTCGTCCGGGGACAGCAGGCTTTCGACTTCAATTGCTTCGGGTGTTAGCTTTTTACAGAGCTTGCGCACTTTGTGGTTGAAAGTACCACCGGACCCGTTCTCTCCAGCGATTTCGCGCGCTTTGTCAGCTACCTGATAGTTATCGGAGACAACAACACGAATTTTAGCACTGTCGCGCTAGCTTTAAAACCAATACTGCACAATGAACGAACAAACGCCCACTCTAGTACTATTTCCGCCTGCCCCGTGCGAAATGATCACATTGCAACAAGAATTGATGCGACCGGAGTGTTGATTTTTTGTTCAACCTTACTCTGTGGTTAGAACCCTATGCGAGTAAGAAAAGCGAGCCAGAAAATAGGAGGATTAGCCAGCCCGTCTTATCACTATGGTGGACCATAAAGTGGCATCGCGGAGAGAGTGGACAGTAAGAGAGAACACCTCGACAATTACGTTGATGCCTCCTCCTGCGCTGTTGCTGGCGGTCTTGCCTGCCTCTGTTTCCGTTCCGGTCTCGGCGATACCGGCCCTCTTGTTGCCGGAGCTGCTACTCGACTTTTTCCCACCTTTGCCGGAACGCGCACCCCGCGTTGCTCCAGGAGCCCGCGACTTCGAGGACGGTGACATGAAGGGCGTGTCGTCATTGTGCTGCAGGAGCTCTTGGTCGATAGAGGTCTCCTCTTCATCCGACTTCAAATCGTAGCGGTAGTAAGATTCTTTTTTCAATTTCAGCTTCTTCATCTTCGTTTTCTTCGCAGAGTCTCGGAGGATTTTGTTCACCTGGTTGGCAAACTCCTTGGAGTTCGGCGGCGACGAATTCGACCTCAACGCGATTTTAAATTATATAGTCGTGAGTTGCAAACTCCTTGGAGTTCGGCGCCGGCGAATCCGACCTCAACGCCACTTAAAGTAGTGGCGAGCGGCAAACTCCTTGGAGTTCGGTGGCGGCGAGTTCGATCTCAACGCGATTCATTATTCTAAATCGCTTTGAGGTCGAATTCGCCGCCACCAAACTCCAAGGGGTTTGCCGACCAGGCTAGTGATGGTCGCAGCCTGGCTCAACTGCGCGCGAAAAACCAAGTTTTGTTACCCGCGATTGAACTTACTCTAGCTATTTCGATCTCAGCGATTTAGTATTTTAATCTGTGGCGCTATTAGAGGCCCATACAAGCAAAGCCAATCTACCATGATCAACAGTATTTGTTCAACCATCTTTTCTCGTCACGTTACTTTGGTTTGATTTTTCTTCTCTCTCTCTCCAAGTGGATCCATTGGGTTATCGAAAGACGAATTAGCAAAACATATAGCGAATTCGGCTTCCCGGTCTGAGCCATCAGACTGATCAGATTCGCTATCAGACTGATCTCACCCGAATGTAGGGCATATGATTATGGGGTAATTGCTTACTCAGTCATCAGTGCGCAAGACCGCAACCCGACTAAATTCTGATCCGTGGAGCAACAAGATCCAACGTTAGTTGCAGGAACCTGTCTCTCGACGGCGAAACCAGTGATTTCTTGCTCTTTTTCTTCTTGGGCTCCTCGAGATACGCGGAAAAATCAAATAGCTCTGGCTCCTTTTTGCCCTTCGCTTCGACGGCTTTTCTCTCCTTTTTCTTCGTCTTTCCTTTTGAGTCTGCCACACTCTGGAAGGCACGCTTTAGAGATTTCCCGGTCTTCTGGCCTTTCGCCCCAGTCTGCTTCGGACTCAACGGAGCCGTAACTGGTGGAGTCAACGCCAAGGACCTTATCGAGGACTTGGATGAGACGAGCTTGGCACGGGCCGACTTTGATCCCTTCGGACTCTTCGAAGGTACTTTGGACTTCGAGGCTTTTGATCTCGAGCTCTTTGCGGCGCTTAGCTTCGACTTTTTTGAACCAGAACCTTGCAACTTCAGGGTTTTGGTTGCCTTCGCTTTCGCGTCTGTCACTTTCCCCCTTGTTTTTCCTCTCGACGCGGTCGTCATGGCCACTGTTTTCATCGCGCGTGTCGCACCTTCCAATTCATACTCAAGATTCAGATGAAATAAAAATTAATCGAAG
>Ga0099798_10224_pt1 | contig 19253 bp, 8 predicted proteins | sample Uncmet_Sort29A_1_FD_89870 | JGI IMG/M metagenome (GOLD analysis project Ga0099798, IMG submission 89870) | Marine eukaryotic communities from CALCOFI LINE 67, Pacific Ocean - CN13ID_Sort29A_1 | ecosystem: Environmental > Aquatic > Marine > Oceanic | place: Pacific Ocean: Monterey Bay | collected...
ATTTCTCGCAATTCGAGTTAACCCAATTGAGGTTTTTGGATCAGTCTACACGTAAACTTTTACATAAAAACACGTGTCCAAATGATATTTTCAAAACGAGGTAAAAATAAGGTAAGAATAGTGTATAAATTTAAATTCGTTTTCCTCGTTTTCCGTTTCCACGATTCGTCTTATAAGGTAAAATGTATCGAGAAGAAATATGTAAATCGTCTTATAATATAAATGTATCGAGAAGATATATGTAAATCGTCTTACAATATAAATGTATAGAGGTGAAATATGTAAATCGTCTTATAATATAAATGTATCGACAACTTGAATTGAAATATGTGAATCTATTTAATCTATCGATCTAAGTTTTTATCTGTTTCTTAATCCAATGAATTTTAATATTCATTCCAAAAATGAACAATATCCCTTCATCTACTAATACTATTTTCTAGTACTAATACTATTTTCTACTACTACCTACATTCAATCTTTCTAATTCTAAAAAGAAAACCAGTGACCATTTGCATCAGCATTGACATCACATACCACCTGCTCTCGTGAGAAATTACGATTAGCTACGACTAAATTATTTATTAGAAGATTAAAAGAGAAGAAGACTAAATTCCATTCTTAACATCTAAACATCTAAATTAGCATCTATTAAGGTTAAAACTACTTAAAACTAAGTTAAAGAAGGCTAACTAGTAGTTCCAATTTAAAGTTTCGATTTAAAGTAAGTAGATGACGACCGAAACCATGTCGAAAACAATTCAAGAATTCTCCACCACTATCGCGAATCTTAAGGAACCTGATGTCGAAGTACAAATTGCCGCTCTTCAACAACTCGAAACACTTCTTAAAGATACCAGTTCTACAGAGTCGGATGAATCTAAGAACCTCTTAGCTATCTCCCTCATGCTTATTCCTGAAATCCCAAAGATTCTGGAATTTGCTGGTGCTTCTAAACAGAAGAAATTATCTGAAGCTGCTGAAAGTTTGATCATGTCATTCGTTGAAGTGTTTCCTACTGCCAATCCTAATCCTAATCCAGATATTAGCAAAGAAGATCAAGATTCTGATTCTCTCTATTCCGGTTGTTATATTCTACGTCAATCTCTCGCAGGTCTATCTCAGAAATCGAAACCTGCTACTAAGGATCTTACACTACGACTTATCGAACAAATTGCTACTAGATGTAAGGAATATGTTTCTACGGAAATTGCTAATCTTATTCAACCTGTGGTTTACTTCACCAGTGATCCATCTCCTTCACTTAGAAATCAAGCTAAAGCTACTTTATGTGCTTTGATTCTTGCTTGTGGAAACAAAGATATTCTTGGAAATTCTAATGGTAATTCTCCATCTTCTTTTGTTACAGCTGTCGTAAATTCTTGTGGTGGAAGCAAAGATAAGATCAAATCGGGTGTGGAAACTCTAGCTTCTTGTGTGTTTGTGCAGAACGTAGAAGCTCCTCACTTAGCAGTCTTAACAAACACAGTTCTTAGACGTGGATTAAGTCTTTCAGGAGCTAATACTGATGATATTGTTGGTATGTGTTGCGCGATTGTTAGGAATATGTGTGAAGTTATCGACGATCCTCGGGAAGGAGTGCCATTGTTCACGAGTTCTAAAGACAGTTCTGATAAAAACACTTCTCCTAGTATTTACACTTTGGTAAAAAAGAGGTGTGACGATTTATCGAACCCGAATACGAGAGAGATTGCCGAATGTACATTAACTGGTTGGTGCTCTGTATGTGAAATTTTGATTTTCGAGACCCATCCCGAAAGCATGCTTTTAGAGCCATTCCCATGCTAAAAATAGCTAATTTGGCACCGTGAAATCATCGGTTTAGAGTTAGTGAAAATTAAGCACCAAAAGCAACACCCAGTTAAGAGCATTAAATTTATTAGCTGATCAATTGGTGAACATTTGTGGTGTTAGTGAGAGTAAGGAAGCGATTTTAGATAGTACTGATATTAAAGGTAAACCTGAAGTCGATGTGAAAACTATCTTATGGGAGATAGATAAAGGATGGTCAGGAGGAGAAACAAGTACAACTACTCTATCTCTTAATCTTATTCCTGAAAACCATATTCTTCCTTATTTAAACGTAATCACAAATACATTACTACAATCGAATAACTTCAATCCTGGTACTTGGAAGAATTTACTCTTTTGTGAATCCGTATTCCGATTAAATATTTCTCATATCGAAACTCTTCGTGAGAAAGCTAAATCTTTAGTGCAACTTCCGGAAGATCCTGTATTCACATTTAACGATAGTGATGATGAAATACCAGACTTATATAAAGGATCATTCAGTTTAGCTTATGGTACTCGTACGTTACTAAGAGATGCTAAGATGCACTTGAAACGAGGTAAGTTCTACTGTTTACTTGGTCCGAATAATTGTGGAAAATCTACTTTAATGAAAACAATTAGTGAAGAAAAACTAGAAGGATTCCCGAAAAGAAACGAATTAGTAACTATCTACGTAAAACATGGATTAGATGCAGAGAGGCAAGTTATGCATGAAGATGGAGTTACTATAGGTAAATCAGAGAAATGGCCTTGTGGTAGAACCTGTTTAGATCTTAACGGTGTTGAATACGTCGTAGATGTAGTAAACCATGTATATAAGAAATCTCCACCTATCACTTACGAGATGGCTGAAGAGGAGTTAACTAAGATCGGATTTAAAAACATTGATCAAAATAAGAATCTAGAATCTCCTGCTGATATTAAACAATTGACTCATCGATACTCTGGTGGATGGCAAGTCAAGATGCAATTATGCTGTGCTATATTGATTGATGCTGATATTCTTCTTGTCGACGATCCTACTGGTCATTTAGATACTAAGAATCAAGAGTTTGTGAAGGATTGGTTAAGGAACTTCTTAAAGGATGGTGGAAGTGTATGTGCTGCAAGTCCTGATGTTGTGTTTATGAATGAATTGGGAAGTCATATTTTAGAATTTCAGGAGAAAAGATTGAGACAGTTTAAGAAGAAGGAAACTACGAAGGAAAATACTACTACTTGTGAAGGAGGAGGAGGTGGAGTATTAGATCAGTATGTCAAAGCTTTTCCGGATAAAGAACACTATTTGAAGAAACTAGAAGAAGGTCAAAGAGAAGGAAGTAATAATGATATCTCTACTACACCTGAAAATGAACATGAAGCTACTAAACCGTTCCAATTCCCAAATCCCGATCGTTTAGAAGGTGTTAACTCTCGTTCTAAAAAGATTATCAAAATGACTGATGTTACGTTCCGTTATCCTACTAATGATTTTGATACGTTACATAAGGTGAATCTTTCTGTTTGTATGGCTTCTAGAATCGCAGTTGTTGGAGGTAATGGAGCTGGAAAATCGACTGCTATTAAGTTATTAATAGGAGATACTGAGGTGGATTCATTTGATCCAGCTAATGGTAGAGGTTCTGGTTCAATTTGGAAGCAGAGGGATTTAAGAGTTGGTTATGTTCCTCAACACGCTAAATCTCTTCTTGATAACCATAAGGATAAAACAGCTGTTCAGTATATTTTGTGGAGATTTGCTGGTACTAAAAAACCTTAATTCTAGACTTACGATTTGAACACTATAAACTCCTTTGAAATATGCAATCTGGAGCGTTTTTGAGCCATGGGGATGCTGCCGGCAATCTAAAGCTTTTTTCTAACCGGACATTTATTTTATTTTACAAGGTAATAATGATAAAGAAGGGACGAATTATAAGAAATTACTGAAGGAAGAAACTGAAGGAGAGGGAAATTCTGGTAATGGTAATCAATCTCAAGCTGCTTTAAGAGAAGTTCAATGGTGTATTGATTCTTCTACTAATGATTTAAGAAAAGTTGAACCAAATAAACCACAAGATCTTAAGTCTGTTGTAGTTCCTGATTCTATTCTAAATAGAAGAGAGAAAAAACAAAAGTCTACAAATCAAAAGAAACTCGAATACGAGATTAAATGGGCTCATAAGTCTCTTGAAGATTCTACTTGGGTAGATCGTGATACTATTATTCAGATGGGCTATGAAAAGTTAGTTGATGCTAGAGACGATTACGAAGCTGTTGCTGCTGGATTAGCTGCTTGTTGCTTATTTTGTGAAATTGTGAAATTTTGGTTTTCGAGACCCATCCCGAGAGAGCCATTTTGACGCCGTTTTCTAAGCGTAAATAGCTATTTTAGCACAGCGAAATCTTCGCTTTAGAGTTTGTGAAAATTGACCTTCAGAAGCAACACCCAGCTAGTGAGTAAACCATTAACACAGCAGAACGTCCAAAAAGCTTTAGTAGAAGGGTTCGGATTATCTCCAGAAGCTGCTAACTTTGACAAGATCGGAGCACTATCCCAAGGTCAACAGATTAGAGTAGTTATGGCTGCGGCAACGTGGCAGAATCCGCATATTCTTGTTCTTGATGAACCAACTAATTATCTCGATAGAACTGGTCTTCGTTGCCTAACAGAAGCTTTAAAAACGTTTCTAGGAGGAGTAGTGATTATTAGTCATTCGAAAGAATTTGCTGATGAAGTTTCGGATACGAAGTGGGAGATGGAGAAAGGTCGTTTGAGAGAGGTTGGGGAAGTTGTAGTTGATGAAGAGATGGAGGAGAAATTGAGATTGGCTAATGAGGAAGAGGAGAATGGATCGAAGACGTTTATTACTGCTACTGGAGAAGAGATTGAGATTAAGAAACAGAAGAATACTAAGAAGACCGAGAAGGACTTAAAGAAACAACTCAAAGATTTAGAGAAGGAACTTAGGGATGGTAAGAGGAAGTTTGCTTTCACTGATGCAGAGAGGTGGACACTAGAAGATAGGATTGATGAAATTAAGGAAGAATTAGGGATGGAAATAAAGAAGTAAAGAAGTTTATACTTTAAATTTAAGATTAAGAATGAATGTATCATAACTGTTACTGTGGAGGAAATAAAAAGAGGAACGATTTTGCTAGGGGAAACAAACACCAAGAAATTAAGTACTACTAAGTATAATAGAATTTTAAAAAAGAAATAACTATATAAGAGAATAAGGAACGAAAAAAAAGAATTAAGAAATACTAGATACGCGAAACAGACGGAAACTTAATAGAATTTACTATTTAAAGAAAAAAACACTCAATTATTTTCCAAAAACTAACTAACTTATTATTTGTACTGTACATTAGACATAATTCAATTGTGTCGAAATCGTGTCAGATACTAAGAAAGATATATTCCCATTCGTCTTCATGCAATAATTATATCCGTTCCATACCGAAAAGAATTAAGTACTGAAAGATAAACACTATGTGATTGAGAAACGAGAAATAACTATACGATATAATAAGATAACAAGAGATAAAGTAATACTATAACAAAAATGAGAAGAATTGAGTTATTATTTGAATAGTGAGTAGCTTAGTTCCGTTGTTCTCTCCGTTATTAGATGATTTCCGCGTCTTCGTAATCACCCGTACATGAGTTCAGATCTCCGTTTATAACCTTAACTGACTTTGGGAGAATCTCCTTATTTGTGTTTCTTCGTTGCATCGTACTGCAGCCACTTTCCGTTTCAACACTTGCTGCATTTATGATTTCCGTTCCACCGTATGCACTCTGGATGTTTCTCCGCATTGTTTTTTCTACGTCTATTCTTCGTCGAAAACGGTATTCTTACCGTATCTAATTAAACGTTCTATTTAAAAGTTATACAGCTAGAAGTTATACAGCTAGATAAGTCAGAACTTTAACTTAATTTAAGTAGTCAGTAAAGTAAGTACTAAGTAAATTTAAGTAGTATTGTAGTTTGATTAATTTCATTTTGTAAATACCTGTAGATTACATAACATATTATAGAAATTAGTTGATAACTATGTCTCATTCTTCATCTATATCTTCTGGAGATCCACGTGACATCAGACGTGCACAGAGAATCTTTCCATCACGCGTTTCTACTCACTACGATTATCCGATTCTTTCTGCTGTGAACGTTTCAAGTTCAACTTCTTCAAGTCAAGGAAATAGCAAATCACAAGCTCTCTCCTGGGTTCTTCACACTGCAAGAGGTTCAGACTTATTATATTCATCCAGAGTATTTGGTTCTCATGCGCATATAGGTGGGTATACGTCTAAGATATCATTTGAGCTGAATTCTGATCCTAGTACAACTAAATGGAGTAGTTTTAGAGATGTGAAAAGGGAGGATTATTTAACGGATGTGGAAAATGTTGCTGATGAAGTTCCTGGTGTGGATGAGTTTCCTGACCGGTTTAATAATGATCCAGCTAATAATGTTGAGGTTGACTCCAGTATAGATTCAAATTCAACTGCTGCATCTACTCACAACTTCAAAACTTTTACTTTGGACGACAGAATCTACTGTGTATATGGATGTGGAAAGTCTGATCGCGGTGCTTTTGGTCTTAAATGGAGTGACGATGGTGGTAGAACATTTAAACGCGGTAGAGTGAGAATTCCAGTAAGAAGGACTGCTATAGATTTGCTAGTGGAACATTCAAGAAATCTTAAGGATGGGAATACGAATGATAAGAATTATCTAGGTGCAGATTTAGTTTTAAGAGATCGTCCTCAAGTATTAATTGGAGTTGATGCTTCTAGTAGTAGTACACCCGGTAGTGATGGTAAAAGTGAAGAATCACTCGAACAGGTGATCGAAGGTGTAAGAAACAGAAGAGGATCAACAAGATTAAGCACAACGAAACCGACTAATACTAATAATAGTAAATCAAGAGAGAGGGAGAAGACTGGTGGTAGTTTTTCAGGAGTAATGCTATTCGCATTTCAGAAGGGGAGGAAACTCACAGTCGACAGAAGAGGAGAGGAAGATTCTAATACTTCTAAACCAAATACTGATCACTATGCAGCTGAAATCTTTCTCATCAGATCTCCAAACTTTGTAAGGCAGCATAGAATGGCGATGAATCTTAAGAATGATAAATTATTAGATGACTTGGTATGGGAGACGTTGCCTTCTAAGCCAGATTTAGATGCAGATAATCAGAATGCTAATAATCATATGCTCAACAAGAATAACAACAACAGCAATAAGAAGAACAATAAGTTAGGAACTACTATAACTGTACCAACCTCTAGTACAGCTACCAGGCCTCTAGAACTCTCTCAGCCTGACATTGGTCTCCAAACTCAAAGAGCATTCTTTGTCGGTTCAGATCCACGACTACTCCACTTATATGAAAACCATCTTATGTTAATGTGGCGTACAGAGTTAGGTATATTCGACACTGCTATCTCTTCTGATTTAGGAAACTCTTGGAAACACAACGGTACACCGCAAGCATTATGTTACGATTGGACAGGGTTTAGTAACGCTTATGATAAGCATATGATGAATGTATGGAATTTAGTAGATTTTATTGCGAATAAGATGACGGAGAATGCTAAGAAGAAAATACAAGAGAGTAAGCCTGACAAAGCTAGTATTACTGATGCTAATTCAAGCGTATCATCCTATTCAACAGAAGAATCTAAAAGAAGTTCCCAAATCAAAGAAAACTTCCAAAAATCTCTCAAAGGTTTAAAAGGTGCATTTTACCGAAATAACAAAAACGATCAGCACCTCAAATTGCATGATGAGAAACATAATAAATGGTTAAAATTACAAGACAAAACAGGTGGATTAGCTGATAAGTTAAAGCAACGGCCAGCAGCAGAATCTAATCTTGCTAAATTCATGAAGGTGGTTGATGGTGGACAGGAAGAGACGAGGAAGAAAAACAGACTGGAGTTGTATAAGTATCGTCAAAAGCAACTCGAGAACATGGTTAATGCATTAGATGAACATATGATACCAATATCTGAAGGGAAAGAATCTGAAAAAGGTAAAGAGACTTATCGTCAGCATGCTGATCCAAATCATGAACAAATCCTAAAGAGATTCGATGAAAACGTGAAACAAGCTAAACACGACTTGCTACATGGTTTAGTTACGAAGAATAAGGATGCTATTCATATGCTAAGATTGAAAATGATGTTCGTAGATCGATTAAAGAACTTTCACCTACAACAAGTTGCACTTCGTAGAAAACTAGGAATCACGGAAGAAGATGAAGTCCAGGAGAGAAAGTGGAGAAGATATCGTATGGCTAGAGAACACTTCGAACGGATTAAGTTGCATTGTGAGAATCAGTTGGGGATGTTTGCGGGTGGCGAAAACGCAATCAGCTTTAAGAAAAACGATAAGAATAATCCATCGTTATATGATAAAATCTTCGTCAATAAAGCAACAGCTAGTAAACTAAAGAAAACTGATATAGGTTTGCCTCCATGGGGTTACGTAGAAGAGCTTCCTGATAGTCGTTATCATGAGTTAAGAAGGCATTGCTGGGAACAATTGAAAGTAGCTAAGGCAAAGATGGATTATATGTATGATAAGTGTCTGACCGATAAACAGCGTGAGGATTATAAGAAAGAAAGAGAGATAAGACGAGGTAGGTATATGAGTAGTAAAGAAATACAAGATCTAAAGAAGAAGGAGGATGGTAAGGGAGATTATGATGAAGATACTGATTCCTATATGGATGGTTGGACTGAAGAGGAAAAACGTGAAGAAAGATTCAAAAGAGGTTTAGATGATAACATTAAACACGGACAGCAGAAGAGGCAAGAGGAGAAAGAAAAACAGAAACTCGAGCAAGAAGAAGCTATTAGGAAAGAAATGAAACGTCGACCAAGTACACATTTCTGGATGGTAAAAGATTTCGTATCAGAAGATGAGAATCCAGACACTATTCATGGACATAGAGATTATATATCTGAATCTAGCAACAGTGGAACTGATTCTACTAATTCTTACGATTTCTACAACTTAGATCATCATCATCAACCAGAGGATGATCGTGAATATTGGGAATACCAGTTAAAACCAATGGAAGATCCAGAGTTAGATGACTTGGTTAATAAGTTATCTTTAGATGAGCTTCGTGAAAAGATTCAAAATGATGAAGAGGTGTGTCATGATAGAAGAAAACAATTACTCTCCCAGCTACAGGAATGGCACCAAGAGTATGAATTAGGTGAGGATATGGAAGAATTGAAAGAATTGCTTAGGATAGAAGAAGAGAAACGATTGGAGGGAGAGAAGAGATTGGAAGAACAGAAGAGATTGGAAGAAGAGAAACGTGAGAAAGAGGAAGAACAAGAAAAGAAACATATGAATAAACATCATCAACATAAACACGATGATGCTAATCCTGAGTCATTATGGGATGATGGTAAGCCTTATAAAGGTCATCATCATCACCATGGAGAAGAGGACGATGTTAAGGATCATATGAAACAAGCTAAAGTTATTAAGAATCCTATTCAACGTATAAAACCAGAAGTTCCTGACACGCCCAATCATTATACCAGTACTGAAGATAAGGTTACTCATATTCCGCATAGTACTTTTAGACAAACTATTCATAATCCTAATGATGTTCCTACTAAGGGTAAATCGAAAGCGAAAGCTAGTACTCATACTACTCATACTGCCACTGGTTCTCCTCCTGCTCCTCCTACTGCTACTAATCATTTATTTTATGATGAAGAAGGAGAAGAGCAGACAAGCACTGTAGAAGATCCTCCTCCTCCTCCTCCTCCTATACCTGTAGATGATCCAAATTCTAAAGCACCTATCATCAGAGGTCATCCTCAACATGATGTTAGATTCAATAAGTTAGTGATAGACGAGTTATCTACACATCAAGTGAATCAAGCAGCTTGGTCTGCGAAGGATGAAGCTCTCGAGAAAACAAAAGAAGATTTTATTGTATTACACTTCGGAGGTAGTGGTAGAGAACAAAAAGAAGATGAGTGGGAACGATTGTTTAGTGGCAATAAGTTTGCTACGAGTACTGATGAGATGTTTTTAGACTGGGTTAAGAATGGTCCTACTACTAAACCTGAAGATGTTCAGAATCAGAATGAAGTAGATGATCTAGCTGCCTTTCTAGCGGGTGATTTAAATAAAGAGAAAGACGCAATCATAGGTCAAGTGAATCAAAATCTTACTCCTCGTGCTCGTCGCATCCAAGATTCACGTGACCGTGTACAAAAAGGTTTGGATCATTGGGTAAATGGCTGGTTACTCCCTATGTATGAGAGAGATCCTAGATATTCTAGAGGAAGAGTAACGGCTTCTATCCTTCACTTCAATCCTACGAAGACTATCAACGACAGATTCCTAAACACTTTAGATACGGAGAAAAGAATTTTAAACGATAAAGTCTTACTCAACATAGGGAAGATTCAAGAGACTATCGATATCCCTGCAGGTGGTATACGGGGTATCAAACTCCAGTACAATGATGGTAAAACACACATGCAATGCAAAGACTACGATAAGTTTCTCTCTAATATGGAAGAGTATCATAGGAGGAAGAATAATTACAAAGTCTATCACAACATGAAAAACCAGGGAATAGTGGGTGCTACTGGGGAATCCTCCATGCAGGATCCAAGTTTGAAGAATAGTTTCTTTAGTGGTAGAGAGATGGGAATGCACATGCTGGAACATATAAATGCATATGGTAGAGAAAGTGGAAGAGGATCTGGTAGTTTTAACGCTTCATCATCTTTTTCGAGTAGTTTATCGAGTTATAGGAGTAATCATGGTGAGAAATACGAGAAAGGTTTGGTGTTAACTCATTGGGAGAAGCCATTGATTGACGGGTATAGGTCGAATGAGAATGATTTGATCAGGTTTATGTCGTTATTGACGGTGATGAGTAAAGATAGCTTTGATCCAGAAAAAGATCATGACCGATTTGAAAGAAGTGATGAACGAGCTAAGGAATGCTCCAAGCTTCTAGGTGTAGCGGAGAAGAAACTGTTCCAGCACTTAGATCAGATGAATAGGAATATTTTATCTACTAAACCTCAGAGTAATGATGGACATGGTTATCTTCAACTACTGGAGAAGAATGCGCGTTCATATTTGACTTCATTACCGTTCCGTTCTGTGAAAATCTGAACACATAGATTTTTATCCTGGATTTATTTTGAAGGATAAAAAAAAGGGAAAGGGAGGGAGGGAAAAGGGAAAAAAGGAGTGATGAAAAGGGGGGGAGAAAGTAGAATTAAAAAGTAAATATACCTATCACAGCATGACTCGGCTCTAAGTACAATGTATTACACTCTAACTTTTTCGGCTCATTAAGATCTGAAGTCGAAAATATAGCACAGCGTCTCGCTACGCTCGCTTTTATAACACTTTAACTTTTTCGGCTCATTAAGATATGATGTCGAAAATATAGCACAGCGTCTCGCTACGCTCGCTTTTATAACACTCTAACTTTTTCGATTCATTAAGATATGAAGTCGAAAATATAGCACAGCGTCTCGCTACGCTTGCTTTTATAACACTTTAACGTTTTCGACTCATTAAGATATGATGTCGAAAATATAGCACAGCGTCTCGCTACGCTCGCTTTTATAACACTCTAATTTTTTCGATTCATTAAGATATGAAGTTGAAAATATAGCACTGCGTCTCGCTACGCTCGCTTTTATAACACTTTAACTTTTTCGACTCATTAAGATATGATGTCGAAAATATATAGCACAGCGTCTCGCTACGCTCGCTTTTATAACACTCTAACTTTTTCGACTCATTAAGATATGATGTCGAAAATATAGCACAGCGTCTCGCTACGCTCGCTTTTATAACACTCTAACTTTTTCGATTCATCAAGATATGAAGTCGAAAATATAGCACAGCGTCTCGGCACGCTCGTTTTTTTAACACTCTAACTTTTTCGGCTTATTAAGATGTGATGTCGAAAATGCAGCATAGCGTGTCGCTACGCTCTGTTAAGTCGAAAATGTAACGCAGTGTCTCGCTATCGCTTGCTTTTATAACTCTCTAACTTTTTCGGCTCATGAAGATATGATGTCGAAAATATAGCGCAGCGTCTCGCTGCGCTCGCTTTATAAGACTTTTAACTTTTTCGAGCCATTAAGGTATGAAGTCGAAAATGTAGCACAGCGTCTCGCTGCGCTCACTTTATAAGACTTTAACTTTTTCGAGCCATTAAGGTATGAAGTCCAAAATATAGCATAGCGTCTCGCTACGCTCGCTCTATATAACACTTCAACTTTTTTAGCTCATTAAGATATGAAGTTATAAATATAGCATAGCGTCTCGCTACGTTCGCTGTATAAGACTTTAACTTTTTCGGCTCATTAAGATATGAAGTCGCTCGCTCTATCGCAGATCCAAAGGGATCTTGTGCAGACCTGGAGGACCATGAGAAGCTTTACGTGGACGCAAACAAGCTTCGCGTGAACTCAGTGAAGGAACTTTTCGCGGAGTGGCCTCTTTTCTAAGGAGCTGCGCAAGGATCAGAGACTGAGAAGCGACTTACTAAGATGAGTCAAGGATAAAAAGGTCTTTAAATAAGAGATATCCAGGATTAGAGACCTTTAATAAGTCAGATCCAGGATAAAAAAACCTTTAATAAGCCAGATCCAGGATAAAAAAACCTTTAATAAGCCAGATCCAGGATAAAAAAACCTTTAATAAGCCAGATCCAGGATAAAAAAACCTTTAATAAGCCAGATCCAGGATAAAAAAACCTTTAATAAGCCAGATCCAGGATAAAAAAACCTTTAATAAGCCAGATCCAGGATAAAAAAACCTTTAATAAGCCAGATCCAGGATAAAAAAACCTTAAATAAGCCGTTCATAGAGTTTGTTTGCCGTTCATCATATAAACCTTATTTTTTTATCCTGATCCAGGATAAAATTTCCTTTAATAACTTAGATCTCTAATGAATCCAGGATAAAAAAACGGGTGTTCAGTCCTTCAAACTAAGCCGTTCATAGAACTAGTATTTGGAGTAATGATTGTGCTATTAGATCTCCTCCTGGTGCTACGGCGTTTCCTATTAAACTAAGTAGAGAACTGATCAAGAGTATAAGTTTTAAGGATCAGGATTGGGAATCTGATTGGGGAATCAATGAAGAATTGAAGAAGGGTAGAACTGATAACTACTTTGCTTTAGTTCACTTGAATACCGCTAGAAAGATTAGACCTGATGAACCTTTACTGTACTGGATAAGTTTAGGAAAAGTGGTTATGAAGAAAGATAAGAGGCATGGTGGTGGTGATGATGAGAATTTTGATGTGGAAGGAAATAAAAATAACACTCCTAGTACCGCTGGTGATAAGAGACAGCGTAATAGTACAAGATGCTCCAGTATTCGATCAAGCACTTCTAGTACTAAACCACCTCTACCAAACTTAAGTAGCAAAGGAAAACAAGTTAGTATCAAGAATAGCACCCATAGTACAAAAGTTGCTTCTATCACTTGGTCTCAGCCTGAAATTTGTCTCTTCGATCCTTCTCCTATTGGAGGAATTTTGAGTAACGAAGGAGGAACCACTTTTGAATCCAAACTACCATTCCCAGGTCTCCACACTGATCGTGGTTTCAACTTATGCGAAGTGCCGATACCAGTGCAGAGACAAAAGAAGAAGACAGACACTTATAGACAAATCGTATACCACTATCAAAAACGTTTACTCTTCCTTCGTTCGGAACGTAGTACCCCTGAGAAACCAACTGCTTCTGGTATTCGAGTCGCTGAGATTCCGATGGGATTATTGAGAATGCTGAAGAAACAGTTAGATGTAAGTACTGGCGATATGGAAGAAGGAGGTGATGAGAAGTCGATGTGGAATCATGATAGATGTGTGTTTAGGTGGCTGAAAGAGGATGAGAATACTAAGATTCGGAGTCGTAAGAAAAAGGAAAAGTTCGATACAAAGGCTAAGAAAAAGGAAGAGAAGGCTAAACAGAAGAAGGAAAAGGAGGATAAAAAGGATAAGAAAGATAAGAAGTCTAAGAAGAAATCAAATTCGCGCTCTGCTTCAAAAGAAACACTGAATTCTAAAGAAACAGCAGAAGAGAATCTTAACGAAATCGAAAAGATCAAACTCGAAATAGAGAATACAGATGCTATCCAAACTTATCTCGACACAACGAATAACATCTCTGCTAAAAAGTCATTTAGTCTATTGAAGAATTTATCCACCTCTACTTCAAAAACAGGATCTGGTTTCTCAATTGGTTTATGGATCGACTTGAAGTTTCTATTCAAAGAAGAAAGGCAGGACAAGAAAAAAACTACTACATGGACTAGAAATCGAGTTCTGGTCAACAGTGGTAGCGATAACAAGAAACTTAAATCTACTTTCGGTACATACAAAATACTCTGGAAGGAAGGCAGTGTTATTCTAAATTTAGAAGATAGTGTTACTCAGAAATCATTTCGGTATAGTGTTGATCTACCAGTTACGAGTTTAACTAGAAAGCATAAGGAAATGGAGCAACGACAGGAAAACGGTTCTGGTTTTGAAGAAGATAAACCAGTTGACTTAGAAACTGCATCTGATAATTTCAGAACTCACTATTATGCAATGGATTCCAGTTCTAAAGTTTTCATTATGTTTATCCTGGATGCAAATTCGAAAGTATGCTCTTCAGTTGTGAATCATCGTGTCTATAATGGAGCACCTTGCGGCTGGAGTTTCTTACCTAACGAATTCGGTACGATGTCTGATGATGATATTAAACTTAACTATACCGACTTCCACGACAGTGACGCTGTAGATTCTTCTGAATTAGTATGCTCGAGTATGGTTGATGAATTCGCAGTCTTTGATAGACCATTGATACATACAGAGGCAATAAGTATGTATAAGAGTAGTCTTAAGGATGAAAGTGTCGATTTAGAACTAGATAGTGTTTAGGCCAAGTAAGTATAATATGTGTAGCGATACGAATTTCAAATACGAGATTTACATGTAACGAGTGCTCTTTTGTGTATATTTATTGTATATTGTTCTTTCTCAATCTAGTCTATCCGTTCCTTTAGATTGTTTTTTGGTATTCTGTTTTTTATTCCGACTAAGTCATAGAGAATTTCTAAAGACTAAAAAGTTATACTTAAAACCATGTTTTCCTTTCTCGCCATGCTCGCAACTCTTCTCCATGTCGTCTCTGGACAAACAACAGTTCCAACTCCCAACGCCGCACAACTCCGTTACCATCAAACCGACTTCGTTGCTTTAATTCACTACAACATGGCAACTTACGCCCACAATGCAGATCCAGGCTGCGATGAAACTAATTGGGATGTAAAAGCAGATTACGCAACAGGAAAGACACGAGATCCAGCTACTTTTAATCCTTCTAAACTAAATACGACTCAGTGGTTCGATAGTATAATGAATTTAGGAGCTAATATTGCTATTCTTACTGCTAAACATGGCTGTGGATTCACTTTATGGCCAACAAAAGCTAAATTTGATGATTCGAATCAAGGTATTAAAAATAAACCTTATGGATACTCTGTTGGAACTAAAGAAGCTTCTATTCACTATGATGTCTTGAGGGAGTTTGTTAATTCAGCAAATGCAGCTGGTGTAGGATATGGATTTTATTATTCTATTATGAAGAACTTCTATCTCTGCAGAAGTTTCTCAGGTACGAATTCGTGTATGAATAAAGTTTTACCTGGTCAGCATAACTTAACCGATTCTGAGTATGTTAAAGTCGCAATAGAAATGGCGAAAGAATTATGGAGTAATTACGGCAATCTCACTGAAATATGGACGGATTCAGTGATACCTAAAGTAGCAGAGGATATCATGTATGAGATGCAGCCACAAGCAATAGGTACGAAGATATCACCCACTGCTTGGTGCGGTACAGAATCAGGTTATCCAAGTAAAGACGTTGGAGGTGGACCGATTTGGAACTTTGGATACAGTGATCATGGTGAATTAAACAGTTCTCAGTGGGTTCCTAAATTCTGTGATCCACAGTTATTTACTGATCTATCGCAATGGTTCTGGGAACCAAATAAACAGTTACGAAAATTATCTGATATGATTCCAATCTACCATGACATAGTGGGTAGAAGGATGATTATGGAGTTAGCATTTAGTATCGATCGAGATGGATTAGTTGAAGAATCACATGCTAAACTCTATAAGGAATTAGGTGATTGGGTTCGACAATGTTATGGAAGTCCTCTGAAAATATTGATGAACCAGCAGGGTTATGAATTCGTTATGAAATTAAGTGAAGGAATGCATTTCGATAGATTCTTACTTCAAGAAGACTTAGCTTTTGGTCAGCGTGTGAGGAAGTATACGATTGAAATGAGAAAACATGATGGTGATGATCCGAGTCCGAATGGTTGGATACCATTAGTATTTAAAGATAATGATACTCAAGCTATTGGCCAAAAGAGGATATTGTTATTGAAAGAAGATGGTATTCGTGTTAATGGGATGGGTATTGTTGAATTACGATTAAGGATATTAAAAGCTGAAGGTGGTGTACCGCAGATTAAGACTTTTGGAGTTTATAAACCATGTAGGGATGGTGTGGAAAGTAAAGGAGAACCAGTAGAATCAGATATTTACCTATAAAGTATTTTAAATAAGTTAAACAGCATCTATTACTTACTTCTTTAATTTTAACCATTACCTAGTAATATTAAGTAACCATGAAAGGTACTAAGCATCACTTGAACAGAAGAACTTCTGAAAACTTTTTACTGTAGATATTTTATTTAATTTGTTCGTCTCATGTCTAGCATAGCTTTTAGCTAAGGTCAAGATAAATGTCAACGAGAGAAGTGAGCTGAGTACGACTACGACGTGTTCTAATAGAGCTAATTCGTATATATACTAAGATGATGATCCGCTTTCTTACTCTTTTACTCCTTCCTGAAGTTATTTTGGCTTTTAAATTCAACTTCCGATCACAAGAGCCAGTTCAAGATCCAACACAAAACCCAATCGTTCTAATACGAACTCCAGCCGGTACTAATGTACAACTCGAGAATGTGAAAGACGATACTTTGTTAACATGGTCTGATCTCGCCCATCTCACTCCACAAGAAATCCACGATAAGTATCTATCTACTACAGTCATTTCAGCAAATCCTCGTGCACGATGGAAACTTGTACCTGAACGAGCATCTAAGATTCCTCTTCAAACTCATCTTCCTCTACACTCTCAACAGTCCCCAACCTTCAAGCCCGGAGATGCTCTCATTCTAGTGATCACTTCTCCACCTCCACCACTGTTAGTTGCTGTTATCCAAGAGTCTTTATTTGGTCAAGCCAGATATGTCTTCAGAGGTATTTCATATATACTATTATCTGATTTCGAATCGTTAGACGGGTTAGTACCACTGTTTAATCGTCCTCTCTATATAAGACATCATTTCACACCTACCACCATCATTTTGGTATCTTCTCGAGGAACCATGAAATCGTCGTCAAAACGAAGGTTCTGAGGCGTTTTGAAGACGATTTCAAGGATCCTCGATATGATCCCAAAATGATGGTGGTAGGTATGAAATGATGTCTTACTATAAGAAAAAGAATGAATCATCATCATCATCATCAGAATTATCCATACAACCATATGAACTTGATCATCATCCTTCAAGATATAACTCAACATACATTGAATATGACAAGCATTATGGAGGTTGGACAAATGATGCTAATGATACTGAATCTCATTCTAATGATACTATAGCTTTCTGCAAATTTTACGCTGGTGCTGCTGTAGACGGATTAAGGTTCAGACAAAAAGTTATACCAGTTCTTAGTTCGAATGGGATTAGTGATCCAGAACATACATTTAGCTTTTCTCGAGATCCAATAAGGTATAGAAATGCACAAATGACAAAACAAATCAACTCGGATAGATGTTTAAGTTGGACATTGGAGAAATTGGAAAAGATGGGGGAGTCATCATCAGATTCAGATGAAGAAACAATAACAGAGGATATTAATATGAAACATAACTGTAACAACCAGGAGGATACTCATACTAAAGAGTTATTAAACCAAGAAGAAACAACACCACTCGAAGAAGTAAATGGTGATACACATTCACATTGTGCACATGCTGCTCAGCCTGATCCTGATTCAGCTTATTCCTCAAATCCAGATTGGCGTAATATGAATCTGGTATCACTTTTACAACGTGTTGCTACTACTAATGGTGTCATTGGTAACGCATTAGCTGCAATATCGCGTGCATTAGCTTATGGTAATCGTACTACTACTACTTCTGATACTGGGTTGTTGACACGTGAAGCAATAGCAAAGAATGCAATGTCAATGAATGAAAACTTTCGTCGTCGACGAGACGATCACAGAGGTCACTTATCTCCTTTTCCAATGCAAACTGAAATTAATTTATCTCCTGTTATACCTTTATCTGAAGGGTTAGAAGAAGACTTCCCTTCATGGCTGCATACTGCTGACTACTCTTTGAAATTAGATAGTAAGAATGGATATGGAACAAAGACACAAGAATTATTTTTTGATGCAGAGAGACAAGCTACTTTACAAGAGACTATATGGCAAGCTGTCAAGAAGAGGAAATTGGAAGAAGGCTATTCGGCAACTAGTAGTAGTTCTAGTAGTTCAAGTTCTAGTAATAACACTGCTGCTGCTACTCGTACAAATGAAGGTGGTGGTGAACAAAGTGAAAGTCAAACTGAAAGTAACAAACTGAAAATCAGTAACGATCACAGTGACTTGATAAGGAAACCAACAGAGTATGAAGAACAATTACGTAATTGGCCTTTTGAATTGATGAAAGATATTCAAGTTTTAAAAGTTAGAGTCGTATCAAGATGGTAGTCAAATTCTATAGCTTACGTTAGCTAACTCATCTTTTGAATTTCCGTTTACTATATATGTGTGTTATTGATTTGATATATTGTCACGTCTGTTCTGAAGAATTCTCGTTCCGTAGTGTTTTTGATAATTTCTGCAACTGGTATATTTCTCGTCTCCGCATAGACAACTCACAAAACACGCTCCGCATTTTTAAGTTACAAAAACTTCCGCGTTTCAAAGTTCACATTGTCAATATTTCTTCTAACTTTCTACAATAATGCTTTTATTAATGAAAAAATAATTCAGCCCATCGTGTGAATAAGTTTTCAGTGGCTTGATACTTAATTTAGATAGCTAATTAGCTACGATAAGATAGATAACAAGTAAATATAGAAACAAGTCTAATTTTCCTAAGTACTAAGTAGTATAGTTTTAAGTTTAGAAATTATTTTAAGTTTAGTAACCCTGACTTAACTTTATAATTTTTATAATCAATTTTCTTAAGTAACCCAATATTAGTAAGTCTAAAGAATCAACTAAGAAGAAGTAAGGTTGGTTTTAATAGTTAACAAAAATAGTTCATA
>Ga0099798_10225_pt1 | contig 19244 bp, 19 predicted proteins | sample Uncmet_Sort29A_1_FD_89870 | JGI IMG/M metagenome (GOLD analysis project Ga0099798, IMG submission 89870) | Marine eukaryotic communities from CALCOFI LINE 67, Pacific Ocean - CN13ID_Sort29A_1 | ecosystem: Environmental > Aquatic > Marine > Oceanic | place: Pacific Ocean: Monterey Bay | collected...
CAGAAACAACATAACTGGTGGAAGATTCTTCACGCATTAACCATCCTGTCTCGATTTTTGGTAACAGGTTCATTGCTTGTTTTACGAATGATTTGGTATGTCAATCTTACCCGTAAGCAACAACGACGCGAGAACTAATCTGCATTCAGCGGAACTAGTGGGGTTGCGAAATAGGTTTTGGGCGGCTTTTGTAAGGACTCTAATATCATTCATCAAGCCAATTACAAGGCAAGCGTGAACGACTACACGCGCCCCACACTCGGATTCGTGTTGCAAGGAAGTTGAAATCCGTGTAAAGTCGAAGGAACGACCGCCACGATTCACAAATGACTTCACGAGTTGGTGACATCGACAATAAAATTGCAACTTTGAATCCTCGCAGGAATCAATATACAGTACTCGCTGCGTTTGTGGCAATATCACAGAAAGGGTCCAGTGTTCTTTAGAGTGGTTGTGGTGGGGCACGAATACTGCGCGCAGCGAAGAAGTAGACGACAAATCCAACGCATCCACGGCAGCGATCGTGTCGGCGTACACGGCATTATCAATTTCGGCTAACACGGCATTGTCGATCTCCACGGCGCGAGGAAAACGTTCCACGTGCTTGTTGATGATATGCTCATATGCAGTAGATGTCTCCCAATATGTGGGGAAAACAAAGCTCGTGTGATGGAGTTGACGACAGAGAAGTTTTAAGGCCCAACACAATTGATCCTCTGTGACATAATAATCACGCGATTGTACTGCTGCAACGTCTTTTAGCCTAAGACGGGTGCACGTCGACATGTGGCACGCAGTATGCAAAGGTGTATTCATTGGAGCGGAAGGCATCTCCAACACGGACTGATTAAAGGCACCACTGACTGACGTCCATAGCGTACAACTAACAAGACAAACAAATTATGGAGGCAACAGGTATGTTAGTAAAATGAGTGTGGTACGAGCTGTGTCGCGAATCGCGTCCACGGGCCCACTGCTGTGAAGACTCTCCTGGTTCGGGCAATAAAGACTCTTCGAACAGACGAGGCGAGTGGAATGGTATATCAGGGAAAACAGGTTCAGATACAGTATATGAAGCACTATCAAGGTTACAACCGTCGTGGGACACCGATTTACGCCCTACATCCGTCTTCTCCAAATGCTCCGCAACGAGTTTGCGACTCTTGGCTTCGTCCCACATCTTGTATGTAAGGCCATCCCCGTCAGTGTGTTGTGTCCACGAGTGCAAGAATAATTCCAAACGTTCTTTCCGTGCATAAGTGGGTAGTCGTTTTACAAGGTAGTCGTGCTCGTGCTTGCCACCACCGGGCTTGTGATGCTTACAACGATAAAACCCAGGAGGGATACGACAATGCGTGCCGTGGCAAACACGAGTAACTGCAGTGTCTACGAAAACAAGATGAACATGGCACAAGCCATCTACAACAACAAAGACGAGAGAAAAATTCTCGGAGAACATGTCACTTTAATACTACAAATCTACAATCCTACTAGGCACACACACGTAATAAGTATGGAATACGACACAGCAAATATCGCAGTACTCACATAATAGAGGTAGCCTCCACCGCGGGTGCTGGTTTAAATCAAGGTCCAGTAAAACTCCGTCTAGAGTTTGTCCCTAATAACAGTGCAACCCAATGATATGCAACTAATCAAGTATGACTTGCAATGGCACGGTATTCTCACTTGATTCTTTAGAACTGTTCCTGCAAATCCAAGGAGCAAAGGAAAGTCCGTCACCTTGTAGAATGTGAGATGGTGAATGTAAAATAAACAAAGCTACCAACGCCGCACAATGGCACACAACAATTTAGTGGATACCTTGATAGATATGTCGTCGCCAGGATTACGAATGTTGGACTTGCTCGACGCATACATTTTTACAGACCGCGTCACGGGAACAACAGGTATCGTGAGTGAATATGACTTCTCATCAGGGTTTCGCTTCATGGAAACATACAACGACTTGTCACCGAGCAGCTTCGCGATACACTTGGAATCAGTATACTTTGGAATCGTGACCCTGCACGATGGTGGTGGCTCTGGCAACTGGATAACTTGGTATCCGCTGTTAAATTCGGGAGAGCGAACATCCGAATTCATGACAACACAGCTGTCTCCGTAGACCCGTGGCAGAGAAATTCCGCTCATAAAACCCACGGTCCCATTAGCGATGTTCATCTCCACGTTTGTGTTATACGAAAACATAACTGGTAATTCATAACAGTAGAATCTACATAGTATGCGACACGCATGAGTAAAGTGGAACAGAATGGCAAATATATCTATATGTATATATATATATATATATATATATACAAGTAACAATTAACCCAGTGAGCTGCTCCTTGTTTAAGTTAAGAAACACATCGTATTCATCAGTGCCCATGGGGGGTAGAACATTTACAGTTTCGTTATGTTTATTCACTGGATCGGCTATTTTCTTAGTCCAGTAGAACAAAGGACGGTTGTAGTACTTTGCAAATAGATGCGCCATCTTGAAGTTGTACAAAAAAGCCCGGTAGTTACCTTGACAACAAGCAAGTGTCAAGAAAACTTATATTAGCGGAGCGCTCATAGCGCAATACTTTAGGATGATTGGGACTAACACTTAGAACCTGGTGTAAGCAACTTGGCACCGAACCAACGCTTCGGATCGTTCGCAATCTCTGATGGTGTCAACTCTTTTAGCACGTTCTCTACGAACTGCGGTGTGATCGGCTTCGTCGATTTCATGTCGCGCAAAGACAACGCAAACTCCGAGTGAACACGATCGCGTTTTGAGCGCATTTGTTCGGTCAACTCGAACAATTTAAAGTTACGAAACAAGGCATATGACGTTCTCTGAAACAAAATGTACAGTGAGAATGGATTGGACAACAGGTGTCAATCAATAACGACAAGGCAACATACCTCCTCGTCAAAGAGTTCGTTCCTTTCTTCCTCCAGTACATCATTCTCGACGCACTTGATGTGGCTGGAGGGGGTAAAAGAACCCACTCCCTCTGTTTGATGATAATCGCCTGAGGCAAACAAAACGCAACACGCGCGTTGAACGTGAAAGGGATCAATACCAACGAGAGGTCCTCGTTACCTGAGCAAATAATGGATAGGCCGCCGAAAGGCTTGTTATTTCTGAAAAAGTCGCGGAGTCGGTAGTCAATGTGTGCCAGAAAAATCGGGGAACAAAGACTGATCTAACAAACAAGTCGAAACGAGTAACACGTAGAAAAAATATTCGCAAGAATGAGTTTTTTAACTTACCTCGTCAATGACAATGATGGAGACAGCTGAAGTGGAGGAGTTATATGGCACAGATAAGTTTCTACGGAGTCGTTTTCGCTGATCAGGAGATAAAGGCTTTATACGTTGTGACTGCGAGCGAGAGGCTTCAGTTGCAGAATCTTCTTTTCCACCCCGAGGCATGATGCCAAAGAATCTATAGGACGAACAAAAACACTGGTAACGCAAAGAGTTCAAATGCGGGGTGGATACAAGGTGTCGCTAAGATATCCGAGTTGATTACTTGTGTATTGTACGACCATCTTGCATGAGACATGCCGCAGCGCCTGTGTATGCAACCTGTCCACAAACAAGTTAAAGTGAGCACATAACATAAACTACGCGTACGACACAATTAAAGGTTACCCGCGCGGAGAACACCCCAGCATTTTCCAAAAAAGACAAGATGACATCGATCACATACGTCTTGCCCATTCCTGCAGCTGCATGAATCAGCGAAAATAATTGAGAATTGCGGTCGCACGTTTTATTTTGGGCGGAATCCAAGACAAAGGTGTCGGTTGTGTGTTGTTGCTCGCGTGGCAAAGTCATAGGACTGCGAACATGTGCACGCAACAACCTTTTGATATGAAAGGTTGCTAAAGTCGTTTGGGACTTAGATAAGTCAAAAAGGTGAAGGTGCGCCTCTATGTCGCTGTCGTCTATATCGGCCATGGGCAATGGTGTGGACCCACGGCCGCCAGGCCCCAGAGATGGCATAACGCCGTCAGCAGGATCAAAGGCGTGGAACTTCTTTGCCATCACGGCATCAACGTTTGACACCGAATGAGGATAAATGTCGGGTTCATTACGACATCGCATGGACACTTGAGGAGCAGAATGTGAACGGTGGACAAAGTCTTCATAGTGCCACGTGTATTTATCAACTGCATCCTGATTCTCGCGGAAAAATTTCTTGCTTCGGAGGATAATGGCCAAGAGACTCTCCCTATTTGCAGTTTCCTTCTGGATTCCTAAGTACGTGTTCTTGTCGAAATTTGCAACGACGCTAAGACCCAGCCTGCCATGAGCAATCTTGTAATATATTGGAGAGGTTGTAAAGGGGGATGCTGGAGTGCCATGGTCCTTCCACAAGTCCCGAGAACGCTCGCGGAAGCTTCTGAGCACCTTTTGCTCGGACGGACTGCTCGCCAAGGTGGTTCCCTGACGTTCCAACATTGCAATGCGGCATTTGGAAATGATGGAAGAGTCGGTGTCGTTCGTACCTTGCATAGATTCTCTCCGCCAGTTGGTAAAAGCAGACCACGTATAGTCAGCCCACGAGTAACCATCGGCGAGGGAACCGTTCAAACCTGGATTGAGATTTTTACGAAACCCAAAAGGCCTATGTAAAATGAGCATATATATCGCGTAATCCATTTTCTTGTTGAGAGAAGAGTTTGTATTTGGTGCCAAGGGAGTTGTACGTCCACACAAATTAGGAATCGACACATCCATTCTCAACGAAACTCGATAAGGTTGGTCAACCGACGAAAAAGACTCGTCGTACAAAGAATGGTTCTCGCCCACAGGAAAGGTGGCACAATTGGAGTTCGCAACAGCGCTTTGCGACATAAGGCGAGGATACGAAAACAAGCATGCGTATTCAAGCAACGATAACAATCGGAGGGACTCGTGCCGATAGACGTAGTCGTGTGTGATGTCGCTGAGAAGATCGTCGATCGTGCGACACGAACCCGACAAAGCGTGTGTCTGGAGCAAACTAGAACAGAACGATATGACATCCAAAACCTCCGCTGTAGGTGAAACGATAGAAGACGCCAGTGGAACATTGCCGGGTCGAACAGTAGAAGATACCGATGACTCCCGAGACCGGATATTTTTGATCACAGCGTGAGTATACACATTCATGTTGAGATAACAAAAACGATGGCTACCAATATGATTGTTATATCCCCAACTGCACAAAAGTGCTTGCGTTAGCGATAGTTCTTGAGGACTCAAAATAGAATTCGCCAACCGTTGGATTAGATGTTTTTTGGTACGCTCAATAGAACCACTATCCGCAGCAGTCGACGCATATTTAGATATATTTGCCTGGGCTTCCCGAAGCAACCCTGCACTGTTTTGGAGTGACACAGGATTCTTTGTCATATACTTAACAAGATAGTGAATGATGTGGCGACTCGACTCCCGAGAACTTATAGGCACGAAGTTAGAGTTACCCCGGACACATGCAGACACGAGGTTGTTTGTAGTAACAACATAGCCGTTGCGGGTTCTCCAATATAGAGGGTAAGAACGCAGGTGGAAAAAAATCTTGTCCACCTTGGATCGGAACAGGTGTATCTGCGCCCTGAAACGCGAGTCCAGCGAAATAGTTTGATCTGCGAGAGTGCGAAAACGACGCATCATTGCCCCAAGAAAACGATATGCAACCCTTCGTGCCCGCACAAGAGTTTCTTGAGCTTCGTCGGGCTTCAACTCGTGCAAGGGTCTTGCAACTGGGGGGAAGGCAATTAAGTCCACAACCTCAGCGCGCGTGTAAGGCGTGTGATTGGCGTGCAAATGTGATTGCCATTGAACACCTAAATCTTCGACGAAATATTCCGCTATTTCCCGTCGCAAGGCTTCCTCGTCTGGGTCGCTCAATTCTGGCAGGAGCGGCCGGTTTGGCTCGACAACAATGCAATCCTTGGACAATAAAATGTCGGCGAGAGAACACGGATCCCCTGCACTTGGCACACGTATGTCGTCGTCATGCGTCAACGCGACATCACTAATATGGTGGCGGTCGTGGCCAAGCGACGCAGGATCCACGCTGGCTGGTTGTTGATGATCATGACATGCGTGGCAATCCTCGCCATCGACTCTCTCGTCAACGTCATCGAACGCTTCCTCGTCACATTGGAGACCTACACCCGAGTTTGGAGTGCGGTCAGGATTATGCAAGGTGTATATTTGAGTTTCGTTTGACTCTCGCGCATTATGGATTGCAGAAACGGTATCGGCACCCTCTTCATGAGTTCCGTGACAATACGGACATGCACTCAGGCTAGGCGTATTTCTGCAATAAAAGACTCCATTGACAGCACCAGGGTTACAGTATCGACAACCAATTTCGCCGCTCTTACCTACGCGGGAAATATTACGAAAATGCATTACATAGTAAAAACCAACTTAGTTGTACTTAATCGAATTACCTTTCAAACAACTAGAAATCGTATGGACGTGGCTGTTATGAGCCATTCGAATGTTGTCGCCGAGGTCATTCATAGACAACAACAATTCCATATCCGGCAACATGGAGCTTGGGTATGGCCTCGCAGACGACGGTACACCGCGCATGAACTTGCCCTGTACACATAGAGACGACTTCAAGCTGTGGTAGGCGGACCAACACATAACGTTCAATGCAATAAACACTTGTATCATATTATACCGTAGCCTCCATCGCAGCGACAGAGATGTGTTGCGGATGCGTCAGCGACGAGGTGTACATGTCATCCAGCATGGTCTTGATCAACGCATTAAACTTTTTAAATGCTGCAAATGAAGACACGAGATATGGCGAAAAATCAGTCCACAGAACAAAATGGAGGTGAAGTGCGCCACGGCCTATGAATAGTCAATATATTCAGGTGGTACACTGAAACCAACAACGTGTGTGCAGCGGACCAAAAATGCACAAACATCGCGCAAGCACACACCTGTTGTTTCAACTGCGCAATAAAAACCATTGGATTTGCCAAATAGACCACGTTTACTCGAGCAACACATAGGAACGTGAGATTTTATGCGACCCCTGGTAAATGGTCCATCTTTAACCTGATCGAACACAGAAAGACTGGTGGCCGTGTTCAATACACAAAAAATAAACAACAACTGTACTTGGATTAAGGATTCAAATAGGTTGTTTATAAGTTCGACGAACTCTAGCGCTACACCCACGGGAGCGTGATTCAACACACTAGTCATGTTACTGCGGGAAAACGTTGCGGGAGCGGCAGTGCGTTTTCCTCCCCTCTTCTCTATATAGTCCTTGTAATGACCATCTGCAGTCAGCCGTCCAAAATAATCTTCGCATTTCGCACGCTTACGTATAGCTTCCAGCATTTCAGTTAATGTGGTGGAGTCCGTAATGTCGCAACTTTCTTTCGACAACCCATTCACGTACCTGTACCCATCGTTTTTTTTGTCTTCTGACATCAGGCTTATCGCATACCGCAACTCCCTCGCCTTGAGATCATCTCTACATGGATGCATAATATTAGAAGTGTGACTCGCAAATCAAGGTGCGTGTAATGCGCACGCAACCCAATATACACGTACGCAGAAATCGTGCACCACACGGATGGTGCACCAAAAAATCGCAGCATGGAGTATAGCTCCTTTTGCGAGCCCCTAGCATTTAAAGAAGAAAAAGGAACATTTGAATGAATGTGGGACAACGTACTCTCAAGCTTCCCCAACAACTCTCGCGACTCCCTTGAGTGTGGATTGGCTGCCGCATCTACCACACGCTTCATGCTCGCGGGAGACGAGACTAGTCCAGTAATGTATTCCTCTTCTTGTTTGTTCACGTACATCGTACTATTGCGTATGACATGGTGACGCATCTTCACATTGGTGATGAAAAAAATCAGCATGAGCTCCGTGTCGACGACATTATGATATTGCATACAAAGGTGCTGTGCAACCTCAGGAGGAAGCTCGGAGCCAGCATTGATACCCTGCCCGTTGGGAAATGTTGTCACAAATGCCCCCTACATTAGAAGCTTATCACTGATATCACACAAAACTGGATTGTTCAACTCCACCCACGTTATGCCAACAAACAAAAACGACCAATATTTTGAACACACAATGACGCGTATGATGTAACACGACAAGCTTACAGTCAACAATTCTTGAAAGCATGCAAATTCATTCACAGGCTTGTCTGAACGAGATATCGTAAAGGTGGAAGTATCTTGGCTTGACACGCCAGGTGCTTGTGCATCTGGTTCGTCATCGACACTACCCGAGAAAGGGTTTGTCCATAGATTCCGAATAGATTGTCGTAACAAGCGTGCAGAAGTCGTTTGCGTGGAATCCAAATATCCCGCACGTGCAAAACACGTGTCCAAGTGACGCACCCACGTTGCGCATGCGTTATTCACGCCATCCACAACGACGCTCAAATGACCGTCGGCTAATCAATAAAGGAGCAAGTTGTTAACAGACACACCGAAGAAGTCGAGTGTGCAATTGCACAAAAAAACAATCTACGTACGATCAATGTTTGCGTCACACCTGTATATATAGAGCGTAATTGTTCGATGGATAGGGTGGAGGTACGACGAAAAGGTACGACGATATCTTGCAATTTGATAATTAGAGCCGCCACAAACGCGTGCGCCTGCAAGAGATAAGTAGCGAGGGGTGCCTCCTCCGGAGGAACCATCGACGCACAAAAATCACCAATTGTAGTAATGCCTAACGTACAACATAGTTAATTGATACATCACCGATAAATAATAAGCCTATCATGATTGTCGTGCATGTTCGATAGAAGTTGATAGAACACTAAGGGTGAAATAAACACAAAGTCTAAGACCTCGGCGCACATGCTCGGCGACAAACAATTTCGTGAGCATGGCAGAAGCGTTATCCAACGCAGTCTTTTCGTACTGGCGAACAAAGTCATCATTGGTGACATCAGACGCACTCATTTGTGGCACGCTGCAATCACTGTTTCCGACCAATACTAATTACGAACAACACAATAAGAAACGAAAGAGGTTATGGGTTGTTCAAAATATATAAACGCAAACCATGCTCCAAAGCAACCTTGCCGGCCACGGACTCGTCCAACCATTTCTCGCGCACGCGAGCGATGTCAACGCCAGACAATTGCTCTATATTCCGTACCATGTCAGACTGAGTATAAAATAGTTTGTCCACAATCTTGCGTGGCAAGGCGCGCAGCGATGCACACGTCATGTCGGTTTCCTCGATCGCACACCTATCATTCGAAAAATGAGGATTTCCATTATCTCGGAGATGTCTCAACCACTGGAACACGACATCTACAAAATCCCCAGAGATATTACAAATTAGAGAGCTTGTAATTACAAGCAACATGCGATTTATTAAAAAACCAATAACTTTAACCTGGGCGACATTCAAGAGGGCCTTGCAGCAAGGCTTCGGGCACACCGGAGTTTTGTATTTTCTCCAAAAACGAGTTGTCAGATGATTCGGAACCCACGAACGAAATAACAATCCGATCTAAATTGAGTCAATATATGTAAGGCATTTATTATGCCATGAAATCATAAGAGAGCAACGTACGAGTTCGACAAAATCATATAATTGAAATGGTTACCTTCCTCAAGTATACACGTGTTGTGCGGTAGAACGATTTTGCTGTATTCGCCCCACTTGGCATAGTTCAAAAACGCAATGCTGTGGCCCTTGTACAAAATTTTTGGTTTGCCACTAGCACTACGCGAGTCAGCCTGCGTGAATCTCAACACCTATCAAAATCGCATATAGTAAATATTATGGAAAAAGTGGAGATGACCATAAGTTCACAACAATTGGCACGAATGGCATATAAACGCCACCGTCTGATAAATCCGATACGGCGATATAACCTGAGAGAGCAGTAATCAGGGCGCGATAATCAAAACTAACAAAGAAATTTAGCCCTTGGTTGATCACATACCATTCGTTCCAGTAATGACAAAGGAGGCAAGTTAACTCTAGCTGACACACCATAATCTCTCCCCGCCGCCAAACTCAAATACGACGGCCTTTTATTTCGAATACCTACAACACATAATGCGACACGAGACCACGAGTGGTTATTATTTTGTGTATGCGCATCAACACAATGTCATCTCACCTCGCTCGCAACTAGCACACACATGCACGTGATACTGATTACACACATGCGAAAAAATTTCCGAGACGGAAGAAATGACATCAATTTCGGTTTCGGCGTCGTCATTGCCATCCTCCAACGACCTAAATAATGGGATTGTAAAATAAGTGTCCAACGAAATGGAGGCTTTAGATGTATCGTCGGGTGTGTTGTCTTCCAAGAAGCTGACAAGAACATCCTTTGCAGCGCCCCAAACTTGGTATGCCTCGGTCAACTTGCTAACAAAAGGCGCGTCTTGATAAAGTTGTCGTGCCTTGTCTGGATGAATGACCAACGACAAATCGCGAAAGCGCCGCATGATGATAGATCGAAGTCTGTTGTAGGATATAGCTTGGTTACGCATTCCCCTAACATCTTCACACAAATGTAGTTGGAACACATCCAACGCAAATTGCATACTCGGAGTCGCAGCACAAACGTCCGTGAATCTACTATTCGTAAGACGCTCCACCAGCTTCGCCACGACATCGAGAGCTGCAGAATTAACGCCAAGCAAGGATGGCGATGGAATATCAGATGGTGTTGCAGTAGGCACGGCTTTCAACCAATCCGAGCACAATTCGGGGACGCCCGCAGCAACACAACTCTTCGTCACCGCAGTGCGTAGCCGGATAGATATTTCGACGCCGTCTACCTTAGTGGACGTGGACAGCAAAGATGTGTGCTCCAACATTTTCATGACCAACAAAATGAACGTTTGGGTAGCAGACCTGATAGGAGTTCGCACATGCATATCTTCCGAGTTGCGTTCGTGTAATCCATCGGCTTCTGGCATTCGCGATGCGGAGGGATTGGTTACCACATAACTAGTCGCCAACACATGTTCCACCACAGAGCACGCACAACTCAAATCACCAAGATCCCTAGTCAACACCGCCGCCGCAGCTTGTGCAAAGGCAACAAAAACAAAATCCACAACCATTGGAAAACGAGCTATCAACGCGCTTGCGTATGTCGCCAATTTCACAACAGCCTTTGCCACAGCGACATTAAAACTACGCGGATAGAACACCGCGTTGTCGCAACTGTTCACTGAACGAAGAGCCCCCGCAAGGAGATCAAAACTGGATGCAATATCACGATGCAATATTTCCTCTAGCTCGTGATCCCGTTCGTCTGCTGCATCTAACACAGTGAACCATTACATCATGATATATAATAATAATAGGTATCGTTGCGCGCAATATGCCTCAAAACCTCCACTCAAAGGCCGCAGTTGGTGCGTCGTCTTCAGCCCATGTATGATGGTATAAAGGTCTTTACACGAGGAACAGTCACACGACGGCCGAATGGTTGCCTTGCTTAAATCATCTAGTAAACCCACAACCTTTGAAAATAGGTCTGGAAAAAAGAGACGTAAGTATTCCAGTGGTTTATCCAGCTGAGACAGAGGCATGGAGGGAGAACACGCAAGTTCCAGCTCAATCGTCGTACAGAGTCGCAAGACACAATTTGTTGCACAGCGTTGAACATCTCCACAGTGGGAGGTCTCTTTTCCTTTTCGTACGCATTCATCGACAATCAACTTGTGTCTCTTAATAGCCTCATCCAAGCGAACGCCAACTAGGAAGGCAGGCAGGTTTGAAAATTATACAATGTAATGAGATTTACTAAACACGAAAAAACATCTTAGACAAATGTAACACCAATGTACTACGTGAACATTGAAGTTTGCGTACCACAACGAGACACGCATGCAGGGTCGTTCAGACGTTTTTCGAGATCCAAACACACGTCAGACACAGTGCGAACAGGTGTTCGAACAAGGTCAGGATGCAAATGATAATGCCGACGGTGGGCACAAGTTCCAGTCTGCTCGTACACGAAGACGGAACGAAATGGGCGAACGGACGACGACAAGGCCTCGTAGTCGGCTGCGTCTTCATCAGACAATTGCAATATTGCCAAGTCTGCTAACGTTAGTTTTGTAAACCTATTGTTAGGCTCGTCCACCTCAAAATTTTTTACCCCACACGACGCACATGCACAAATAGGTGCATCGTCGCGAGACCTTGTAATGAATGAGCGTAGACACTTCGCCTTTGTCTCCGAGTCGACGACAAGTCCACGCAGGAGGCCTTCTGCGCGGCGACACTGGTCCACAATGATGACAACAGCCTCCCGAGTCAGGCTACTGCAATACATAGCTGCAAACTCGTGCACGTACTCATCGTCTGTTTCAAGACGCGCCAGGTCGGCTTCCGCAACCACGAGAGTGTGTGGGCGCCCAGTAAGCACATTGAACAATTGCCTCTCTTCCCCACTACTAACTTGATAGGCACGGACAAAGTTGTCCACATCCAATTGTTGCGAGATGTTCGCCTCGTGGTACAATAACTGCACTTTGGATGCCACGTCCACATTGCGCTTAGAACATAAAGCCTCGAAATCAGCAAATTCGGACGATGTGAATAAGGTTTCGTCTAAACCATGGCGTTGGCTCGACAACTGTTCGTCTATGTCAATGTCCACTCCATCATCATGCGACAATGACGAGTCGTCCGCAAACCTCCTAGACATTACAATGTCATCTGTCTCCAAGTCTTGTCTCGCACGAGAAACAACATTACTCGCGGGCATGCTAGGCGGCGATGCACTTCCACGCCTTGCATTCTGCGCATAGCGTTTAACCTCGGATTCCGACATGCCCGTCTCAGTACAAACACTTCCCAAAGTTGCCGGCGAAGGATTTCTAACATACACGGCAAGAACTTCTTTGTCCTCAGCAGTCAAATGTTTTCCATAGTTTCTATTTCTCTCGCGATCCGTAAAATAGTTACTTATAGCCTCAACGGGTTTGTCATCTAGTCTACGCACGAGATCACGCTGCGCGAATGGAAACGTCTCATAGCTGTCGTACCTGTCCATCAATTCGCGTGCCTCGTCACTCCAAGACTTCGCGGCCTTCGTACGAGTGGCGGCAGCAGGATTCTTACGTTTTCGTCCACGCTGGGCTTTCTGTCTGAAATAACTGGATACCGCGCGAAGGTTCTTGTTGTCCAACTCACATACACTATGTCGTAAGTGGACTGGAAACGAAGCATAGTCCTCGTACGCATCCATGATGTCCCGAGCTGTTTGACTCCAAGGGACTCTACGTTGCTTCTTTGCAGGCGTAGTATGATTGACTCGAGGAGAAGCACGTTTCGCACCCCCTCCTCGTAGGCGACGCCTCGTCAACGCCTCAACACGTTGACGGGTTTGTGCTTTCGATCTCGCCAATATGCTCAAATTACGACCCTTGTCCTGCGCGATTGAATCAGTGCACGCACATATCTTCGTCTCGACAATATCTAGAGCCGTTCGCACAATAGATGTGGCGCGGTCTCGAAGCATACAAATATACACGGACGAAAGCTCACAGAATGGCCCGATGCAAGCGTTCAACTTTGACATAGTACGAGAAAGAACATCTTGCTCGTATGTATGACAAAAATCCACCATCTGTGACGGTTTTGTCGTCTCCCCGAGGACATGTCGTAACAACAGCTTCATGGCACGAATCCCTAACACAATCCCAGTAACTTAGAAGAAATTGCAACAGATTCAATAATATGTTATGGCAGACGCAATGTACATAAACACCTCAAGGTGCATGGTCTACTCTGACCGACGACAATTAAAAAAGTTGTGAACATAAATACCTTGGAGCACATGCCCATAGGCCGTCCGACACACATGACAACGATAAGCACGTTGAATAATTGACGCGGCATGACGACGGCGAATCATGTGCAAGGTTCGCAAGGCTTTCTTTAGGCTACGAAACCCTCGTTTTGTCATGCCAGACTCTTGCTTTCGTTTCGCGCAGAGGCGCCAGAGGCACAACCTCGCCGCGAACCAACAGTACCGCGAAGATCGTTTATTTCCTAGTAGACCCCCAACATGACGCCAGAGTTTGGATCGCTGCTTACGTGTGTCCCTAGTGGTTCTACCCGGGGCGTCAGCAAAGTACTTTTCTACAACACTTGTTACGCCTTTCTTGGCCAACCGTTTGGCCTCATTCTCAATGTATTGTTTGTGCAACCGCTCTCGTTGACGTATACAGTCCTTTTCTTCTTTTCTGTAGAGCCGCTGTGATGCGCCCCGAAAGATAGCGCGAGGCGAGTCTACATCTACCGTTGTCTCTCCAACGGGAACCTTAACAGAAAACCACCCCATTGATGTACGGATAAATCTGCGCACAAGTATTTCAGCGTGGCGTGGGACATCCATTTTCACAGATGCAACACGATGGAAGGTCGACGAGAGCGAGTCCTCCACACACATTGCTGCACCTACTAGCACAAAACATTACTGTCATTACTACACACGCATAAGTTTTTGAAAACTCAGAACATGTGTCTAACCTGCCTTCCGTTCACATATGTGATTCTTTTCCGCTCTTGTGTATAGGCGGCGTGCTACACCTCGTATGTCATCGCGTGTCGACATCACGTCGATCGTCGACTCACCTGCAGCAGCAATTACAGACAACCACCCATTATCTATTCGAATGAACTGTCGTACGAGCATGTCTCGGCGATATTGTTTATTTTTCTCGACAAGATTTGCATTGCGTACGTTTTCAGCAATCACTGGTCCAAGAAAAGTAAGAAAATGTCGATACTCATGTCCAAGCGTGCGGCCTATTTGCACCCGGTCGTAGTTAGCTCTATTTTGTTCGAATATGCAAGATACTCGTCGCTTTGCCTCGTCTGAGAAGGCTACCTCAATACGCGATCTAATATGCGCAGAAACACGCCTTGCATTGTCAGAATTTTGCAATCGCACACAAGCAAGAATGTCCGCCTCTCGCTGCTCAGACTCGTATAGACGTAGTCGATGGCGCTGTTGCGATCGCGTCTCAGTTGGACCTGGCACATAAGAACGGGGATATTTGTCCTTTCCGTTGTAAGATCGTCTTTGGCGTTTATTGTACACGCTTTTCTTGACAAAGTTGGGCTTCTTTTCGCGACGTGCATGTTCACGAAGAAACGACAACACAGTGGACACACGACGTTGCTCCATTTTATTTGCGCGATTGTGATTACAATGGCCAACGAATGTTTCTTGTTTCTCTAGCCTCACGCTGCGCGCTCTGTAAGCGTAGAGACAAAAGAGGACACTAAATTTGTTGTCGCAAATAAATCTACTAAAACCAATCCTCACAGCTCGCCTTCGATAAGCATGCAAAAAAAAGCCAACACAAACTCTGTTTGTGCAAACAAATCGTATAAAACCAAGACGCGTCGCCTCAAATGCCATCGCCGTTTGGGTTACATAAGAGATGGCGTACCAGTGAATAATATTATACGATACTAGTCTAATTGTTTTACCATAGTGATACTTGAATTATACTCCACACTCATGCTCACACACTTGCAGCCCAGTAAGAGCGAGAGACCAAGAGGAAGAGAGACAGAGAGAGAGAGAGAGAGAGAGAGAGAGAGACGGGGAGAGAGAGAGACAGAGAGAGAGAGAGAGAGAGGGAGAGAGAGAGAGACGGGGAGAGAGAGAGAGACGGGGAGAGAGAGAGACCACGTGGACACAAACAGAGTTGCAGGGATCGAGAATCTTACTCTTGCGGTAACTCCGCCTGTGTATAAAATGTAGAGCGTCAGAAACTTCGCCGGTTCACAGTTCTCGATTATATATGATAGCCCCATATATGTAGCAAAAGCAGAGATCACCATGATGAAGAATAGATACACCGAGGGGTAAATATTTCTGATACCGTGCATACAATGTCATGCATACTTATAATGAATTATTTTTATCCAAATATGTGACAGGCCCTAATTTAAAATAATTCTTAACATCTTAAATTAATAATTATGGATGCATACAATAATTAGTGTAATAAATTATAATAATTTAACTTAGTCTCTAGGGGCCTAAATTAGAATAATAAAATCTTACTACTGTAAAATTTAATCAAGTTTACCGTTACAATTTATTAAATTGTGGCATGCATAACACTAGTAAGTTGGTAAACTCAGACGCCTCCTAAACAATAACTTAAGAATTAAAATTTAATAGTAGATTCTATAATTATATATAATATATATTATTATAATAATATTAGTATACTATATAATAATATTATATATAGAGAGAGAGTACTACAGGACTATACATAACAATTATTTAATTAATCTAATAATTTACTTGTTTAATCAAAATAATGTTATTTGACAATTTAAATTATTAAATTTTAATAAAATAATTTTTCAAAATTTAAATAATGAAATTCAATGGAAATAATTATAATTATTTTATTATTATTAATTGAATTCAAAATTTAATGATGTTATTAATTTCAATTATCCATTATACCGTGATACGTAGTATGCATACATGTATGTAAGCTTAAATTGGACCGTTGTATAATTATAAAAAGTTATTGTATGTTACACAGGTTATGAATAATATTAATAATATTAAATGGTGTAATAATTTACGTACATCCATGCACATACAGTCTGATATAACACGCACATTTTACTAATTTCATACTGTCCTTCTGACAGCCCTTGGTGTCATCATGATCATGATCATATATGCAATGTTAAATTATGCATGACAGACCTGGTGCGAAAACTCATAGCATTAATTGTGTTACATTTTATAATATATATGCATACATAGTTGGGTAGATCTAGAGGACCTGGTATATGCATAATAAGTATGTATTAGAATTATAACTAAGTCTTATAAATTATAATTGCTGTATGTTTTTATTTGACAACTAAATTTAAATAAGAGATCTATGTATGATTAAAGACATGAATTAAATAAAATTATGATAGACTTACAATTAGTGCAGATCTAATTAATAATAATTATTAAAATTATTATGCATAATTGGTTCTTGTTCAAATGTGACAGTGAAAAAAAAAATATTAGTTTAATTTACATGTGCCAATACATAATTTATGCAACAAACCCCCCCGCCCTCCCCGCCAAACACAAAAACTTTTCTACGCAATGATCATGTGACTCATTCGGCCCCGAAAGCGGAGCTCCCGTGAGTCCTGCTATAAAAATATTTTAATTATAATTATGCATAGCTGCGCATGCAGGGGTCCAGGATATAATAATAATTGTATGCATAAATAATAATAAGCTAAGATTCCAGGACCAGCTGCAGCTTGCAATTACCAACACAGAAATGGTTCACTTAATGCGTGCATAGATCTAAATAAATTACTGAGTTCGACAATCAAAAATTATTACTAACACAGAAATGGTTCACTTACTGCGTGCATAGATCTAATATCCATTATATTCTATTTTTTTAATTTTTTTTATTCGGACAATTAAATTATTAATTAATAACAGTTACTACATTATTATTATTAAATCACCAATAAAACTTAATTTTTATAATACGAAAATGTCGATAAAGGTAAATTTTTAAAGTTTCCAGGATTTTTACGACAATTTATTTTCGCTATCGAAAATAAGGGACTAATATTGAAACTGTATGAAAATTACACAATTTTACCCCGAAATTCTACGAGTAAAAAAAATTGTATACATTATTTGGACACTTTTTACGATTAGTAAAATTAAACTTATTTAATAATTTATAGATAAATAAAAATTATTTAATAATAAAATTTAATAATTTAATAAAAAATAATTATTAGCTTTATTTAAAAATTTAATTAAATTTTTAATTTTATACACAATGTATCATTATGCATAGAATCTGATCCATGTGATTCCAAGCTCATAAATAATTAGCGCGGAGCGCAATTGTACAAACTCCGTCAAACTAAACGGTATATTTTAAATCGCCCAAACTGTTATGCTTCATGCTATACCGCCCAACAAACAGCGCGTTCGTCAGAGTGCGAAATACATCTCATAATTTGGGGATTAACCAAAAATAAGATGTATCAACGCAAACCGTACTAACGATCTGGACCGGGCGATACAACAAGAGGCAGAACAATTTGAGCTACTTAAATTGTAACGCTTAGTTTGACAGAGCTTTTACAACTCCGCTCCACGCTAAGTTATAACGTGCTGGTTGACGGAGTTTTTTCTGCTGCGTTGGACGGAAGTAGCAGGCCGATGCTCAACGATGTTAGATTGAACTAATAAACTTTGTGAACAGGTTCTAAGTCTTTACGATTTTTGAATAAAAATAGCAGATGAACCAAACTTCAATATTTAATTAGGCTAAGTATGCTACTTACAGAATAATAGAATTTACAACCTGCAGACGCACGAACAATATATCGTCGACAATCAATTGACAACCTAAAACAATGCGTATCATTCGTAACGTGCGCTGAAATAGTATGTTTCAACACCAATGTATGGCGAGTAATTTCTTGCAAAATCAATATTTATGAAAACCTGAAATATTAAAGTTTACGCAAATGTATAACATACCGGTGGTTTCCCGTACGTTCCACCCTGACAACCCTGCTGCAGACTATGTGGTCTGCATCCGATTCGAGCACAACAACAAAACGAAAAGTAGTTCAATACTGTGCTATTGGATGAGCCTTGCGCCTGTTTCAGAAAGTCATGATCACCAAGTCTGACGCAAATTGTATCTGCCAAGCAAAAAAAAGTCACTGGGCGCGCCGAGCTTGGAACATGAGATGAACAGATCTAAAATCAAAAGTATTTGCGCTGCTACCAGATTTGTTCGCATGCTCATGAATATGGCTGGTACCGTGGTAGATCTAGGCCCGACTTGAAATTACTGGCACAACCAGAAGAATCAGTACTTTTTTTATTCCTGCCACTGATTATGCACATCTTGTTCGGTATGCATATCTAGGTATGTCACTGACAGCACCCTCACATGGGATCTCCTCCCTTTTTATGGCCTCGTTCTTTTCTCGCAGTGAAAGTTTCATTTTTCTCATCCACATCACTGCTTATGCTTACTCTTTCTAAGACGAAACAAGCAACCTTTACATTAGACAAGATTAATCTCCAGAGGCCGGGGCAGATTCGGAGGCCTGTTGCTACAGAAGAAGCGGCGTTGTTCGGAATTTAGGTCTCCGGAACGCATTTCTCCATCTGGCCCCTCCCACCGTGCGCCCCCCGGCCTGTATGC